>MDSV01051013.1_pt1 | contig 16165 bp, 14 predicted proteins | sample 810851 | NCBI WGS metagenome assembly MDSV01 (sample SAMN05326640, study PRJNA326480) | marine metagenome | isolation source: seawater | place: Atlantic Ocean: North East | collected 2012 | reverse complement strand
TCGAAGCGGCTTACCAAGATGCAGGTCAATTTTGCTGGACAAACAGAAATAGACAATTTCAAAATGAGAATAAAGTAGTTTTCAGTGAAATAAGTATTCCTATTATAATCCCCAGAAACCTAGTGCAAGATATTGATACTTATGAAGATTGGCAACAGGCAGAATTTTTATTCGCAGCCCATCAAAATGTATTTAATATTGATAACGAATAGAAATGCATCAAACTATAGAAATAAATGGAAAAAAAATCAGAAATTAAAGAGTGGAATGGACACAAAGGAAAGGTTCTGGCTTCGGCTAATGGGTTTGATGTTATTGATAATACTGAACGTGGTTTTGCTCATATCATCCCCATACCAACGGAAGACGAATTAGAAAATGTTTACAAGCATGATTATTATGAACAGGAAAAGCCCCTCTATCTTGAGCGTTATTTAGAAGATATTGATTGGTGGAACACCACATACAACCAAAGATATGATGTTTTAGAGAAGTTTATCTCCGAAAATAGAAGAGATATTTTAGATATAGGTTCTGGTCCTGGCTATTTCCTTCTTAATGGAAAAAATAGAGGATGGAATGTAAAGGGTATCGAGCCTTCCATAAGAGCATTTGAACACAGTAAAAGTTTAGAACTAGATGTTGAGCATGGATTCTTCAGCAAACAAACTGCCCCCGGTTTAGGTACTTTTGATGTCATAAACTTGGGACTTGTACTAGAGCATATCCCAGAACCTGCTGAAATGCTGGAGCTTATTCACGAGCAACTCAATAACGAAGGATTGGTTTGTGTAATTGTACCCAATGATTTCAATCCTTTTCAGTTGATCTTAAAAGATTATCTTGACTTTGATCCGTGGTGGGTTGCACCTCCACATCATATTAATTACTTCAACTTTAAGTCTCTAAAGGGTTTATTGGAAAAGTGCGGTTTTTCAGTAGTTCACCAGGAATCAACTTTTCCAATTGATCTGTTTTTGTTATTGGGTGACAATTATATAGGCAATGACCAGCTTGGAAGAATTTGTCATTCTAAAAGAATGCATTTTGAACAAGCTTTGAGACAAAATGGGGAGAGTGATTTTCTTGAAAATCTTTATTCAAGCTTCTCAAATATAGGAATAGGTAGAGAAGTAGTAATGTATGCTAAAAAACTCAAAACTTAAGTTTACAAAGAAAATATGACAGAGCGAGAAAGAGCGATTTGGTTATTTTCTGGTGGTCCAATGCAGAAGCATGCTGCTAAAAAAATTATTGAACTCGGCTACAAATTAATAATAACAGATATTGATAAGAATTGTGTTTGCGCTAAATATGCAGATGAATTCATTGAGATTGATACGTTTGATTTCGCTTCAAACATAGAGGCAGCAGATTCACTAAAATTAAAGTATGAGATCTGTGCAGGGATCACCCTTGCTGCGGATTGCCATGAAACAGTAGCTCTGATAAATAAGCACTTGGGAATAATTGGAATAGATCCCAAAATTTCTCATATTTGCCGTCACAAAAATCTAACTCGTGAAATTTTAACAACATCTGATATTCCCCAGCCTAAATTTACTTGTGTAGATAATATAAATAATGCTAAGTCTTTCTTAAGCTCTATAGGAAATAAAGGAGTTATTAAATCTACTGATAATTCAGGTAGTCGAGGTTTCTCTAAGTTAAATTCCTATGATGATTTAACAGAAGAAGTATTTGAAAATGCTATTTCTTCAGGTACAACTGGTTACGTATTAATTGAGGAAATATTAATACCCATAAAAGATGATATTGCAGAACTATCTGTAGAAACATTATGGTTCAACGGACAAATGTATTGGTTAAATTGGGTAGATCGTCTTTTTCGGAGTGATCTGGATTTCTTTGATAGTTTTAAAGAAGAAAATATAGTTTCAGCATCTTGGGGAGTAGAGGTTGGTCATATAAATCCTGCGCAACATTCAAATGAGATAAAAAATCAAGTTTCAAAAATGATTTATGATGCAGGTATTGCAATAGGTATGGGTAATGAAGTTGGTGGCCATATTTTGAAAGCCGACATAATGCTAACGGATTCAGGGCCTGTCATTATTGAAATAACTCCGAGATTGTCTGGAGGTTGGGATAGTTCAGCTACGACTTTAGCAAGAGGTGCAGACTTTCAGGCTGGAGTAATACTTCTGGCTTTAGGAGAGTGTCTTGACTTAGAATTATGGCATAAGTATTTTGAATTTAAATATTCAAATCTTCATGCGTCAATATGGGCTGAAATACCTTCTGGCGCAGTTGATAACATTGGACGAAAATTTTCACTTGGCATTGATTTTCGGCGTGATGAATCTTTACAAATAGCTTTCAATAACTCAAAGGAGAATAATTATGTCGTATGAATGGGCTAATAAAGCCAGATTGGATGTTTTAAAAGTAGAAGGGCATGACTCTAGGTTGTTCTTTAAAACTGATAAAGAAGAAGCAGAAGTTTATTTGGATGGACAGGACATAGATAGAGTAGTTCATCGTTACAATGGCGTTGAAACCCTAATAAGTAATAAAGATTCGCAACATATAGTTGTAGGAAGTGGAAATGAAGAACGTAATGTTTATCATTACTTAACTCCTAAAGGCCCAGCACCTGAACTGCGTTTAGGAATAACCAAGCATAAAGGCATAGGCACATGGTCAAGCTTGCCTCATGACTTTGAGCTTAATTTAGAACCAGGTTTTGAAGAAGTCTTTTTTCACTTGATTTCTGGAACCAAAAAGCGCGCTTTACAAATAGGCGAAGGCGTATGGCATGATAATTCCCCTGTTAAAGACGCTTGGTTTGTGGAGGATCATACTTTTAGTACCATACCTATGGGCTATCATCCAGTAGTAGGAGAGCCAGGAACAACTGTACATTATGTTTGGGTTTACGTTTGTAAGCATAAGCATTGGGAGAAAATTTAAATGTTTGATCTAAGTGGACGTGTTGCTGTAATAACTGGCGGCAGTGGTGCCCTTGGTTTAGCGGTGGCGAAAGACTTAAAAGATTTAGGCTGTCATGTTATTTTAATTGGAAGATCTTTAGATAAGCTAAAAGAAGCTTCTACTCAAATTGATTCATCAATTGGTAGTTGTAGTTACTATGTCTGTGATGTAAGCAACGAAGATTCTATTACAAAGATCTCTGAGCAAATTCTTGGCACTCACTCTAAGGTAGATATCTTAGTTACATGTGCCGCAGCTCCAGCGTCAGGAGGAAAATTTGAAGAATCAAGCCTGGAAGAATGGCAATCCCTTTTATCTACTGATTTAAATGGAGTTTATCTAGCTAGTCGTGCTTTTGGTAAATCAATGATTTCTCAGGGTTATGGCCGAATAATTAATTTTACTAGCTTTCATAATGTAGCGACTTACCCATTTCGCTCGGGTTATAATGCTGCAAAGTCAGCAGTTGAAGGTTTATCAAGAGCCTTGGCTGTTGAATGGGGACATCATGGCATTACCGTGAATACTATTGCTCCTGGACCTATTTTGACCCCTAGGACGGAGTTCTTTCTAAGCCAAGACGAAGCTAATTTAGCAGGAATGTTATCTAGAACCCCTACTGTTAGACTTGGCACTCTTCAAGATGTAAGTTCGGCAGTAGCTTTTCTAGTTTCATCAGAAGCTCGACATATAAACGGGCAGCAGATTGTCATTGATGGTGGGTGGACAAAAAATGCTTGGTGGGGCGACCATTCTGATTTATGAGTAAAGAGATCAAAAATCCCTTTTCTCTTAAAAACAAGGTTGCAATCGTAACTGGAGCCTATGGAGACTTGGGACATGCTATATCAGAGGCTTATCTGGCATCTGGTGCATCTGTGGCAATTACTGGATTAAATCAGAAAAGCTTAACAAAAATGCACAAAAAATTAGAAGATTATTCTGATTCTGTTTATCCATATGTTGCAGATGTTTCTGATGTTGAGCAAGTAAAAAAAATGGTTGAAGATGTTGTAAAAAGATATGGAAAAATTGACATATTAGTCACTTCAGCTGGTGTGCAACACCGTGAAAAAATAGAATCTTTCGATCTCGAGAACTGGAATAAAGTCTTACAAGTTAATTTAACAGGAACCTTCAATTGTGCTCAGGCAGTTGCAAAACACATGATAAAAAGAAAGACCGGTAGAATAATTATGATCTCTTCATTAACTGCGGAGATAGGTATTCCTAATATTTCTGCTTATGCAGCGAGTCGAGGAGGAATAAAACAACTCGGAAAGACTATGGCAGTAGAATTAGCTTCAAGTGGAGTAACTGTAAATTGCGTAGGCCCTGGAAGGTTTAGAACTAAAATGACCGAAGATGTATTTTCTGATTCAACAAAACTTCATAAATTTTTAGACGTAATACCTATGGGAAGAGCAGGAGAACCTGAAGACTTATCTGGAGTTCTTATATTCTTGGCATCTGATGCATCAAGCTATATTACAGGCCAATCAATTTATGTGGATGGCGGCTGGTTAGCTGGTGGTGGTAACGTAGCAGGGTAACATTATGTCTGTAAGTTTTATAGCTGAAGTATCCAGTAATCACTCCAGAGACCTCAATAGGTGCTTTGAATTCATAGACTCTGCTGCAGAAATAGGATGCGATGCAATTAAATTTCAGCTATTCAAAGTAAATCAACTTTTTGCTCCGGAGATATTGGCTAGGTCTGAAGCACTTAGAAAGCGAAAAGAATGGGAGCTTCCTTTGGAATTTTTGCCCCAGTTGGCAGATCGATGCAAAGAAAAAAAAATACAATTCAGTTGTACTCCATTTTACCTTGAAGCAGTTGACGAGCTAGAACCGTATGTTGAATTTTATAAGATAGCTTCTTATGAGTTGCTTTGGGATGATTTGCTAGTTAAGTGTGCCCTCACTGGGAAGCCTGTAATAATATCAACTGGCATGGCGACTCTAAAAGAGATTAAACATGCAGTAGATATACTTAGAAACAATGATTGCGAGCCCACAGTGCTGCATTGTACATCAGCATATCCATCTCCTTATCAAGAAGCTAATCTATCTGCAATAGAAACTATAAGAGAACTTACTAACTGTGAGATGGGCTGGTCTGATCATACAGTTAATTCTGGAGTAATTAATCGTTCAATCCATAAATGGAATGCGAAAGTCATTGAGTTTCATTTGGATTTAGATGGAGAAGGTCAAGAATATGATTCAGGACATTGTTGGCTACCCAACGAAATAAAGCCTTTGATAGATGAAGTTAGGCAGGCTTTGAAAACAGATGGAACTGGTGAGAAGGAACCTTCTCCTTCAGAAAGTCATGATCGTGAATGGCGAGCTGATCCATCAGATGGTTTAAGACCCCTAAAATCTATTCGTAAGACTTGCACCCCTCCTTAATTCATTTATTCCAGAATGGAAAAAAAAATAATTTTATTAGTTTGTCATGTTAGTGCCTTGGTAGGAATTGGACATTTATCTAGATTGCTGGCCCTAGCTCATTTTCTAAGAAACAGTAAAAAGTACAATGTTGAATTTTTAATATTTGGCGAAGAATTTAAAACTCACGAGTTAGAATTCTACAATGTATTTAAGGAGCCCATATCAAGTGATTTTGATAAATCTTTGAAACGGATAGTGAAAAAAGTATCTCCTTCAATGGTGATTTTTGATCTTTATCCAAAACTTTTACCACCTAACTTTAAAGGATTGCTGCAATGGGTACAAAAAAGAGATATAAGAATAGTTGGCATTGATGGCTTAGTTGATTATTGTAATTTTTTAGATCACTTGTGGATGCCCACTTTTTATTATGATGTTAATAAAACTCCCAAATGCTTGCATAAAATTACATCAGGATGGGATACGCTTCTAATGCAAAAACGCCTTCCAACAAAAAATTGGATACCAGGAAATAAAGTTTTAATTTTAACGGGTGGTAGTGATTCTACCAATTTAGGAAAAGTTCTTCCTAATTTATTAGATTTATCCTTAAGGTCTGGAACCATTATCGATTGGGTGCAAGGTCCTTTTTCAAAACCACCCTCTATACCTAAAAATCCCAGATTACATTGGAATATAGAACTTTCCCCATCTCATTTGGATGAATTAATTGTGCAAAGTAACTATGTTTTAACAATATTTGGAATATCTTTTTTCGAAGTATTACAGTACGGTTTACCCGCAGTTGTTTTTTCCCCTTATGGAAAAAAAGATAATGAAGAATTGGAAGCTCTTTCAAAAGAAGATGTTGGACTTGTAAAAGAAAATCTTGAATCTGCAATAGAAGGTATTATTGAATTAATGGATAGAGATGAACTTGCAAAAAAATATTCTGAAAATTCATTGAGAAAATTGTCAATAAACGGCGCTTCAAATCTGGCCAAAAAACTAGAATTAATTATGGGAGATTCATGAAGCCAAAAGGATATTTAGTCTTCCATTTAAACCTTGCTTTTTCTTCTATCGAGAAAGATTCTTGGCCTGTAGTTATTAATACATGCTATCACCCTCTTCTAGATCTTGCTGAAAATTCAGGAATACCAATCGGCATTGAATTAACTGGTTGGACTCTAAAGCAAATTGAATCTCTTGATCCTTCATGGGTAAAAAGATTAAAAGTTCTGACGGAAATAGGGCAATGTGAATTAGTTGGTAGCGGATACTGTCAGATAGTAGGGCCACTAGTTCCACATACAGTAAACACTTGGAATCAAAAGTTAGGTTTAGAAGTTTACAAAGAAGTTCTAAATCTTAGTCCTAAAATAGCTCTTGTAAACGAAATGGCCTTTTCTAGTAGCTTGGTAGATATCTATAACCAATTTTCTTATAAGGGACTCATAATGGATCGCGATAATATTAAACTTGCACTAGAGACAGATAGCACACCATCACATGCGGAAGGAGCAAGTGGCTCTAAGATGCGCATTTTATGGTCTGATTCAATTTTATTTCAAAAGCTTCAGCACTTTGCTCACGGTGATATATCTACAAATGATTATTTAACTTATTTAAAAGATCGTTTTGCTGATGGTGAAAAGATCTTTCCTATTTATTGCAATGATGCTGAAGTTTTCGATTACCGACCAGGTCGTTTCAATGAAGAAAGGCCAACGCATGCTGAAGGTGAATGGATTAGGATACATCGAATTCTTAATGAAATAACCTCTAACATGGGTCTTGATTTTGTATTACCTAGTGAGGCTTTAGAAATAAGTAAGTTCAAACCTAATGTCACAAAAAAATTTGTTACAGCTGCATATCCTATACCAGTAAAAAAACAAGCCAAATATAACATTGCAAGGTGGGCTGTTACAGGAAAGAATGATTTGTGGTTAAACTCAATCTGCCATCGTCTTGAAAAAAAATTATCTCATTCCAAGGATACTACTTCTGAAGATTGGAAGAATTTGTGCGAGCTCTGGGCCAGTGATCTAAGAACACATATAACAGAACAAAGATGGAACGAAACACTGGATTTTCTTGATCTCTTTTCAAAGAAACATGAGGTGAACACTGGTTTCGGTGTCCATCAAGCAAAAAATGAAACAAGATATGATCTTTATAATGTAATTGGAAATTACGGTGGTTCAAAGATAGTAGAACGTGAGGAGGGCATTATAGTTAATATTTCTAATCGCCTTATAGATTTAGAATTGAACCTTAGACGTGGTTTAGCAATAAAGAATCTCGCCTTTTCTTCACATAAGATGGAGCCTTGTATTGGAACACTGTCACATGGACATTTTTCATCTATCTCCCTAGGGGCTGATTATTACAGCGGAGGTTTAGTAGTAGAACTTCCTGTTGAACGAAAGAGATTTACGGATCTTGAATTAGTTAAACCTAAATTCTCAATTAATAGGCAGGGAAATATAGAAATTTCAGCAAAAATCAGCACCCCTCTTGGCATAATCTTTAAAACAATTGAGATCTCAACAGGTAAGGAAAAGATTTCATTAACATATTCTTTTCAAGATTGGAGCGAAATCATTGGAAGTATGAGACTTGGGATAATAACTCTAATCAATCAGTTTAGTAGAGAAGGTACTTTGCTAACTATGTCTAATGGAGGAGAGCATGAAGAGGTTTTTGAAAATACGGGTGAATTCGATCATACTTCGCCTGTTTCTCATCTGGTCTCATCTTCTAGAGGATTGGGTGCTACTAGTGGATTTATAAAGGTCAGCAATAATAGAAAAAGCTTTAATCTTAAGTGGAACCCAGACGAATGTGCAGTAATGCCTATGCTTCAAAGAAAGATAGTCGATCAAAAGACTTTATCTAGAGTTCTATTCTCAATGAAAGAAACAGACGATACTTCCAAGCATCCTTCTAAAATAGGTAATTTTTCTTTAGAGATTTCCGCTGAATGATATTAACTGTTTCAGTCAAGTATTTTTAAAGTATATTAACAATTTTGTAATACGTAAGAGGTAAGAATGTTTACTCCATCTGAAATAAAAAAAATTATAGAAGATTCAGGGCTGAGCTCTCTGTACAGAGAAGAGGGGAAAAGTGATTGGAAAAAGGTCATTAATAATTGCTCAATCGTCCCAACAGTCTATTCTTGGCATTTTGTAGATTACAATACAGTTTATTTTAGAAGTTTTTCCGATAGCTCATTAGACATATCCCTAGTGCTTTATAATGACAATAAGCCATGTGCTGTATGGCCACTGGTTTTTGATCAAAAAGATAAAGAACCACTAAAGACGGTTAATAATCAATATGGTGGGATAGTGACACCCCCTTTATTTATTGATAATTTTCCAAAAAAATCTCAAAGGCGTATCATTAAATCTTGTTTCAATTTTTTGAATAGACTCACCTCGCTCAGTAAAGGAGATTGCTGGCGAACTAATGAACTTCTTACTGAAGGGGCGGCTGGTCAATGGCATCAGCTGGCATTAGAGCAGAATGCGAAGTTAGATAGGGTTAATTATGAGATGTATGTAGATTTATCTCTGTCAATCGATGAGATACGCAGTCATATAAGAAAAAGTTTCAGGCCACTTGTTAGCTCAGGTTTAAAAAAATGGAAAGTAACGGTCATGGATCAATATTGTGAAGAAACCTGGAATAGATTTAAGGATCTCCATAAAAGAGTCGCAGGAAGGGTAACAAGATCAATTGAAACGTGGAATATTCAACATCAATCAATCAAGTCAGGTAATGCTTTTTTAGTTTATGTTACGGGTGCTGATGAAGTGATGGTAGGGGGAGGATACTTTGATATGAGTCATTACGAATGCAATTATAGTGTTGGCTCCTATGATAGAGATCTACCAGATGAGCCCATAGGTCATATGATTCAATATCAAGCTATACTTACCGCTAAAGAGAAAGGCAGAAAGAGTTATTATATCGGAGATAGGTTCTACCATGAAAAACTACCTCAGGTAACCGAAAAGAGAGTTCAAATATCTCACTTTCAGCAAGGGTTTTCAACAAAAGTCTTCCCGAGGGTAGGTCTATATTTTGAGCCTACCGAGGATCAAAGATAGAGAATTCAGCTAAGAACTTAATAACTCATGTAAAGAAATTCACTAAAATTAGTATAATTTATTAAAAAAATGATTGGATTATGACAAAGATTTTAGCGTTTGATTCCGTGTATCTTGTTAATCCAATAAGGTCAATTTATTTAGGACTTATAAATAGAATCTTAAACAAGAAAGATTCAAAGAGTGAGACACTAATCTTATATCGACTTGATAAAGAAAATAAATTTCTTAATGATAAAAGAAATGCCAGCGGTATCATTGTTGGCGATAATCAAAGTCATATTGATGCTATGAGTATAAAATTTTATAGGTATCTAGAGAAATCTATAAGATGCGATTCAATATCTATAAAGAAAAACCATCTCTACAAGCTCTACACTAGACAAGTTAAGTTAAAACTCACAGGTGTTCTGAGGTGTGCCCATAGAATAAAAAATCTTACAAGCGAAAATGATAATGTCCTAGAAGTAGTTACTGATCAGCAAACAGTTGAAATAATGAATGAAGCTTTATTATTTTTAAATCATGATCCCAAAACCATTCAATGGAAAGTTAATCACTTTCTAACACTATGCATCTCGGTCAATTCACTATTAATGAGGCTTATTGCTTTTTTAAGGATGTTACTCACCTCAAATAATCTGCCAGTAGATTATTTCTATAAAGATGTTGATATACAGGCACCTACAGTAGTTATTACTATGCCAAAAAGAAGACCAGAAACTTTTTTTAAAACTTATGTTGAAGGTTTCAGCAATCAATTTAATATAATTTTATATAGTATAGGTCCTATGAAAAATACTCCTTATGGCTTTAAGCGCATAAGGATAAAAACAAATTTAGGTTTCATTCGCGGTTTCTTTGGCTTTGGTACTATATTTTCTAATGCAAGCAGTTACATAGCAGATATTCTTTTAATTTATAGAGACCATGCAAACTTAAGTACGAGCATTGATATTGGAGATGCTATTTTCTCAAACAAGGTTGATGCGTTAATCAATAGACAGCAGGTACATGTTGTTGATAATTATTTAGCTATTGAAGCAAGACGCAGAGGTATCTATATTTTAGGTGATGTATTTGAAGAAATATATGATTGCGATTCAGCAATTTGCTCGTCTAAGATAGAAAATACAGAATCGTTAGAGTTAGCTGTAGTCAATAAGGGTGAGATTGTTTACAAGGGAAGCAATTCTTTGATCAATTACCGCCTAAAGAATTTTGAAGAAACTAATAATCGCTATCTACGTGAGTTACTAGATATCAATTCTGACAATCAACTAATATTTTATGCCTCCGATCCGTCTAAAGAAGAGAGTCAACGTTATTTAACTGAAAAGTTCATTGTAAATTTTTTCACCAACCATGATGATTTTATTTTAGTCATGAAAACTCACCCTCAAGACAATGGAAGAGTTACATACAATGCTTACCTTGATTCCAACCAACCTTCAAATATCTATTTGATAGGAGATATTGCTCAGAAACATAAACTTGAACCAGGAGGTTTTCAAGTGTTTGAAAATTTTGATTTCAATGCAGCTATTATTTCTTCAGATGGATTTCTAACATTCTCTTCCTCTTCCATACTACAGGCCCTGAGACTTGGAATTAAGACTGGGATTGTAGATAAATTTAATAATGGATTTTATGATTACTTAATAAGTCATAATGCTTCTCTTTTAGTTTACGACGAGGAGAGTTTGCTTAACTTTTTAATGACAAAGGAACTAGATATCTCGGAAGATATTCTCAAATACTGCGGTTTAGAAAATTCGGATGAGGATTTTAACGTTGGTGACCACCTATTACAGCGCTTGCAAAAAACTAAATATGCTGAGTTGAAATACAATACCCTGGGAAAGTAATTGTATGAATACAAAATTTGTAAAAATTCAATCAGTTTACAAAGTCATAGCATTTATATTTGCTGTTTTGTATGGTTTTTTTACCGTCGCGACACTCGAACGACTTTTTACCTTAGATAGCGGGGATGTAAACTCCCTTGTAGATTTTTTTGATGCCAATATGGAGATTGATGCTATAGAAACCTATGGCATTGCAGGTGATGGTTTATTTCGTTTAATCATTATTTTCTTAGGAAACTTTTTTGGTGCAGAGCCTAAAACCGTATTAAGTATCATTGCTTTTCTCACTTCATCGATTACTTTTCTCATTTTCTCTACAGCTAGTATTAAATCAAAAACATCGTTTATTAATTTTGCCCCGTTATTCCTGATAGTTTTCTTGACACCTATGGTGACAAATTTGTATGCATCAGGCATTAGATCCGGTATATCTTTTACTTTACTTATGGCGGCATTTGTATACTTTCGAGGTATAACACGATACGCCTTATTTGGACTTTCAGGTTTAATTCACTTTTCTATGCTCCCTATCTTGGCTCTGTATATTTTATTTCATACTATCAATAAGATAAAAATAAGGTCCGTCGTTTTTATTCCTTTGACAATGCTACTTGTAACTTCCTTTTCTATAGCTGCATTCAATTTCTTTTTTAAAATTAATATCATTCTTTCCGCTCAAAGTTTTTACTATAACTTCATGATATTTTATCTTGCCTTATTGCTCACATTCATAAATCGTAAAGCTATAACTAATATCTATGGTTTTCTTGCTATTGGAATGATTTATGTTTATTTATTTGGTCTTGTTTTTGAAATTTCTTTTATTAGATATGTTGGTAATTCAATAATCTTATATTTATTTTTTCTTATCAGAAGAGGGGGTACTGGTGCAATTCATATTTTCACACTTGGTTATATTCCTTTTTTTGTGATGGGGGTCTTTTTTGCCTTCGCTAATTTTGCGTAAGAAAAGTAAATGAAAAAAAACATAGTTATTGTTGTAAGTGCCTTGAATATGGGAGGCGCTCAAAGGGTTGTCTCTATTCTTGCTAATAAGTGGTCTAAAAAAAGTCATAATGTATCCTTAATTTGTACATTTTCCGATGAAGTAAAAAGTCATTACCTCATCAATAAAAATGTAAATATTATAAATTTAACCAATAGTCCTTTGTTTCCAGGAAATAAACTATTAAACCTACTTTGGAAGTTATTTAGCTTAAGAAAACTTATAAAGTGTCAAAACCCTGATATCGTTATATCATTTTTAGCTAGAGTAAACTTGGCCACCGCGTTAGCCACCATAGGTATAAAGAGTCGTATCATTTTATGCGAAAGAACTTGGCCTCCTTTCACATCACTTAATCAAAGGTTTATATGGTTTTATAGAATTTTATTTAGGAGAGTTAGCAAAATTATCGTGCAAACTAATAAAAGTAAATCATGGTTAGAAAATAACTTTCCTAAAATTAATGTTGGAGTGATTCCTAATCCAGTTGTATACCCTTTGCCCTCCGAGAAAAAAAACCTTATTGACCCACGTAATATTATTTCTAATGAGAAAAGATTAATCCTTGCATCAGGTAGGCTACATAAATTTAAACAATTTCATATACTAATTAAAGCTTTTTCTTTAATCAGCAAAGAGAACCCAAATTGGGATTTGGTGATACTAGGAGAAGGAGAAGAAAGACAAGCCTTAGAAGAGCTTATTCATGATTTAGATTTAACAAAAAGGGTTTTTTTACCAGGAAGTGTTGGAAATATCTCTGTGTGGTATGAAAAAGCAGACTTGTTTGTCTTGAGTTCTATAGTAGAAGGTTTTCCAAATGTCCTTCTGGAGGCCATGTCATATGGAATTCCTTCTGTAAGTTTTGACTGTGATACAGGCCCCAGAGATATGATTCAAAATAAAATTAATGGTCTTTTGGTTGACCCTAATGAAAAGGAATTAGGACTTTCAAATGCAATAAGCCTGCTTACAACTGAGGAAGAATTTCGAAGTTATATTGCTTTAAACTCAATTGAAATAAGAGATAAGTTCTCAGAGACTATAATTATGAAAACTTGGGACGGGCTTTTGGAATCTAAAAATTGATTTTTAGTATATTTTTAATTTCTTATGTTTAAAATTCAATATGAATAAAGTTTCTAAGCTATTTAACAATAGATCAAAAAACTACAATAAGATTTACACCCAAGTAAATCCAAAGAAACTCCTACATCAAGAAAAAAGGTTGCGTGCTGAAGTGACTGAAGATTTAGTATTGAGTCTTTTAGATGCAAGTAAAAAAGAAATAGTAGTTGATGTTGGTTGCGGAATGGGCAATTTACTTGCCAATATTAAATCGAGAGGAATTTCTGCAGAGCTTCATGGTTATGACATATCCTATGAAATGATTAGCTTAGCAGAGGAAAATAAACAAGAAGGAATTAATTTCGAATTAGGAAGTATTGAAGATATTCATTTTAAAGCCAATATAGTGACATCTCTTGGTGTTGCAGGCTACCAAGACGATCAGATTCAATTTATAGAGAATCTCTCAAACATTGTAGACAAGGAAGGATTTTTAATATTTTCAGTAGCTAATGGCGACTCTTTTTTGAGGGGTTTGAGGCGTCTTTTATCCAAACTTCATAGTTTGATAGTTAGACGATCTAAAGGAGTTGAATTTCTTGCTCTCAAAGAAAAACAGGTAGAATACGCACTTATTAATAATGGTTTTAATTTAGAAAAGAAGATATATACAGCTTACGGACTAGGTTTATTTTCTTCATCTATTGAATGTTTTATTGATAGATTGTTATTTAAATATTTTAAATATAAAAACATAAGCAAGTACTTATCTCTAAGTGTCATTTATGTTTATAAAAAGATAAGTAAATAATTTATCCATGTTGATTAAAGTTAAGGAGACTCATGCCAATAAATAGATATGAAGACGAGGGAGTGGCTAATTACTGGAACGATAAATATGATCAGCAGTATCATCCATACCTTCACGGGAGACAAAACAAGGTTCTAGAAATTATAAATAACTTAAATCTACCCCAAGGTTCTAAATGTCTTGAACTTGGATGTGGAGGCGGTCAAAATGCTGTGAAATATGCTGATTTAGGTTTGAGTGTCCATGGTGTGGACAGCTCAGATGAACTTTTAAAAACTGCTCACAAATATGCTGAAACTAATGAAAATCTTGTATTTTCAAATGTAGATTTAAATTTACAGCTACCATTCGATGATAAATCTTTTGATTTAGTAATTGTAGTAGGAACATTACAATATCTTATGGAGCCTTCCGCGTGTGTTAAAGAGGTGCATAGAATATTAAAACCGGGTGGTAATTTTATTGTTTGCCAAAGAAATGCTATCTCTTTTAATGTCCTCAGAAGACCTCTTAGTTTTCTAACTTGTATGCTTTCTGAAGAAGGATTTGAATGGGGTGGTCGTCAAGTATCTACCTCAATTGGTTCTTCCGTTAAAGGAACGAAAGCAGTTCTGATAAAAAGAATGATCAAGGTATCTAATCTATCGAGATGGTTTAAGGATGCTGGATTAGAGAAAGAATTCATGGGTGGCTATACGCCTGACTTTTCAGTTGCTCCTCGTTTTTTTAGGATACTTAATAGTTTGCTAAATTTAATACCTTTTATGTACCGTTTTTCTCATGTGGTACTTGCTGTCGGTAAGAAGATTTCATGATACTTTGAATTTTAACTTCTTGACTAAACCTATGCTATGAGTGATGAAGAAATATAAATTTCAAATACTCAACAACTGACCATCATCTTTAACAAATTATATGAAGCTACTAAGATTAACCCCTGCTTTGAAGTCCACAAGTGCACCGTATAACCAATTTTCACTAGGTTTCAAGGAAACAATTGATCAAGTGATATTTTCATTACATGCACCTCATGATGTAGACATAGATGATAAGTTAGAAGTAATACACGGCAGCGGCTCAATTTTTAAGAGTTTTTTTGTCTTGAAGCAATTAGTAAAGAAAAATAAATTCGATGTGATTCATATACACAATGGAGTAACTGGATTATTGTTTATACTGGCTATATTCCCTTTCAACTTAGGCTTATTGAATAAAAGTGTCTTTACACTTCACAATAGCTGGTACGTTCTTAAAACAAGAAATCAGTTTTTAGATTTTTTTGTTATGCTTTTTTCAAAGCGCGTCTGCACTTGCGGTTTGTCAAGCTACAATAGCATACCCACCTTAATTAAGATTATTATTGGAAAAAAAATGATCCCCGTTGTGAATGGCTTTAATCACAAAAGAATTGATGAAGTTGAGAATAAAAAAATAGAAAATCAGTATTTTAATTCTGAAGACCACGTAAGAATTTTATATGTAGGAGCTTTAAATCATATAAAAAACCAAATTGCTTTACTTAAAGTATTAAAAAAAATAAAGATAAATGCAGAAATAGTATTTTTAGGAGATGGAGCCAATAAAGAAAGACTTATAGAATTTTCTAAATCAATTAATAGTTCGATTAAAATTTGCTTCAAAGGTCTAGTTTCTAGAGATACAGCGATTGACCATATGTTAGAAGCTGATGTTTGTATTTCGCTTTCAAAAGGAGAAGGTTTGCCTATAGCTATTCTTGAGTCTATGTATGCAGGGTGTTTTATGATTCTTTCTTCAATACCCCCTCATCTAGAAGTTTCACCACCTAAAGATAGATGTATATTTGTAAATGAAGACAAAGAAAGTGAGATAGTTAATGCAGTAAATTATGTCTCTGAAAACCTAGAACAAATTAAGGTAGGTAAGATTAACTCTAAAGAATATTCAATAACTAATT
>MDSV01200065.1_pt1 | contig 16167 bp, 10 predicted proteins | sample 810851 | NCBI WGS metagenome assembly MDSV01 (sample SAMN05326640, study PRJNA326480) | marine metagenome | isolation source: seawater | place: Atlantic Ocean: North East | collected 2012 | reverse complement strand
CTGCGGCTTGGCCAAGCGGGCATTCGCCGGTGAGCCGGGCGCCGTCGCCAGCCTGCACGAGGTCGAGATCAAGCAGGATTCCAAGGTGCATTACCACAAACGGATGACTGAGATTTATCTCGTGCTCGAAGGCGATGGGCATCTCGAGCTTGATGGGGAACTTGTGCCGTTACGCCCGATGACCACGGTCTACATCAAGCCCGGCTGCCGGCATCGGGCGGTGGGGCGGCTGAAAATCATCAACATCCCGGTGCCCGCGTTCGACCCGGAGGATGAATGGTTTGATGCGTGATGCATGGTTTCGGCTTGCCGCCGGGTTGGCTTGCCGATTGAATCCCTCGCCCCGCGAAATGCGGTACCAGTCAATTTAGCAGTGCATACTCTGATTCTAGTTTTATTGGGCCTGACCTCGGTGATCAGCTTGACGTTTATCATTGAGAGGGGCTGGGCGCTGCGGCGGAGCATCATCCTGCCGCAGCCGTTGGTGGACAGTCTCGACCACTGCCACACACGCGCGGACGTCAACACGGTGTTGCGGTTTGCGGAGCACCACAAGGAGACCCCGCTGGCCCGGTTGACCACGACAGCAGTCGAGCACCTCGAGTGGGCCAAGCCGGACAACGTGGAGGCGCTGCAGTCGCGTGCCCGGCATGAGGTGAGCCAGATGGAGCGGGGCCTGGTCGTGCTGGAGATCATCACCGGTGTCGCCCCGTTGCTGGGGCTGGTCGGTACGGTGGTCGGGCTCATCGAGATTTTCGGCACCATGGCCGACGGGGCAACCGAGGCATCAAAATTCGCTGATGGCATCTCGACAGCGCTGTGGGCCACGCTCTCCGGGTTGAGCATCGCCATCCCGTCGCTCGTCGCTTGGAGTATTTACAACAAGCGCGTGGAAACGTTTGCCATCGAGATGGAGACTCAGCTCGATGTGTTCCTCCGCAGGCAGTACCCCAACGAAAACGGGAACTGATCTCCATGCGATTCCTGCCGCGCAAAAATCGCAAGCCGCCCACCGTCATCGTGGTGGCGCTGATCGATGTGCTGATGGTGGTGTTAATCTTCATGGTGGTCTCCACGACATTCAAAAATCAGGCCGCCGTGCGTCTCGCGTTGCCGGAATCATCCCAGGCACAAAGGGAGGCGGCGGTTAGCAAGGCACTGGTCATCACCGTGGCCAAGGAGGCTCCTCATTTTTATTTCGGGACTGAGCCAGTCGAGGAGACGGCACTGGAGGCAGAGCTGAAAAAAGCGATGGAGGGGAATCCCGAACGCGGACTATCCATCCGCTCCGACACCGACGCGCCGTTCGGAAAAATCATCAAGGTGATGGATGCCGCGAAGGCAGCGGGGGTCAAGGGAGTGAAGGCGTTCACCAAGGAAGCCGGCGGCGGATGAGCAGCGACACTCCATCCGACATCCCCCCTCCCGACAGCATGCACCTCTCCTCAGCCACCGGCTGGATGCAGCTGGGCAACACCGCCGAGGCGCTGGCTGACCTGGAAAAAATCTCCGAGCCGCATCGCGCCCACTTCGAGGTACTGCACCTCGAGTGGCACATTCACGCACAGAAGAAAGATTGGGATCGCTGCGTGGAATTGGGCGGCTACATGGTGGAGCGGCACCCGACCAACCCCGCCGGTTGGATAAACCAAGCCAATGCCCTGTTTTATCTCCAACGCGGGCACGATGCGTTTCAAATGCTGGAACCGGTGGCTGAGCATTTCCCGGAAAACGAGGCGATCCCCTACAACCTCGCCTGCTACGCCTGCCAGTTTGGAGACCTCGAGTTGGCACTCGACTGGTATCGCGTTGCGGAAAAAGTGGGTGAACCGGAGAAAATACAAGAGGTCGCACTGATGGACCCGGACATGGAATTGCTTTGGGAACAGATCAAGGAATGATCGACCTTTTTTTCGATCCTTACAACCTAGCTCAAAATAATTTATTTTAATTCTCTGGTTGACAGTTTTTCGTAAAGCGGCATCATTGCCCGTTGTTCGTTTTATACGTAACTGCAACCGTTTATTTCAATGAGCAAGAATACCAAAGTCGCCAACGAGGATTGGGATTTTTCCGTTCTGGATAAAGCACCTCGTTCGCTGATTCATCGCGCACTTTTATGGGAGCTGGATCGCGAGATCGGAAGTGGAAAAGAACCGTTCCTGAAAACCGCAGAATGCCGCAAGGCGCTGGCCGATCCCAATTCGTTAAGAGGAACCGCGACCGGCGTGACAGAGCTGGGCCGGGGCAATGCCAAGACGCGTCCTTTTGAAGAAGCGATCAATTTTGGCATCGACTGGTCCCAGCCAAGGGACGAGTTGGTGCGTCAGTTCGGTCTCTGGCTCGACACACAGGAGTCGACCGGCCGCCTGCAGGTCAAGCCGGCGCTGGGCAAGCCGCGTGATGCCCTCACGATGCTCCGGAAGATTTCCATCGTGCGACTGAAGAATGGTGGGCTCTCACAGCGCGTGGCGGCAGACACGTATCCCGATAAGAAGACCTATCTGAAGAGCCTGAACAAAATCAACTGGACCACGGCGTCACGGGAGGTCGACAAGGCCTGCAAAAAACGCCAGAACAAGCTGAAGACCATCGAACGGACGATGGGCAGCAAGGACTGGAAGAAAGACGTCTACGGCGGGTAACCGGTCTGTAACCAAAAACAATTTGAAGCGACACCGGGGGTTTCCCCCGGTGTTTTTTTTGCGCTTGGCCAAGCGCTTGGCCGACGGATTGCCTTGCGCTTGGCCAAGCGATGAGTCCATAAGGCGGCGTGTCTGACTGGCTGACATCGATCCTGCTTGGGATCATCGAGGGCATCACCGAGTTTCTCCCGATCTCGTCCACGGGCCACCTGCTCGTGCCTCAGCAACTGGGCTGGCTGGAGAAACAGTCGGACGTGTTTAACATCGCCATCCAGGGCGGTGCGGTGATCGCGGTGTTGTTCAACTTCACCGACCGCGTCAAGCAACTGGTCTTCAAGTGGCGCGAACCGGAGGCACGCGATTACATGGCCAAGTTGCTGGTGGCGTTTTTCATCACCGGTTGCGGCGGGGTGTTGATCGACACGCTTGGCTTTGAACTGCCGGAGGAGGTGCTGCCGGTGGCGTTGGCGCTGTTTATTGGCGGCATCCTTTTTGTAGTGGTGGAAAAACGACTGGGCGACCGCCAGGCGTTGACGCAGGTGACATGGGCGATCGCCATCGCCATCGGTTTTGGCCAATTGATTGCAGCGGTGTTTCCGGGAGCGTCCCGTTCCGGCTCCACGATCCTGATCGCACTGCTGATGGGGCTGAAGCGTGTCCCGGCCATTGAGTTCACTTTTCTGCTCGGCGTGCCAACGCTGCTGGCGGCCGGGGCGTATAAGGTACTCAAAGCGCTTGGCACCGAGGGAGTCTCGGAGGATTGGTGGCAATTGGCATTGGCCTCGCTGGTCTCGGCCGTGACCGCATTTGTCTCAGTCAAGTGGCTGTTGCGCTACATCGAGACCCACACGTTCGTGGTGTTCGGCTGGTATCGCATCGCACTTGGCCTGATTTTGCTCATCATCACGTTCACGTAACATACTTTTTCAGGCGGTATTACGGTTGACGGCAGCTTGGTTTGCCGCAGAATCCCCCTCCGCGCCTGCGCTTGGCCAAGTTCCCCCCGGCCACGATAATCCCACTTTTTTCGTAACCTACCGAATGGCAATGAAGTAGTGACAGGGTGCAGTTTCTTTGGTGAAACGAATGGACAAAACGTTAATAGGCAACATGATGCTCCTCGCCGGGGCGTTGGCACTCGCGGGGTGTGGCTCCGCAGAACTCGAGAAGGAAAGCTCGAAGAAAAAGTCGAGGTCCTCCAGTGGTGCCAAGCCGGTGCTGGTGGAACTGGCCAAGGTGACCCGTGGCCCGATCGAAAAAATCCTCGAGCGTTCCGCACCACTTGAGGCCGAGGCACAGGTGGAGGTCCACGCCCGCACGAGCAATCCGGCGGTCGACCTGCTGGTCGAGGAGGGCGACAAGGTCGAAAAGGGGCAGGTGCTCCTGCGGCTCGAGAATGATCGCCAAAAGAATGACTACGATCAGGCGAAGAGCCAGCTCGACAAGGAGCAGATCGACTTCGCCCGGCAGGAAAATCTCTACAAGGACAATCTCATCAGCGAGCAGGATTTTCGCAACGCCAAGTTCTCGCTGTCGCAACGGCAGTTGAGTTTTGAGGAGGCGCAGCGGCAGTTCGAGTACACCGAGGTGCGCGCGCCGATCGCCGGCACGATAACACTGCGCGATGTGAAGGTGGGTGATCAGGTCGGCAGCGGCCGAAAGATTTTTGAGATCATCGACTTTGAATCCATTGTGGCGGTCATCCACGTGCCGGAACAGTATCTGCCGGATCTCAAGCCGAACATGGAGGCGAGGCTGATCTCCAACACGCTCGGCGCTGATAACATCATTCCGGCGTTCGTGAAGCGGATTTCACCAATCGTCGAGGCGCGTGCCGGCACGGTGAAAGTCACGGTCGCGGTGAGGGAACTGGGCGCATTGCGGCCCGGCATGTGGGTGGATGTGGAGCTGGTGCTCAACACCAAGCAGGACGCCATCCTGATTCCGAAAAAATCGATCGTCTACGACAACGACCAGACGTACGCGTTCAAGATGCACCTCAACAGCACCAATAACGTGAAAAGCGTGAAGCGCCACCTGGTGTTGCCGCTCAATGCGGACAAGGTGCATATCGAGCCGACCGACGGTTTTGCCGTGGGCGACATGATCGTGGTCGCAGGCCAGTCCGGCCTGAAGGAAAATTCGCTGATACGTGAGCTGGGCGATCCGTTGCCGGGCGAAACCAACGCCGTACCGGCAACCGTCAGCACCAACACCATCAAGTAACCTCCCGACTTCCGTCACGGAATGGAGTCTCCCCATCGCAACCCCAACTTCACCACCGACCGACCGGTCGCGGTGTTGATGGTGTTTCTGGCGGCGATCGTATTTGGTTATTTTTCACTGATACAGCTCCCGGTCACGCTCATGCCAGAGATGAGCTACCCGACCCTGACCGTTCGAACCGAATATCCCGGTGCCGCGCCGGAGGAGGTGGAAAACGACATCAGCCGCCGCATTGAGGAGGCCCTCGGCGTGGTCGGCGGCCTCAACGAGATCAGCAGCATAAGCCGTGCGGGTGTGAGTGACGTAATCCTCGAGTTTGTCTGGGGCACGTCGATGGTGGACGCCATCCAGAACACACTCGAGAAACTCGATCTCGTCCGGCTGCCGCGCGAGGCGGAGAAGCCTTTGCTGCTGCACTACGACCCGTCTCTCGATCCGGTGATGGAGTTAAGCCTTTCCGGCTCCAGCCGGAGTATCAAGTACAAGGGGGATGAAGGGCTGCGCCGGTTGCGCCGGATCGCTGAGCTGCAGGTCAAACGGCAAATCGAGCCTATCAAGGGCGTGGCCGCTGCAAGGGTACGGGGAGGATTGGAGGAGGAGATCCATGTTTTAATCAATGAGGCCAAACTGCAACGGGTTAGCCTGTCAATTGGGCAAGTGATCAGCCGTCTTCGTGCGGAAAACATCAACGCCGCCGGTGGACGAATTCAGGAGGGTGGCGCCGAGTACATGATCCGCACCATCAACGAATATCAAAGCCTCGAGGAGATCGCGAACACCATTGTCTTTCGCCGGGAAGGTCGCGAGATTCGCGTGAAAGACCTAGGGCAAGTTGTCTACGGTCAGCGTGACCGTGAGATGATGACCAAGACCGATGGCAATGAAAGTGTCCAAATTGACATTTACAAGGAAGCTGACGCCAACATGATCAATGTGGCCGAGCAGGTCTCCCGACTCATCGGGAAGATCTCCGGCTCCAGCCGATCCACGCTCGCCGGCAAACTCCGCGCTGAAGAGGATGCCTATCTCCGGGTGGTGGCGGATCGATCCATCTTTATCGACAGCAGTATCTCCGAAGTAATGAGCACAGCATACTTTGGCGGCATGCTGGCCATCCTTGTGCTGCTGATTTTTCTGCGCGACCTGCGGACGACCGCCATCATCGCGCTGAGTATCCCCATCTCGATTTTAGTCACGTTCGCGCCGCTCAATATCCTCGACGTGACGCTGAACATCATGTCGCTCGGTGGCTTGGCGATGGGTATCGGGATGTTGGTGGACTCTTCCATCGTGGTGCTCGAATCAATTTATCGTTGCCGCGAGGAGGGCGATTCCATCCGCAAAGCTGCCATCCGTGGCACGAAGGAAGTGCGCGGTGCAGTGATCGCCTCGACCCTCACCTCGATCTGTGTGTTTTTCCCGATGGTGTTCGTGGAGGGTCTTGCCGGACAGGTTTTCAGTGACCTAGGCCTAACGGTGGTCACCTCATTGATCGCCTCGCTGATCGTTGCGGTGTTATTCATCCCGATGTTGGCCAGCCGCACCGGGTTTCAGTTGAAGTCGGACGCAGGCATGGTCTCCCACTTTTTCGGCTCCATCAACGGGCGGATGAACCTAAGCTCATACTGGCTGCGCTTTTTGTTCCCAGCCGCCGCGTTGCTGGGTGCCATGCTGGTTGTGGTTCTCAGTTACACATGGTGGATGGTGGGTGCCATGGACGATCCCAAGTTCGAGGAAGAAATCGTTTACGGCGCCGTGGCGATGTCGGTGTTTAGTTTCTGGCAATTGGTCTGTTTTATCCCCGGCATAATAGCCTTGGCCAAGCGCCTACACGACCTTGGCCGGACAGCCTGGTGGCTGCTCGCCGCGGCCGCGCCGCCGGTCGTGGCGATGATCGCTTTCGTCGTAGCGATGATCGAGATGGGAGATGATTCTAACCCGGCCTCTTTTGCGTTATTTGAAGGTAGTGGACTTTTGATGTTGGTCAGTTGGGTTCCGGCGTGGCTCCTGACCCTGATCTGCTCGGTCGTTCCCGGCTCGAAAAACGAAAACCGCTTTGGCCAAGCGGACCACGAGGGGCAAACCTTGGCCAAGCTCTGGGGGTCGTTCCGGGCGTTTGGCGAGAGCCACCAACGCAACCGGACAGTCTTCCTCGCAACGTCGCCCTACTTCGCCTTGCGCTTGGCCGTTTCGTTCCTGTTGGAATTGATCGGTCTGTCTTTGGTGTGGGCTATACGCGCTGTGTCGTTTATGGGCCTGACCGCCTATCGTGCCATCATGACAATCGGCTCCGTATTTGGGTCCTTGCTTACCAAGGTTTTCGGCGAACCGAAGGGCGATTCAACCGACGGCACAGGCAAAGGATTTTATCGCTCGCTGATCCATTGGGCGTTGGATAGCCCGGTGGCGATGATCGCACTCGCGGCGGCCTGTTTTTGGGTCACGTACTCCGTGGGGCGCTCGCTGGAAACCGAACTGCTCCCTGAGGTGCATCAGAGCGAATTCACGTTTGAGGTGTCCCTCCCCGTGGGCACCCCACTGGTCGAGACGGTAAAATTGCTTGGCGATGTGGAACAAAAGATCCTCGACTCCAAAAAAGACAAGGACAGCAAAATTGAAACCTTGCTTGTGATGTACGGCTTCGACACCAGTAACATGAAACGCTCCGACGAAGGTGAACACTCTGCCCGGTTTAAGCTGTTGTTGAAAAAGACGAGCAACCCACATGAGACCGAGGAGGAGGTCATCGCGCAGTTGCGGGAGATGTTTGATGACGTCCCGGACATCACCACCCGCGTCACGCGCCCTGTTTTGTTTAGCTCAAAAAAACCGGTCGTAATCCAGATCAATGGCGAGGAGTTGCCGGAGTTGAAGGAGTACTCAGACCAGGCCACGGCGCTGCTCTCCAAGGAGGCTGAGCTGGCAGACGTCGAGCCAACGTTGCGTAGCGGTGCGCCAGAGGTGCAGATCACCTACGACCGTCAGCAGATAATCCGGCACGGCCTCAACATCAACTCCATCGCGGAGCAGGTGCGCGACATGGTCAAGGGCTCCGAGGCCACCCGGCTAAACCGCCGCGATCGCCGTGTACCAATCGTGGTGCGACTGGCCGAGGAAGATCGCGAACAGGTTGCAGACGTTGGCCAGCTAACGGTCAATCCCGGTGACGATACACCGATCCCGCTCAACTCCATCGCAGAGCTTACAGTGGGCGAAGGACCAAGCGAGATTCGCCGCATCGACGGCAATCGCGTGGCTCTCGTACAGGCCAACATCGGCAGCGGATCGCTTGGCTCTGCGGTAGAAACAGCCGAGACAGTGCTTAGAAACGCACTGGATTTGCCGGGCTACATGGAATTTCTCATCCCCGGCCAAAACAAAGAGTGGGAGCGCAGTCGCACGAGCCTCTTCCTCGCGCTTGGCCTGAGCCTGTTCCTCGTCTATGTGATCATGGCGTCACAGTTCGAGTCGCTCATCCAGCCGTTCATCATCATGTTCACCATCCCGATGGCCTTTGTCGGGACGGTGCTTGGCCTGAAGTTTTTCGGCATCAACGTCTCCGTGGTCGTGTTTCTCGGGATGATTATGCTGGCCGGCATCGTGGTGAACAATGCAATCGTGCTGGTTGACTACACCAACACCCTGCGCGGCCGAGGGATGGCCCTGAAGGAAGCCATCATCCAGGCCGGCTGCGTCCGGCTACGCCCGATTTTGATGACCACTGCCACCACCGTGCTTGGCCTGCTGCCGATGGCTCTTGGCCTAGGTGACGGCGCCGAGATCCGCACGCCGATGGCCGTGGCCGTGATTTGCGGTCTGCTCACTTCGACCGTGCTGACGCTGCTCGTCATCCCGACAATTTACTACCTGTTTGGACTGGTCGGCGAACGTTATTTCAAGGCTGTGGAGGACTAACGGAGTTTGGCCAAACGCGCGTTGTTGTTCCCGCCTGCTGTAACGAAAGCTGCCGCGCAAAAGTACTGTCCAATAACCGTCCGCCTAGCTAAGCGCTTGGCCAGGGCCTAAAGCGATGCAAACTAACAAAATCGCCACCGAAATCACGCGACTGTCCCTAAGCCGCAAAGTTACGGTTTTTGTGTTTTTCCTGACGATTCTTGCCATTGGTTTGATCTCGGTTGGCAAATTGCCACTGGAAAAGTATCCAAAGGGCCAAGACTCCAGTTACATCCGTATTAGGACCGGCTGGAGTTCCGGTGTCGCGGAGGAGGCCATGCAAAAAATCGGCCTACCAATGGAAGAAGAACTTAGTACTGTACGTGGCATCCAGTCGATTAACACCCGCAGCTCACAATCTTCAGCTGAGGTCAGTCTCAGCTTTAAGCGTGATACAGACATGGACGTCGCCTATCGCGAAGTACGCGACAGAATGGAACGCGCATCACTCCGATTCCCCGAGGGAGTTGACGATTACAGAATCTACAAGTACGGAGGATCAAGCCAAACGGTGTGCCGTTTGTCAATCCGCTATACCGACGATGAAAATCTTTACAACAACATTGAAAAAAATCTGGTGCGCCCTCTCCAAAGAATCGACGGCGTGGCGGATGTAAGTTTTCGGATTCGAAGAAAGGGAATCCAGATCGAAGTAGACAAAGACCGAGCAGAGGCGTACCGCCTAAGCATTAGTCGACTCTCGAGCCGGCTAAGAGGGGAAAACTTTACCTTATCCAGCGGTACGGTAATCGACGGAGGGAAGAAGTACCTTCTAAAGTCGACGAGTACCTTTCATTCACTTGAAGATCTAAGAAACATCCCGGTAAGTGACACGGTTTACCTCAAGGACATCGCTACAATCCGATACGGTATAGATGATATGTATCAAGATACCGAACGTTGGAACCAAATGCAATCGGCCGGCATATCAGTAGTCAAGGAAAGCGAAGCCAATACAGTAGAGGTGGGAAATGCAGTGGCTGCAGCTATAGAAAATATCAAAACTAATCCTGAGTTAGCAAAATATGAAATTCACCTATATCAGAATTACGGAGATATCATAAAAAAACAGCTCAAGAGTCTAGTGAATAATGGATTATTCGGCGCCTGCCTTGCAGCGGTAGTCCTATATTTTTTCCTACGCCAATTCCGGCTGACAATGGTTATCGCACTGGCAATTCCACTCTGCCTGTTTATCTCCATGACAGTGATGTTCTTCGCAGGGGACACGCTAAACATGACATCGATACTCGGTTTGGTGATCTGTGTAGGGCTGCTAGTTGATAACTCAGTGGTCGTAGCGGAAAATATCCATCGGCATTACCAGTCCGGACTCTCGCGCCGCGAAGCCTGCATGCGCGGCGTGGGTGAAATCGGGCTTGCGGTTTCCACTGCAACACTAACAACGATCATCGTTTTCCTTCCATCTTTACTCGTTGGGGGAGAAATGCGCTTCATGCTTTATCAGCTTGCCTTACCGGTAGTCTCCGCGCTTTTGGCCTCGCTTGCCACAGCAATCGTTTTCATTCCCCTATGCGTTTACTTGACCGTGGGTACCATGCAACCTGATAAGCCCTACCCCCGTAGACGCAAAAGGGATCACATTAGAAAGGCTCTTAAAGCGATCTACAGCTGGACATTTGAGAAATTAAACATTGCATACAACATAGCGCTAAATTTCTATCTTTCCCGCCGGTTGGATTTAGCGTTTATCCTAATCTTACTTCTGTCTGGCACCTACTTCTACGCATTCCAGAACGTAGAGTTTACTGGTTACCGTAGGGGTGGCTCGGATGACTTTCGCATGAGAGTGCGCTTTCCAGAGCACTACACGATAGATCAGAAAAATGCCTTTTTCACGAAGGTCGAAAACATTGCGGAAACGAACAAGGTAGAACTTGGAATCTCCAGTTACCGAGTCGAATTCGACAAACACACTTATGGTGAATTCGAAGCCGACTACTCCAAAGAAAAGGGTACAGCAGGGATTCCACGTGAGGAGATTCCCGATCATCTTTACAAGATGTTCCCGGAAATTCCAGGTGTAAGAGTTTATTATTCTGGCATGGACACAGGAGGCGAGAAGCGAAATGACGAAAAGTCGAGACAACATTTGCGCTTGGTTGGGGACGACGCCCGGCAACTGGAGGAGGTCGGTGAAATGCTTCGGCCGGTTTTTGAAAACCTACCCGGCGTGCTTTCGCTAGAAGACAAGGACTCAGACGATGCACCCAACGAAATGGCACTGATGATCGACCGCAACAAGGCCAGTTCGATAGGGGTTGCCCCAAATGATGTAGCTAATGTTGTAAGCAGTGCTTTGCGCGGTCGATCTCTGGCAGACTTCAAAGGAAATGGCCGACAAATTCCAGTGAAAATGCGGTTTAGCGAAGAGGATCGTGCAGAGTTGGAAGACATTAACAATTACCGCGTCAAGAGCGATGACGGTCGCGATGCCTCTATTGCCTCACTTACTAAGCCAGCGATGCTTAAGAGCCAATCCTCCATACGGCGCTCAGACAAAAAGGTTAGTTACTATATAAGCATGAAGCTTGAATCGGGAAAGGAGAGAGAAGCTCGAAGGGCAATTTACGAGGCCCAGAAAAACATCGATCTCCCCGAGGGTGTTTCGTTCAATGATCCACCTGAAACTTTTGATGACGGCGAAGTTTCGGCCAGTCTGATAGCTATGGGGCTATCAGTTATATTCATTTATATGCTTATCGCATTTCTTTTTGAAAGTATTCTAATGCCGCTATCAATCGTTCTAACAATTCCACTAGCAGCCATAGGTTCGATATGGACTCACCATCTGAATGGCACTAACATCGATGACATGGGTATGGTGGGCTGCATTCTGCTTACAGGCGTAGTGGTCAACAACGGAATAGTACTTATCGACTACGCCAACCGCCTCCGCGCTGGAGGCATGGAGCGAAACGATGCATTGCTACTTGCTACAAGGCACCGTTTCCGACCGATTGTGATGACTGCAATGACCACCATGTTTGGCATGATTCCGCTAACCTTCGCCTCGGCCGAGACAATGGGAAGGAGTTTTGAAAGTTTTGGCTTGATGATTATCGGCGGCATGGCTTCGGCTACCCTTTTCACCCTACTGGCTGTCCCGGTTTTTTACACTCTGATCGATGACGCCCAAAAGGCGCTGCAAAACATCCTCGCTACGGTCCTGGGCCGCTCGCCCAAGCCAAGCGCTGCGGAGTAACCTAAAGCGCTTGGCCGACGTATCCGTTTGCGGGTTGCGACGTTGACCCGGCCCGCCCTTGGCCTCATCCTGCATCACCGTTTGGCCAAGCGGCTCCCTAATGGAATCCAACGAACTAGCCACGAAGATCACCCGATTGTCTCTCGATCGCCGGGTGACCATGTTCGTACTGTTCCTCACCATCCTCGCCGTGGGCCTGATCGCCATAACCCGCCTCCAGCTTGAGCTGTTCCCTAAGGGATTTGAGGGCTATTCACTTTCTGTTCGTGTCCCGTGGCGCTCGGCTGTGCCACAGGAGGTGATGGAGAAAATCGCCCAGCCGCTTGAGGAGGAATTGAACACAGTGCGGGGGGTCGACTCGATGACCGCCTCCTGCTCGTCCAGCTCGGCGTCGGTTTATCTCAGGTTCAAACAGGGCACCGACATGGATGTGGCGTACCGAGAAGTGCGCGACCGGGTCGAGCGGGCCAAGCTGCGTTTCCCTGAGGACGTCGAATACACGTATATTTACAAGATGGACATGTCAGGGATACCGGTCTGCATGATCGGCATGGCTTACGACGTGCCCCCGGAGGTGGACCTGTACGATTTTGTGAACAAGAAAATCGTCATACCACTCACGCGGATCGACGGCGTGGCCAACGTCGACGCACGCGGTCTGGACGAAAAGGAAATCATCATCGAGATCGATAAGGCCAAGTCCGAAGCGTACGGCCTCGACATCTACACGCTGTCGCGAAAGCTGCGCGGCGACAACTTCAACCTCGCCAGCGGTAACGTGCAGGACGGTGGTAAAAAATATCTTCTCAAGTCCACCAGCACCTATCACACGATCGACCAGTTACGGAATCTGCCGATTAGCACGAACGTCATCCTCAGCGACGTGGCGGTGTTGAAATACGAGCCGGAGGAGCGCCGCTATGTTACGCGCGTGAACTCCAAGAAGGCGATGGCCATTACGGTGACTAAGGAAAGCACCGCCAACACGGTGGCAGTGTGTGATCTGGTCGTGGCGGAGATGGAGCGGATGAAACAGGACCCCGAGCTTGCTGCTTTCGACCTTCACATGTACATGAATCAGGGCGGCATCGTGATGACCCAACTCAACACGCTCTACACCAACGGCAAGATCGGGGCGTTCTTTGCAGCGATCGTGTTGTACCTGTTTTTGCGACGTCTACGGATAACGTTGATCATCACGCTGGCTATCCCGCTCTGCCTGTTCATCTCGGTTGCCGCGATGTATTTCGCAGGCGAGTCGCTCAACCTGTTGACCATACTTGGGCTGGTAATCTGCGTGGGCCTGCTGGTCGACAACTCCGTGGTGGTGGCGGAAAACATCCAACGCCACTACTACAACGGCATGTCACGCCGGGATGCCTGCATCAAGGGCGTGCAGGAGATTGGCCTCGCAATTACCACCGCCACCTTCACCACTATCATCGTTTTCCTGCCGGCGTTGCTGGTGGAGGGGCAGATGCGTTTTTTCATGATGCGCCTGGCACTTCCCGTGGTAACGGCGCTACTCTCGTCACTTGCCATCGCGCTGGTGTTCGTGCCGCTTTGCGTCTTCCTGACGCTCAATCGCAAGCCGCTTGGCCAAGCCGCTTGGCCGAGCCGCACCGCCGAGGCGTTCCGCACCCGGCTTGGCCGGTTTTACGAAGCCACGTTTGAGCAGTTCAACCGTTGGTACAATCGTGCACTGCAATACTACCTCCGGCGCCGAATCGACCTGGCGTTCATTTTTCTTGTCCTGTTTTGCGTGACATATTTCCACACATTCAGAGGGGTGGAATTCTCCGTAGATGAAAAACGGGAGGAGAGCCAATTCAACGTCTCGTTCCGTTTTCCCAGCCAATTCAACATGGAGGATCGCGGGAAATATTTCGATCGGGTTGAGCAGATCATGGAAGACCGGAAGGAGGAGTACGAGCTGGAGGGTTACTTTGTTCGGTACAGCACGTGGTACGCTTCACTCGAGGGCTGGTTCAAGACGGATCGAAAAAGCGATGTCCCGCCCCGTGAAATGGCCGAACGAATCTTCAAGCTGCTGCCGGAGGTGCCGGGCCTGAAAATCGGTTACGAACGCCGGGGCGAGGGCGAAGAAAAACAGGATCGCAAGGAGCGCTACTCCGTGCGGTTGATCGGCACAGACCCCATCCAACTGGACGAAGTCGCCGAAAGCCTGAAGCCGGTATTTGAAAATCAACCCGGCGTACTGGCCCTGCAGGAGCGACAGGACGAAACACCCAACGAGATGGCTTTGGTCGTCGACCGCGAACGGGCCAACTCCATCGGCGTCAACCCAACCACGCTGGCCGGGCTAGTCGGCAGTGCGCTCAGGGGCAGCACCCTACCGAGGTTCCAAAACGATGGCCGGCAGATCCCTGTGCGGGTACGGTTCAGCGAGGAAGACCGTGCCGAGCTGGCCGACCTGAACAACTTTCTCGTGCCAACAGAGGACGGGCGCTTCAGCTCCGTGGGCACGCTCACGCGCCCGACCATGCTCAGCAGCCCGCGCTACATCAGGCGCACCAACAAATCCGTCAGTCACACGCTGACGATGGAGCTGGAGGCCGGCCAGGAAGACGAGGCTCGGAAGGCCATCGAGGCGGCCAAGGCGAACATCGACCTGCCAGAAGGAGTCTCATTCAGCTCACTGCGCAAGCCCTTCGAGATGGAGGACATTCTCACCGGCGTGTTCGCCCTGTGGATGTCGATCCTCTTCATTTACATGCTAATGGCGTTTCTGTTTGAGAGCGTACTGATGCCACTCTCGATCGTGTTCACCATCCCGCTCGCGGCCATCGGCTCGGTGTGGATTCACTATCTCACCGGCATCAACATGGACATGCTAGGCATCATCGGCGGCATGTTGCTGGTCGGCGTGGTGGTGAACAACGGCATCGTGCTGATCGACTACGCCAATCGCCTCCGGCGCGAAGGTCACGCCCGTACGCCCGCACTGCTGCAGGCCGCGGAACATCGTTTCCGCCCCATCGCGATTACAGCACTGACGACTATATTCGGGATGATCCCCATGGTCTGGTCGGAGGGGGGCGAAATGGGCCTGAGCTACCGTAGCTTTGGCCTGACGCTGATCGGAGGGATGTTTTCGGCGTCGCTCTTCACGCTGCTTGTTGTACCGGTGTTTTACACCCTGTTCGATGACGCGCAGGCGGCGGTCAAAAGCACTTTGGCCCGTGAGTTCTCGCGCCGCAGTAAGCCCGGCATGGCCAAGTGACCTCTCGGCTTCGCTGCTTGGCCAAGCGCTTGGTCGGAGGTGTTTCGGGTTGACCGGCTGTAAGGAATTCGCCATAAATCGCGTCCCGGCAAGGCGTGTTGGTCTATCGGTTAGGACGCCGCCCTCTCAAGGCGGAAAGACGAGTTCGATTCTCGTACACGCTGCCATTTTTTCCCACGGTCACCCCCTGCCATGACGCCCTTCCAGATTATCTTCACCCCCACCGCCGCGGCGGAGCTGGGCACGCTGCCCAAGGAGCTGCAACTGGAGATACTCGGCGAATTCCGTGGGCTCCCGCACGACATCCGCAGCGACGAGATGGACAAGTTCGGCCGGCTCAATCGTGACGGCCACCACATGTTCCGCTTCCGGTTGGGCAACTACCGGGTGTATTTCGAACGGCACGACCTCGGGGTGTTGATCCACCGGATTATGCACGCGAAAAAACAGCTGCGAGATTTTCTCTACCGCAACAAGCTGCCCGGCGGCGAGGACAGGACGCTGGAGGAAAATCCGGAATTCTGGAAGCTGATCGAGGAAGCCAAGTCGGCCGCCTGCTAGGCGCATTTAACGCTACTGCAAATCCTCACCCAACTCGACGTTCCAGTAGGCGATGTCGAGAAAGTGCCGCCAACTCTCGTGGTAGTGCAGGCTGAACCGCACCTGCATGAACGGATGCCAGCGCGGCTTGCGCGGCTGACGGATCAGGTGCATGCCGGCCTGCTCCGGGGTGCGGTTGGACTTGCGCGTGTTGCACGGGATGCAGGAGCAGACGATGTTCTCCCACGTGGTCGGGCCGTTGTGCTGACGCGGTACCACGTGGTCGAGATTCAGGTCGCGCGTGTCGAATTTCTTCCCGCAATACTGGCAGG
>MDSV01030037.1_pt1 | contig 16168 bp, 15 predicted proteins | sample 810851 | NCBI WGS metagenome assembly MDSV01 (sample SAMN05326640, study PRJNA326480) | marine metagenome | isolation source: seawater | place: Atlantic Ocean: North East | collected 2012 | reverse complement strand
TAGGTATTCAACCAGATATAATTATTTGTAGATCAGAAAAAAATATACCTAAAAAAGAAAGAAAAAAAATCTCTTTATTTTGTAATGTTGATTTTAAAAATGTTATTGAAACAATTGATGTAAAAACAATCTACGAAGCTCCAATTAGTTTTCACAAAGAAAAACTTGATGAAAGAGTGTTGTCTTATTTTAGTATTAAAAATAAAAAAACACCTGATCTTACGAAATGGAAAAAAATTACTTCGACTGTCTTAAGATCAACAAAGGATGTTGAAATTGGTATTATAGGAAAATATGTTAATTTAAAAGATGCATATAAATCACTAGATGAAGCTTTGGCACACGGAGGAATATCTAATAATCTCAAGGTAAATCTTAAAAGAATAGATTCTGAAAGCTTAAAAATTAAAAACTTGGAATCTTTGTTAAAAAATGTTTCAGGAATACTAATTCCAGGAGGTTTTGGAAAAAGGGGCAGTGAAGGTAAAATAGCTGCCATAAAATACGCAAGATTGAATAATATACCTTTCTTTGGAATTTGTTTTGGTATGCAAATGGCAATCATTGAGGCAGCTAGAAATTTATTAAATATAAAAAATGCTTCAACTAGTGAGTTTGGTAATAACTGCACGCCAGTTGTTGGTTTGTTAGAAGAGTGGCAAAAAGGTAAAAAAATATTTAAAGGAAGTAAAAAGAATTTAGGAGGAACAATGAGACTAGGCTTATATGATGCTGTAATTAAGAAAAATTCTTTAATTTCCAAAATATATTCATCAAAAAAAATTAAGGAAAGACACAGGCATAGATATGAAGTAAATTTGAAATATCAACAACAGTTCGAAAAAAAAGGTTTAATTTTTTCTGGTTTATCGCCAGATGGAGCATTACCAGAAATTATAGAATTAAAAAACCATCCATGGTTTGTAGGAGTACAGTTCCATCCAGAATTTAAATCCAGACCTTTTACACCTCATCCTTTATTTGCATCTTTTGTTAAAGCTGCAGAAAAAAACAAAGGAATGAATTAATGGATCATAAAGTAATTAAATGTGGAAAATTAAGCATATCTAATTCAAAAACATTTACTTTGATAGCTGGACCATGTCAGCTAGAGAATGAAAATCATGCAATTGATGTAGCTAAAAAGCTTAAAGAAATTACTCAAAAGCTTGGAATAGGATTAATTTATAAAACATCTTTTGATAAGGCTAACAGAACATCACTTCAAGGGAAAAGAGGAACTGGTTTAAAAAATTCTCTTCCAGTTTTTGATAAAATTAGAAAAGATTTAGAGATCCCAGTCCTCACGGACGTTCATGCTATAGACCAATGTGAAGAAGTTGCTAAACATGTAGATGTTTTGCAAATTCCAGCTTTTTTATGCAGGCAAACTGATTTATTAATCGCGGCCGCAAAAACTGGGAAAATAATTAATGTAAAAAAAGGTCAGTTTTTAGCTCCATGGGATATGGTTAATGTTACAAAAAAAATTGAAGATTCTGGAAACAAAAATATTTTAGTTACAGAAAGAGGAGCTAGCTTTGGTTATAATACTCTAGTTTCTGATATGAGATCTTTACCCATAATGTCAAAGAATGGTTATCCAGTAGTTTTTGATGCTACACATTCAGTTCAACAACCGGGTGGAATGGGTAATAAAAGTGGAGGACAAAGAGAATTTGTTGGGCCTTTGGCTAGAGCTGCTATAGCAGTGGGAGTGGCAGCAATATTTATTGAAACTCATCCAGATCCTGACAATGCTCCTTCAGATGGTCCTAACATGGTTCCACTTGCAAAAATGCCTGATTTGCTAAATCAATTAATTAAAATTGATAATTTAATTAAAAATAATGTCTAAAATTTCAAAGCTCTTCGCAAGACAAGTTTTCGACAGCCGAGGAATACCAACAATAGAGTCAGAAGTTCATCTAGAAAATGGAATTCATGCTTCTTCAATAGTTCCATCAGGTGCATCCACAGGTTCCCATGAAGCTTTTGAGTTAAGAGATTTAGATAATAAAAAATATTTAGGTAAAAGTGTATTTAAAGCTGTAGAAAAAATAAACTCAGAAATTTCAAAAACTTTAATTGGTTTAAGAATAGACGATCAAAAAAAAATTGATAAAACTTTAATAGATTTAGACGGAACAAAACAAAAAAAAATATTAGGAGCTAATACAATTTTATCTATCTCACTCGCTTCATCTAAAGCTGCTGCTATTAACAAAGATATGTCTTTACACAAATACCTGGGAAATGGAAAAACTTTACCTCTGCCTTTGATGAATATTATTAATGGCGGTCTTCATGCCGATAATCTTTTAAGAATTCAAGAATTTATGATTAGACCAGATAGTGCAAAAAATTTTAAAGAAGCTATTAATATGTGTTTTTTAGTTATACAAAAGTTAAGACTGCTTATAAAAGAAAAAAACTTTTCTACTAATGTTGGTGATGAAGGTGGTTTTGCACCTTTATTATCTAACAATGAGGAAGCGATTGAATTCATTTTAGAATCAATAGTTAAATCGGGATTCAAACCTGGTAAAGATATTTCACTATGTTTGGATATAGCTGCAAATGAATTTTATCAAAATAGGAAATATGCAATCAAATCTTCAAATTTTATTTCACCTCAAAAAACATTAGAATATTATGTAGATTTAACAAAAAAATATCCCATCAAATCTATAGAAGATCCTTTTAACGAAGATGATTGGGATTCTTGGATTGAATTAACTAAAACTTTAGATAAAGAAATTCAAATAGTTGGTGATGATTTATTTGTTACAAATAAAGAGAGGTTACTTAATGGAATAAAATTACAAGCAGCCAACACAATATTAATAAAACCAAATCAAATAGGAACACTAACAGAGACAATTGAAGTTATTAATTTAGCTCAAAAAAGCGGATTTAAAACAATAATATCGCATAGATCTGGAGATTCAGAGGACACTTTTATTGCAGATTTATCTGTAGCTACAAACTCCACCCAAATAAAAACGGGTTCATTGGCAAGGTCTGAAAGAGTGGCTAAATATAATCGTTTATTAAGGATAGAAGATCATCTTGGAAAATCTGCAAAAATAGCTAAAGTTTAAATATATGAGATTTGTAGAAATTATTAGTAAGAAAAAATTTGCTTTAATAAGTATTTTTTTATTTCTTTATGTTTCTCTTAATCTTTTTGTTGGAGAAAGAGGTTTAATTTCATACTATGAAAATCAAAAAATCAGAAAAGAGCTAATACAAAAAAAAAATAAACTTATTTTTGATTTAAATGCCGTGGAAAAAGTAAATAGTTTGTTAACTAGTGAATTAGATATAGATTATTTAGAAATATTGTATAGGCAGAAATTTATGTTAGGTAAATCAAATGAAAAAGTTTATACGAATATTAAATGATAAAACCTAGACATCCTGAAAAAGTTAACAACCCAATAAATCCAATTAAAAAAAAACCAAATTGGATTAGAGTAAGAATTTCAGATACTCAAAACTATTTTAAGACCAAGGAAATAATTAACAAAAAAAAACTTTATACTGTTTGTCAAGAAGCTAGCTGTCCTAATATTTCTGAATGTTGGAGCAAAAGGCATGCTACATTTATGATAATGGGAGATACATGTACACGTGCGTGTTCATTTTGTAATGTAAAAACAGGAAAACCTACTTTTTTAGATCCTTTTGAGCCAATAAAAATTTCACAAGCTGTAAAAGAGTTAAATTTAAAACACGTAGTTATTACTTCAGTTAATAGAGATGATCTCGATGATGGAGGGGCAAATCATTTTTCAAAAGTAATATTTGAAATAAAAAAAATTAACAAAAATACTACAGTAGAAGTTCTTACCCCTGATTTTTTAAGGAAAGGTGAGGTCTATAAAAAAGTTGTTAATTCTAATCCTGATGTTTTTAATCATAATATTGAAACAGTGCCAAGCCTTTATAGAGTCATTAGACCAGGATCTAGATATTTTGCGTCACTTGACTTACTAAAAACAGTCAAGAAAATTAATAAAAAAATTTTTACTAAATCTGGGATAATGCTAGGTCTTGGAGAAACAAAAAATGAAATTCTTCAAGTAATGGATGATTTATTATCCGCAAAAGTAGATTTTTTAACAATTGGACAATATTTGCAACCAACAGAAAAACACCACCCGTTAAAAAGATATGTTAACCCAGAAGAGTTTAAAGAATTTAAAGAAATAGCATTAACAAAAGGTTTCTTAATTGTTTCTTCTTCACCACTTACTAGATCATCTTATCATGCAGATAAAGATTTTTCTAAAATGAAAATGTTGAGAGAAAAACAGTTTCAATGCCATCAGCTTCAATAAAAAAAGATATTTTTTGCACTAAAGAAAATTTAATCAAAATGGTGCTAGATATAGAAAAATATCCTGAGTTCGTACCATGGTGCCTAAGTAGCAAAATTTACAGTAAAGTTGAAAAAGATGACAAAGTTGAAATTATTGCAGATCTCACAATAGGAAAAAGTTTCTATAACGCAACATACAAAAGTTTTGTAATTTATAATAAGTCCACCAACAAGATACATGTGACAAATATAGAGGGTCCTTTAAAACATCTAGAAAATAAATGGTATTTTGTTTCAAAAGGAGAAAGTTGTGAAGTAAATTTTTATGTTAATTTTGAACTAAGAAATAAAATTCTTAGTATTTTAATGGGAAAATCATTTGATATAGGTTTAAAAAAGATAGTTAATGCTTTTGAAAAAAGATCAATCGATTTATATAAGTGAATTTAAAACTAAATCTAAACATTTTTTAACAGTTTTTTTTTGTATATAAGTTCTGCCAAAATTTTTAAAATTATATTTATTAATATTAATTTTATTATTTTTTTTAATTCCAATATAAACTAAACCTACTGGTTTTTTTTTGGAACCCCCATCAGGTCCCGCAATACCTGTAACAGATAGGCAGATATCAGATTTGCTGATTTTACTTAAATTTTTAACCATAGACTCACAACATTGTTTACTAACAGAACCATACTTCCTTATTGTATTTTGAGAAATTTTTAATATTTTTTTTTTAGATGAATTTGAATAAGTCACTAAACCCATATGGAATACTTTTGATGAACCGCTGATAGAGTTTATTGAACTAGAAAATAAACCTCCCGTACAAGATTCTGCTATTGATAATGTAACTTTCTTTTTTCTTAAATTTGTGACAACTTTTTTACTAAGTGAGTTCATATTTTATCCACCTACAAAGAAAAAGAATATTATTAAAATTATAACTGAAAAAAGTCCTGCAACTATATCATCTAACATAATGCCTATAGCCCCATCAGTGTTATTATCTACGTAATTGATTGGAAAAGGTTTTAAAATATCAAAAAATCTAAAAGTTATAAATGACGCCAAAACATAATAATATGTAGATATAGGGAATAAAGTTTCGTAAATAGGAATAGCTAATAAAGGTATCATTTGACCAACAAATTCATCTATAACAATTTCTTGCGGATCATTTGAGTCAAAATTTTTATAAGAACTATTAATTGCAAATATGGAATATAAAAAAATTAAGATTGTTAAAAAAAATATAACTAAAAAACCAAAATAATAATTTAAAAAAATAAAAAGTATACAAGTAACTAATGAAGCTGCGGTCCCAGGAGCAAATTTTATTTGTCCAATTTTAAATAAATTTATTAATAAAAAATTAAATTTCTTAATCATACTTTATAACTGAAGCTATAACCTCTGAAGCTATAGCTTTTCCTTTCCCAATTAAACCAAGCTTTTCAGTCGTTTTACCTTTAATATTTATTTGATTAATATTTATTTTACAAATTTTACTTATTACCTGAGTCATTTTTTTTGAATATTTTTTAATTTTTGGTTCTCTGGCAATAATGTTTATATCTATATTATTAATTAAAAAATTTTTAGACTCTATTAGCAAGATTACTTTTTTAAGTAATATAGTTGATCTTATATTTTTATATTTTTTATTTTTATCTGAAAATAATTTCCCAATATCACCTAATCTACAAGCTCCAAGCAAACTATCAATTAGAGAATGCAAAACAGGATCAGCATCAGAATGACCATCTAGTCCTAGCGGAAAAGGTATTTGAACTCCACCTAAATAAAGTTTTCTTTTTTTTACGAGTCTATGAATATCAAAACCTATTCCTGTATATATTTTTCCTTTTTTCATAGACTTAAAAAGTTCTAAATCTTCTTTATTAGTTATTTTTAAATTTTGTAAACTACCGTTTATAGCTACTACCTTTTCATTATAAAAAGTAAACAAAGCAGAATCATCGTCAAATGAATTATTTATATTTTCTTCATGCTTTTCAAAAATCTTAGAAAAAGTAAATCCCTGTGGTGTTTGAGTAAATCCTAAGCCTTGACGTTTAATATTTTTAAAAATTAAATTTTTTTCTATACGTTTTGTTGCGTCATTAATTTTTATTACAGGTGCAACTGCGTGATTATTACTAAGTTTATTAATTATTTCATTAATTACTCTATTTGAAGCATTGGGTCTAGCAGCATCATGAATCAAAATTTTCTTACAATTCATTTTTTTAATTATTTTTAAAGCTTTGAAAGTTGAATCTTGTCTTGTTTTGCCGCCAGCAATTTTTAGAACATTCTTAATATTAAGTTTTTTTAAGTGTCTTTTGTGTTGACTATTATAAACTATTATTGTTTTTTTAATTTTTTTAATATCTTTAAAAGCATCTAAAGAATATTCTAATAGTGTTTTATTGTTAACAAGATGATATGGTTTCGGAGTGGATGATTTAAATCTTTTACTATCACCAGCGGCTAATATTACTAGAAATAAGCTCATTTTTTTAAAATTGCCATATATTTAATTAAAATGTTAATTACTATTTATTAAATGATTCATATCATTAAAAATTACAAATGGGTAATCGCTACATCGTTAATTTGTATAGTGTTTGGATTACTTACATTTTTTACTTTTATAAATAAAAGTATAATTAAACTAAATGAGCTTAATCTTCAAATTTTGTTGATTGCAGATATTCTTTTATTAATACTATTTTTTAGTTTAATTATTTATAAAACCTACAAAATTTTGAGTGAAAGAAAAAAAGGAAAGTTAGGATCAGAAACTAGCCTTAAATATATTACTTTTTTTTCAACCACAACTTTATTACCTTCAATACTAATAGCAATGTTTTCTCTCATGTTTTTTAACGCCACTCTTCAAAAATATTTTGATTATAAAATTAAATCTGTTGTTAATAATTCGTCAGAAATAGCAAAGACTCATGTAGAACAAATTAGAAATTCTATTGAAGCAGATATTTTACTAATGTTAATGGATTTAGACAACAAATCAAATCTTTTTTACGAAAACCCTAAACAGTTCGCAAAATTATTGTTTTCTCAAAGATTGCTAAGAAGACTTGATGAGGTGCATTTGCTAGATAGTTCTGGAAATATAATTATGTCAAGCTTAGTTGACTCATCTCTAGAATTTGTACCACCGCCCGAAGAAGCATTTGTCAGATCTTTAAATGGAAATGCAATTAGACTTATTGATCCCAGAACAAACAGGACATCTGCTTTAGTTAAACTTAATAGTTTTATTGATACATATTTATATATTGTAAAATTCTTAGACCCTAAAGTTATTACGTATCTTAATCAGACTAGTGAGGCTGTTAGTTTTTACTATGGGGTTCAAGAAAGAAAAACTGGAATAAAAATTACATTTGCTTTTATATATTTATTAATTGTTTCTCTATTACTTTTTTTATCAATAATTCTTTCTATTAATTTTGCTGCTAAACTAACATCACCTATTATTAGTTTAATTACAGCTTCAGAGAAAATAAGTTCTGGTGATTTAAATGCTAAAGTACCAAAAATTAAAGTAGATAGCGAATTTAAAAAATTAAATGAAAATTTTAATTCAATGATTGATAAATTAAAAGAACAACAAGATATTTTATTAATGTCTGAAAGGCATTCAGCTTGGGAAACAGTAGCTAGAAAGCTTGCTCATGAAATTAAAAATCCACTTACGCCAATCCAACTTTCTATTGATAGAATAAGGGAAAAGTATTTAAATAAAATTGAAAAAAATGATGATGAACTTTCTAATTATTTAAATACAGTCACAAAACAAATTAAAGACATAGAGCATTTAGTAAATGAATTTTCAGATTTTGCTAGAATGCCCAAACCAGTTTTAAAAAAAATAAATTTAAGTGATTTGATTTCTAGATCTTTAAATTTACACAAAATATCTGAAGAGAAAATAAATTTTAATTTTCTAAAAAAAAATAAAACTGATTATGTAAATGGAGATGAAGAACAATTAAATAGAGTTTTTATAAATCTGATTAAAAATTCTATTGAGTCAATTTATGAAAAAAAAAATAAAAACGTTGATTTTAAAGGAAAAATTGAAGTAGAAATTTATGGAGATAATAACTATATATACGTTACTATTAAAGATAATGGGATAGGCTTTGATCGAGTAGATAAAAATAAAATGATCACACCATATTTTACAACTAAAAAAAAAGGAACCGGCTTAGGTTTAGCAATAGTGACAAAAGTCATAAGTGACCACAAAAGTACAATTTTATTTAACTCTATTGATGATGGAGCGATGGTAAAAATTACTTTACCAAAATATAATGTCTAAAGAAATTTTAATAATTGACGACAACTCAGATATAAGACGTTTAATATCAGGAATCTTAAAAGATAGAGGCTTTGAAGTAAGAGAAGCTGCTAACTTTGATCAAGCGTCGCTTGAAATAAATAAAAAATTACCCGATGTAGCTATTATAGATGTAAAATTAGATAAAGGGGACAATGATGGAATTGATTTATTAACTGACATAAAAAAAAAAGATGAAGATATTCCTGTTATTATGATTTCTGGTCATGCCAATGTTCAAATGGCTGTTGATTCATTAAAATTAGGAGCTTTTGAATTTATTCAAAAACCTTTTTCATCAGAAAGGTTACTAAATTTTGTTAATAGAGCTATTGAGAATGTTGAACTTAAAAAAGACAAACAAGCTTTAGAAAGTAAGCTTTTTCATTCATATGATATCATTGGTAAAAGCCAATCAATTCAAAAACTCAAAAGTTTAATTGTTAAATTGAGTAATACCGAAAGTAGAATTTTCATTTCAGGACCTGCTGGCTCAGGAAAAGAACTTGTTGCTAGACAAATTCACAAACAATCTTCAAGAACAAAAAAGCCATTTGTCGTAGTAAATGGAGCATTATTAGATCCTCTAAAATATGAATTAGAACTTTTTGGTTCAGAAAATTTAAACGAAACAACTAGTTATGGTTTTTTTGAAAAAGCAAAAGATGGAACACTCCTAATTGATGAAGTAACAGAAATTCCACTAGAAACACAAGCCAAAATCTTAAGAGTTTTAATTGATCAAAAATTTCGTAGAGTTAATGGCTTAAAAGAAATAAACGTGAATGTGAGAATCATAAGCACGTCTAGCAAAAATATTAGAGAGGAAGTTGACAAAGGTAATTTTAGAGAAGATTTATATCATAGGTTAAATGTAGTTCCAATTTTTTTGCAACCACTGAAGGATAGAACTGAAGATATTCCTTTATTGTTAAATTATTTTTCTAAAAAGATAGCTGAATTAAATGGAATTAATGAAACTAAATTAGATACAAATTTTGATTTATTTTATAAATATGATTGGCCTGGAAATGTTAGAGAATTGAGAAATTTAGTAGAAAGAATATCTATCTTGGCACTTAATGAAAATTCTAACAATGTAAATCTCTTAGTTCAAGATGCCTTGTTGCAAAAAAATGTTTCAAATAATGAAGATTCTTATGAAAATGTACTTACTTTTCCATTGAAAGAAGCTAGAGAAAAATTTGAAAAAAATTATTTAACTTCTCAACTTAAGAAACACAAAGGAAATATATCTAAAACCGCAGAATTTGTTGGAATGGAAAGATCTGCTCTACACAGAAAATTAAAGACCTTAGGCATCAAGGGTGTAAACTAAATGAATATAATTATATGTGGAGCCGGAAGAGTAGGCTTCTCAATATCAAAACAGTTATCTGCGCAAGGACATTCTATAACAGTGATAGATCAATCGAGCGAATATATTCAAAAAATTAACGACACCCAAGATGTTAAAGGTGTTGTTGGTCGAGCAACTTTTCCTTCTGTTTTAGAAAAAGCTGGCGCTGAAGATGCCGACATGATTATTGCTGTTACACAAAATGATGAAACAAATATGGTTATATGCCAAGTTGCCTATTCTATATTTAAAATAAATAAAAAAATTGCAAGAATAAGAGGGCAGGAATTTTTAGGTACTAAGTGGGGAAAATTGTATGGAGAATCCAATCTTCCAATTGATGTTATAATATCCCCTGAACTGGAAGTAGCTAAATCTTTACAGAGAAAATTAGATGCACCAGGAGCTTTAGATAGTGTTCCATTTGCAAATGGTAAGATAAAAGTTCTAGAAATTTACATTGGCAAATCTTGTCCACTAGTAAACACCGAACTTGGTAAACTAACAGACCGATTTCCTAATCTTAGAGCAAATATACTTGGTGTAATTAGAAAAGAAAAATTTGTGATACTCAAGAAGAGGGATAAAATGTTAACTAATGATAAGGCTTTCGTTGTTATTAATGCTTCTCAAATAGATATTACCCTTTCTGCATTTGGACATGAAGAAAAAATGGCTAAAAAATTACTTATAGTTGGAGGTGGGAATATAGGTTTTAATTTAGCAAAAAATTTAGAATCCGATTCTGAGGGAGTGAGAGTAAAAATTATTGAAAAAGATAAAAAAAGGGCAGAATTTATTGCAAATGAACTTAATAATACAATAGTTATTAATGGAGACGGTTTAGACGAAGATGTTTTAAAAGAAGCTAATATAGAAGAAGCTGAAACTATATTATCACTAACAAACGATGATGAAGATAATATTATGGTTAGTGTTTTAGCAGAAAAGAACAACCCGAACAAAAGAACTATAGCTTTAGTAAATAAGCAAAATTATAGTTTATTACAATCATCCCTTAAAATTGATGATTTAGTTGACCCAAGAAAAACAACAGTATCAACTATACTTAAACATGTTCACAAAGGCACTATAGAGACTGTTTATACTTTATTAGATGGAGAATATGAATTTATAGAAGCCGAAGTTCTTGAAACCTCTGAACTAATAAGCAAATCAATAAAAGAGTCAAATCTCCCACAAGAGATAAGAATTGGCGCAGTTGTAAGAAAAGAAAAAGTTGTAATTCCTAAATCAGATTTTGTTTTTGAAAAAAAAGATTTAGTAGTTTTTTTAAGCAAGAGAGAACATTTAGAAAAAGTAGAAAATCTTTTTAGAATAAGTTCATTAGTTTAATGAATTACAAAAGTATATTATTTTTTTTAGGAATTTATTCTTTATTCATATCATTCTTTTCTTTTCTAAACATTTTGTATTCAATTTATTTAAATTTTATTTTAGATTTAAATTCATACGTAATTACTTTGTTAGTCTCTTTAATTATAGGATCAGTTTTCTGCTTTATTGGAAAAAAACACTATACAAATATTACAATAAGTTCACAGATTACATTTATTTTGCTTAGTTTTTTTTTAATACCTTTTTTAATATGTATCCCTTATTATTTAAGCATTTATAATATTAGTTTTTTAAATTCATATTTTGAGTCAGTATCTGGTATCACTTCAACAGGATTTAGTATTATCAAAAATATTAATAATATTGATGAACCTTTGTTGTTGTGGAGGTCAAGCTCACAGTGGTTAGGCGGATTATTTTTTTTAGTTGCTGTTATTGGAACAGTTGGCTCTAAGCAAATTAAAATAAATCCTGCATACTTATTGCCAGGAGCGCCTAGTGAAAATATCTATAATAATTTTAGTTCTAATTTTATTAGAATTTTATTTATTTACTTTGTTTCGACTATTTTTATTATTTTTTTATATAATCTAACAAATATCAGATTTTTTGATGCGTTCAATTTAGCCTTTACAGTAATATCTTCTGGAGGCTTCCTTAGTTCTAACAATTTAAATAATATTTTAAATAATGATTTTCAAATTTTAATATTATCCATCACTTTACTTTTTCCGATACTTAATTTTTTTTTATTTTACAATTTTTTTACAAGACAATTCAAATTTAAGAACCATCATGAAGATATACATTTGTTAAGTATAGTTATTTTCTTATCATTATTTTTGTATTTTTTTTTAATTTCTAACGATGGGTTTGCGAAAGTATTGCTTGCAGTAACTTCATCTATTTCAACATCTGGTATTGCAACAGAATCCTTTTATTTAAATTCAGATTTATTATTTATTTTGCTAACAATAGTTGGAGGATCATTAGTTTCAACTACTTCAGGATTCAAATATGTACGTTTTTATATTTTATTTAAAATATCATACCAAGAAATTTATAGATTAGTAAAACCGATTAATATATTTAATAAAAATTTATTTAACAACGAAGCAAAAATTAGTGAAGAAGATTCAAAAATAGCTTTTTTGGTTTTTATTTCTTTTATTATATTGTTATTTATTTTATCTAGTATTTTGTCATTGGATAATTTAAGCTTTGAAGACGCATTTAAACTTTCTATACTAACTCTAACAAACACAACTGCATCATCAATATATGGTTTCGAAAATTTTACATTTTTTGATTTAAATTTTTTTACAAAAATATCATTAATAGTATTTATGATATTGGGTAAAATTGAAATAATTTGTATTTTGTTTTTGTTGAGAAAGTTTATAATTAAAGAATAATTATGGTTAAAAAAAAAATATTAATTATTGGAGCTGGCTCAATGGGAACAGCATTTTCTTTTCCTTGCTCTGATAATTCTCATTCTGTAAGAATTGTTGGAACTCATTTAGAGGACAAATTTATAGATAAAATTAACTTAAATAAATTTCATCCAAGTTTGTTGTGTAAAGTACCTAACAAAGTTAAGTTTTTAAAATATAAAAATCTTAGTGAAGAAATTAATAAAAAAATTGATTTAATTGTTATTGCTGTGAGCTCAAAAGGTATTGATTGGGTTTCTTTAGAATTAGTAAAATTGTTAAAAAAAAATATTCCAATTCTAATACTTACAAAAGGTTTAGCTCTTTATAAAAATAAATTTGAAGTATTAAGTGAAAAAATGAAAAGAATATTGAGCAAAAGACTATCTAAAAAAGTTAATATTTCAGTTGCTGGTGGACCATGTTTGGCTAAGAGCTTAGCAAACAGAATTCATACTTTTGTAATATTCGCAAATACTAATATTAAATTTGTTAAAAAATTAGCAAATTTAGTTTCAACTAACTACTATCATGTTTTTACTAGTAATGATGTATTGGGAGTTCAAGTATGTGCTGCTATAAAAAATATTTTTTCAATGGTTATAGGGTCATCTGTTGGCTTGTGTAAAATAAATTCATCAGAAGAAGTTAAAAAAAAAAACTACTTAAATACTGCAGCTGGTTTGGTTCAACAATCTGTCGTTGAAATGCAAAATTTTACTTTAAGATTGAAAGGTAAAAAAGAAACAGTTTTAGGTTTAGCTGGAATTGGTGATTTATACGTAAGTGCAACTGGAGGAAGAAATAGTAAAATGGGAGAATATTTAGGTCATGGCTTAAGTTTTAGAGAAGCAAAAAAAAGAAAAATGCCAAATGATACTGTTGAGGGGGCGGATCTTGCTAAAGATATAGGGCCTAAAATTTTAAAAGAATTTAAAGCTAAATCAGTTCCCTTGATGACGAGCATGATCAAAACTATATGTTATGAAAAAAAACTAAAAATTTACTGGAAATCTTTTAATTTAAAAAAAACATAGTTAAACTAATGTTAATAAAAAAAGTATTTAGGAAGACTTTAATTCATTAAACAATTCTAGTATAAAATAGTTTTATATAGCGCCCTTAGCTCAGCTGGATAGAGCATCGGTTTTCTAAACCGAGGGTCGGAGGTTCGAATCCTCCAGGGCGCGCCAGAAACTGTGATATTTCTAAGATTTTAGCTAGTTTTTACTATTTTTACTCTAGTTTGGTTCTAGCTTAATTCCTCAAAATCCCACATTTTACAAGACTGACACATAACTAATTTTTTGCTAGGATAAAGTGAGATGAAAAAGAGGAATAACATAAAAAAAGAAGTAAAAAAAATTAAGAAGCCAAAAGATTTAAAGCTTAATAAACGAAGAAAGCAAACTGAACCAGATCTCTGGAAAGAAATGCGTTCGAGTTGGAAAGAAATCCGTAAAAACCTTAAACCTGTTAAAAAAGCGTATGATAAATTTCAAAGAAAACGAAAAATTGCAAAACAAAAAGAAGAAGAAATAAGATTACAGGAGAATGAGAAACAAAGACTTTTAGAAGCAGAGGCAATAAGAGTACAGGAACAAGAAGAAAGAAGATTAAAAAAAGCAGAGGAAGAGAAACTAAGATTACAGGAACAAGAAGAAAAAAGATTAAAAGAAGCAAAAAGAATAAAAGAAGAAAAAGAACTGAGATTAAAAGAAAAAGAAAGACAAAAATTAGAAGAAAAAAGGCTAATAAAAGAAAAGGAAGATCGAATAAAGCAAGAACAAATTTATAGAGAAAGATTAATAAAAGGAGAAGAAGAAAGAATAAAACAACTTAAGAGAGTTAAAGAATTAAGAGAAGAAGAAAGAAAATTGATAGAGGAAAGAAATTTTAAGATTGATGGCAGTTTTGTTGATCAACAAAAATTAAATAGTGAAGAAGAGCAAAAATTAAAAGACAAAGAGCAAAAATTAAAAGCAGAAGAACAAAAATTAAAAGACAGAGAGCAAAGATTAAAAGCAGAAGAACAAAGATTAAAAGACGAAGAACAAAAATTAAAAGAAGAAAAAATAAATTTAAAAGAGGCGGAAAAAGTAAAAGTAAAAGAGGCGGGAGAATTAGATGGAGATCAAGAGAAAAAAAGATTAAATGGTACAGTTAAATGGTTTAATGTCTCTAAGGGTTATGGTTTTATTCAAAGAGAAGATAATGAGAAAGATATATTCGTTCACTTTTCTGCTATGGAAAATTCTGGCCTAGAAAATTTAAAAAATGGTGAAAAATTAACGTTTGAAGTTGAATCCTCTGATAAAGGGCCTTCAGCAGTAAATTTACAAAAAATAGATGATGAAGTTTCTCATTCCCATCTAAAGGTGGTAAAATAAGAAAGGTTTATTTTTAAATGATTTATCTATTGAAATAACTCTCTAAGAAACATAAAATTATTATTATGAAAAAAAGAAAAAAGAATAAAATTAAAAAAAGAAAGAGAATTAAAAGAAAAAAAAGAATTAAAAAAAAGAGAAAAATTCAGAACAAGAGAAAAACACTAAAAAAGAAAAATAAAAGAAAGAAAAAAATTCTGAAGAAGGGAAAAAAACCAAAAAAGAAAAATAGAAGAAAGAAAAAGAAAAAAATTCATAAACGTAAAATAAAAAGAGTAATAAAGGTTAAAAAAGAAAAGCTACATCAACTTCAAGAGGAGAGCAGATTAGACGAAGAAGTTGAACAAAGATTAGAACAACAAAAACAAGAAACAGAAGAACAAATCAGTCAGCCTGAAGAAGAAAAACAAGAAACAGAAGAACAAATCAGTCAGCCTGAAGAAGAAAAAAAAGAATAAAAATTTATCTCTTTTCCGTTCTAGTCTAGTTCTAGTTTCGTATCTTAGGAAAGCGATTCTTTAAGACATTTTCGTAGATATCTTGTAAAATAATTATTATAAATAAACAAAACGGTGCAACTCGTTGAAATTCGCAATCATGAACCCACGCATTTTAAACCGAGGGGCCAGTTTAAACCAACGAAAGGCAAGCCGCGGATGATCCATGTTCTGCATCGGGGAGAGGTGAATCAACCACGGGATCCTGTCCGTCCGGGTGCCTTTCCAATGTTTGCCAATGAATCATGGGAGTTTGCTTTGCCTGAAGTGCACGATGAAGCACAAAGGCGTGCGGCATTGGCGGAATGGATTGTGCGAGAAGATCACCCTCTCACTTGGCGTACGATAGTCAACCGTGTGTGGCAGTGGCATTTCGGTCAACCAATCGTAGGGACGCCCAATGATTTTGGTCCACTTGGAC
>MDSV01019038.1_pt1 | contig 16169 bp, 14 predicted proteins | sample 810851 | NCBI WGS metagenome assembly MDSV01 (sample SAMN05326640, study PRJNA326480) | marine metagenome | isolation source: seawater | place: Atlantic Ocean: North East | collected 2012 | reverse complement strand
GCTCAGAAACCTACTATAAATCTACGTTAAGTTTACCGATGTATTACGGTCTCACTGACAAGGATGTCGAAACAATTTCTGCTTTTGTCCGTTCCGTTATAGATGGTTGAATGACACATAATCTATTTCCCACTGTTTATATCCGGGTATCAACAGACCTAGCAGCCGACGGCGGACATTTGTCGCGTATGTTGGCATTACGACAAGGTCTCAAAGGATTGGTTAAGTGGTTTGTAGACCCGGGAACCAAAAGCGCATTTAAAAAGCGGTTTTCAAAAACTGATGAAGTTTTTGAAGAGGCAATGATTGATAGCATAGTAAATCTGCAATCAATCATCGGCGCTGACACAGATAGTCTCATCATTTGTGACTCGTATAAAGTGAGGTATGAAGAGATTGCTGCAGCAAATGTTCCTGCTGTTTATTTTCATGATAGCGATGTCCGGTCATCTTCGGACAATGTGGTGATCGTCAATTGTCAGCCGCGGGCAAAGGCTTGGAAAAATTGCCTTTCAGGCCCTGGCTATATGCCCGTTGATACCAAAGGCAAACAGCAGGTAAGGGCAGATTTTTCGTGTGTATCACATCCAATCAATTGTCTAGTTGGTTTTGGAACTGTTGACTCTAGCAACATGACTGCGGTTGCTTTGAACGCGTTACTTTCTGATCAGCGATTGAAAGAGAATGTTCAGCCGGTATGTCTCATAGGCCCGCACTTTCAGCAGTGTGAAATTGTTGAAACGTTGCTCAGCGCTTTCTCTCAATCTAAAATTATAAAAAACTGTCAATCAGTGCTTGAGTTACCCTTTCTGTGCGACATCGCAATTGGAGCGCCGGGGGTGTCTCATGCTGAACGGTTATATGCGGGCATACCAACGGTCCTTGTTCCGCAAAGCGAAAGCCATAGAGCGCTTTGTATGAATTGGCATGATGAAGGCTGTGCCTTATACGCAAGGCCGGAACCAAAACATATTGCCAGTCAAATAAATTCATTAATTGCCAATAAATTTGATCGAGCACGAGCAATTTCACTTGAAGGCCAGCGCGTGATTGACGGTAAAGGTGCATCCAGAATTGTTGCTGAATTAGATCTACGCGGGCAGAGTATATGACCGCGTTAAAAACAAAAATTCTGTTTTGTGATGCGCTGCCTGTTTATGAAAAATTACACCAACAGGGTTTGAGCCTGACGGATCTGTCTGTCGTAACCCGATCGTTTGCGATGGCACAGCATATTAAAAAGAACTGCATTTACATAGATGCGAATCTGTCGACTGATCAACGACAGCTTTTTAAATTTAGCATTCCAGACATTGAGCGAAGACTTATCGAGCAATTAAACTCTTCCGAGATACAACCGCCAGTTAAAAATATCTTTCTGCAACTCTCTAATATCTTCCAAAGCGATATTTTAGATGCGCTCTTATTGCAAACGGTACTTGACCCTGATTGTGAGATGACCCTAGCTGTGCCAAAAACCAATCAAGCAAGTATCGACGAGGCTTTGCGCCCATGCTGGATCGACTGGCTGACTGGTTGGGATGGGCTTGAGATTATTGATGTAAATGTTCCATACCATAATGAACGGGCGCCACGTGGTGATGTTGAAACCAGCTTGATTGACCGTTTGACCCTTAACGGCTATCAGGCTGTTGTTTGGAAGATCGCGCAGCAGAAATGGCTTCCCAAATTATTTTTTAAGCCTGAAAAGATTGGCGTTGTCGGCCAGACAGAGTTGGCTCGTGATGGTGTAATTGATTGTTTTGTACATGGCTACAAGCCAGTGTTTCTTCAAAAGCCCAAACCAGTGAGTGCCCAAATTGAACCAGATATCAAATTAGCGCATGCTGTCATCGGGGCGTGTCATTCGGTTATTCTAGAACGACTCTCATTGATTTCAAATGGGTTTTTGCGGCACAGAGCTGAACAGATTTTGACCGAGCGTTTAGCAACAGAGTTCGGCAAATACAAATTTTTTCTAGCGGCATGGCGCCAAAAACTGGCAGCTTACCCTGATTTAAATTGTATTTTATCCGGCTATTGTAAAGGGCCCGATGCAATGGCATTGGCATCAGTTTGCAAGGAGCGTGGCATAAAGATAGCGGCGTTCCAGCATGGTATTACACGCGAAATCCTGTCAAATATTGAAGAGAGGCGTGTGTTTTTTGAAACAAGTTTTTGCGATGTGTTTTTTGCAATGAACCCAGTCGCCGCCGAGGTTACAGAGGGGCATAGTGTAAAAAAGCCGGTCACAGTTATTGCTAAAAATTGGCCATCTCCATTCAATCGTGTTGCAACCAAACCCGCAAAGGCTTCTAAGCCAGTGCTATTTGTGTCGACCAATCTATACTCTGGTCACAAACCTAATGGTGTGCCGCCAATGAATGACGGTGACTTGTTTGATCTAGAGATGGGACTTGTTGAGCGTGTATTTGGTGGCCTTGATTTAAAAATTGATTATAAACCATATCCTGCTATCCGGCAACTTGATCCGGACCCTGTCTTGAGAGCTGTGAATGAACAAAAGAATATGTCGGTTGTTGGAACACATCAGGAATTGCGTTATTTATTGGGGCAATATCGTTTGTTCATTACCACCAAAGCGACGAGTACTGTGTCGTGGATTGTGGCAACTGGTAAACCGCTTTTGTTCATTGACCATTATTGCCATGCACGACTGTCAGAAGATGCAAAAGACGCATTTTCACAAAGCTTCTTTCTGTTTGATCAGCAGGATGGTGACTTTGAATCGCGTCTGAAGACATTTCTTAAGCGGCCGTTTGACGAGATTTTAGAAGAATGGGACAGTAAGTCGTTGCAAAGATTGCAAACGATAGAACAGTTTTTTGGCGGTGAGCAAAAAAGCCAGCGTAATCAGATTTTTGATGACATCAAGCATCACTGCTTGAATATCTAAATTGGTGAACTTGTGAAAACAAAAATGAAAATGACAGATTTGTTTGACCGCGTTGAAGAAAATGCGGGCAAAACCTATGTTATCGCTGAAATAGGTATTAATCACGAAGGTTCTGTTGAGAGATGTTCGGAAATGATCTGTGCAAGTGTTGCGGCTGGTGCTGACGCGATAAAATTACAAACGGTTGACGCGGCAAGGTCATATGCGCCGGACACGGAAAGCTATAAAATTTTCAAAAAGGCAGCGCTTACCGAAGCCGAAACAGCCAACATGTTCCAGTTGGCATGTGATTGTGGTGTTGAAGCCTTCACTACCTCTGGTGATCTGCAGACGCTCGAATGGGTCGATAGACTGAATCCGGCGGCACATAAAATTTCCTCCGGGCTTTTATCTTGTACACCAATTGTCACAGAAGCATGTAAACTCGGCAAACCTTTGTTGATGTCAACAGGCATGTCAGGCACCGCAACGATTGACCAATCGGTTGAAATTGCCCGTCAGTCCGGGTGTAAGACGGCGCTTTTTCAATGCACCTCTTTGTACCCATGCCCTACAGAAAAATTGGATCTAAGCGCTATTAACGGTCTCAGCAAACGGTATCGTCTGCCAACAGGTTTTTCGGACCATTCTCTTGGTGTTCATATGGCACCGCTGGCTGTTGCGGCTGGCGCGCGGTTAATTGAAAAACATGTAACATTTGATAAAAAGAGATCAGGTTTTGACCATTCTATTTCGCTTGAGACAAAAGAATTTGCAGAGATGGTCACTTTAGTCCGGCAGGCGGAAATAGCCATGGGGCAGGCTGATAAAACCGTCGATGATTTGATTATTGAGCAGTCACAACAATATGAAAGACGCCTGGCCGCCGCTCGTGATCTTCCTGCAGGTCATGTTCTCACTATAGATGATTTGCTATTCATGCGTTTTTCAAAAAATGTTGATGCCATTTCCTCATACGAAGCCGGTGCCGTGGTGAATAGACAAGTCAACAAATCAATTTCCGCTGGGCAATCTATTAAATGGCAATATCTATCATGAATAGGATACAGCTTCGCATCGGCTTAACCTCGACTGGGGGCGACATGGTCGCAAGTGCCATGCTGTCATTACGCCAAAATCAAGAGATCAATTTTCACATTCATGCATTTAATTCTGAATATAGTGAGGTTAGCGCATCTATCGCTGATGATTTTGATGTTTTGCCATCTGGTGCCAATCCCAATTATGTGCCCCAAATCATTGAGCTTGCCAAAAACAATGGACTTCAAGTCTTGATGCCATGGTCAGATGAGGAGGCGCTGGCGCTCTCTGCGGCAAAAGAGGATTTAGCGAAAGCCGGGTGTGATGTATTGGTGAGTCCACCAGATGTCATGCAAACCATTACAGACAAATCTAAAACCTATAATATGATAAAGACAGCTGGGTTAAGCGTGCCAGAATACACAGTCGTATCTGAACTGGCTGATATTTATCATGCTGTAAAATTTTATGGTTACCCCCAGCGTACTGTTATTCTTAAACCAGCCGCTGGCAGAGGTGGCCGAGGGGTATATGTGCTATTAGGTGATGATCGACCACCAAATTGGCTTGGGTCTGGACGGCGTGAAAAGCGGATATTTTCTCTCAATACGCATGCTATGGAATTGGAATCAGGCACGTCTTACCTCGTCATGCCATGCCTACAGGCGCCGGTTTATGATGTTGATATGTTTCGGTTCAACGACATTGCAACCAAATGTTTTGTTCGTGAACGAGACAACCCGACCGGGATCCCCTATACTGGAAATATTTTGAGACAGAATGATGAAATTCAGGAATACGCAAAAAATATAGCATCCGTGATGAACCTTCAGTCCTTACATGATATTGACATGATGACAGATCCAATTCTTGGGCCAGTGCTTTTGGAAATTAATCCGCGGCCAAGCGGTAGTCTGGCAGGATTGAGTTCTGCTGGATATCGCCTTCTTGATTATGCGCTCGCCTGTACTGCGGGTATTCCAATTGACATTGACGAGGTGCAGAACGATACCAGAATTTATACCTACACAGAAAGCTTAGCATTTTCATGACCAAATGTGTTGCCATTATTCAGGCCCGGTTAGGTTCAAGTCGACTGCCTGGTAAAGTGCTTTTGCCGTTGGGTGAAACAAATGTGCTTGGCTTGATGGTACAGCGTATCAAAAAAGCCAAACAGATTTCTGAAATTATCATCGCAACAACCGAAAATACAGGGGATGACATATTATGCGATGAAGCCCGCAAGCTTGGTGTCTCAATTTTTCGTGGCGACGAGCAGGATGTTCTAAGCCGCGTCTATCAAGCGGCATTGAAAAGCAGTGCAGATGTAATTGTGCGTCTTACGGCGGACTGCCCATTAATGGATGGACAGCTAATCGATGAAGCGCTTACTGAATTTCTCGCCAGTGGCTATGATTACTTTAGTAACGTGATTGATCGCAGTTTTCCAGACGGCCTTGATATCGAGATTTTTTCTGCTGAAACCATGGCAAAAACGGCGCGTGAATGCACTGACCCCTGGTCGCGTGAGCATGTTACGCCTTACATGCGCACCGGATCTGATCTAGAGGTTAAAACTGGAAATTTCCGGGTAGGTCAATTCAAATCCACGGTAAATTTTGCGCATCTGCGATGGACATTAGATACAGCGTCAGATTATGAGTTTTTTTGTGCCTTAGCCGAACATGATTTTGCGAATTTGGGCTGGTTAGACATTATCTCACTGCTCACGCAAAACAGTGACTTGCTAATGTGGAACCGTGGTATTACTGGACGGCAGATCAGTTTTGATTCTAGTGAAAACGCCCAGTCTCATCCAAGCTTCAAACGTTCGGCACAACATCTGTCACGGGCGCTTCAGTCAATTCCGGTTGGTAGTCAAACTTTTTCAAAAAGCTATATTGGTTGGGTCATGGGTCAAGCGCCAATCTATGCAAAATCAGGTTTGGGTGCGATTATTACTGACATCGATGGAAATGATTATATTGACTACATGATGGGGCTGTTGCCGGTTGTGCTAGGACATGCCGATCCGTTTGTTGACTCAGCTGTGGTGAGACAATTGTCGAGCGGCACCAGCCTATCATTAAGCGGCGAAATTGAAGTGGAATTGGCAGAAAAGCTTGTTTCACTTATTCCCTGTGCAGAGATGGTACGCTATGGAAAAAATGGTTCTGATGCAACAACGGCCGCGGTAAGGCTTGCGCGGGCCCACACGGGGCGTGATAAAATCATTGTCTGCGGCTATCATGGCTGGCACGACTGGTACATAGGCACAACCGCAAAACATCTCGGGGTGCCAGCATCCGTTCGTGATTTAAGCCTGACATTTCCATTTAATGATGCAGATGCACTGGCGGATTTGCTCAAAAGACACGACTGCGACATAGCCGCATTAGTTATTGAACCCACAGGGAAGGCCGTCCCTCAACAAGGCTTTTTGGAGGAGGTGCGTCGTCTGTGTGATCAGTACGGTGTTGTTCTGGTATTTGACGAGGTTATTTCAGGTTTTCGCATTGATATGGGCGGGGCGCAAGCCCACTACAATGTGACCCCTGACTTGGCTGCATTTGGCAAAGCCATGGCAAATGGATACCCGTTATCTGCCCTTGTTGGAAAACGAGAAATTATGTCAAAAATGGAAGACATATTTTTTTCAGCCACATTTGGTGGAGAACTTTCATCAATCGCTGCAGCTATTGCGACGATAACAAAACTTGAGACGACCGACGGTGTCAGGCGCGTTCATACGCTTGGTAACAGGCTTATGACCTCTTTAAATACGGCTCTTGCAGACTTTGGTCTTGGTAAAATGATTTGTTACACCGGCGAAGCATGGTGGCCTCGGGTCGTATTCAAAAATTTGCCAATTGAGCAAAGCAAGGTTTTAGCCCTCATGCGACAAGAGTTTGTCGCGCATAATTTGTTGATTGCATCCGGCTTAAACTTTTGTCTTGCGCATGATGATCCACAAATTTTCAACCTGACCATCGAACGAGCAAAAAGGGCTTTTGAAGCATTATCAATTGCAATCCACGCCCCCGATCCGTCAAAATTCCTAAAAGGCGAAATCGCAATGTCTGATTTTGAAGTGCGCGGACATATAAAAGCCTGATGATGGTCAAACGGGATATCAGGCTGGCAGCCTCGGCAGACCTAGCTTTAATGCATGAGTGGGTCAATGCTGATGATAGTCTGAAATGGAAAAAAGATACTAAACACATAATTTCAAGAGAAGAACACAAAGAGTGGTTTCAGTCGCGTCGTGCTGACCCAGTCACGCAAATCTGGATTATTTTGGATGATGATGCGCCGTCTGGTCAGGTTCGATTGGAAAAAAAAGGTGATTTAGTTTATGTGGACATTTATGTTGTTGAGGGCGTGCGGGGAACAGGACTTGCCGGTTTTGCGCTGAATGAGTCGATCAATCGATATACGAAACTGTTCGGAAGCCAAAAATTTTGCGCCATTGTGAATCCCGAGAATGAAATGTCAAAAAAGCTGTTTGTGAAAAATGGATTTCATAAAGATGAATATGAACCGGAAAATTGGTTAAGATTTATACGCGTTGTGAGATGATCAGCATGAATGAAACAAACACCGTTGCCGCCATTATGGCGCACCCTGATGATGAAGTGCTTGGATGCGGCGGTAGCCTGGCAAGGTTGTCGCGTTCTGGTGCATCGGTTCATATTTTTATACTGGCAACAGGTCTCACATCACGCGGGGCAGCAGACAAAGCTTCGTTGCTGGCATTAAAAGATCAGGCTAGGTCTTCCGCCGACAGGCTTGGCGTCAAAACAATAGATTTTGCAGATTTTCCAGATAATGCGATGGACAGTGTCAAACTGTTAGATATTGTTAAGCAGGTTGAATCGTTTTTGGCTAAAACTGAGCCTGATTTAATTTTTACGCACCACAATGGTGACATTAATATTGATCATGATCTAACGCAGCGGGCCGTGATGACGGCAACGCGGGCACTTCCCGGTAGTAAGCCGTTTAACGTTTTGGCCTGTGAGGTGTTGTCGTCAACAGAATTCGGCCCAGCAAACAAACGGCTACAGCCACATTTATATATGCGCTTGTCAGAAGATGACGTGAAGGCCGCTATTGACGCGCTTGTTTGTTACGAGGGCGAAATTCGTGATTGGCCGCATCCAAGATCGGCAAAGGCGCTGGAGCACCAATTGCGGCTTCGCGGCGCTGAATGTGGTGTGGAGGCTGCTGAGGTGTTTGAGGTCTTGAAGATGGTATGCTGACAGCGGATTCAGAGCTAAAAGTATGATCATTTTCAATGCACATCACCCGTGGTGCAAACGCGAATTAGAGGCAGGCACCGTATTTACCACAGCCTCTATCGACGAAAAATCCTGTTTGGAACTGTTGTCAAAACTAAACAACTGCCCAGAGCCAGATATCGTAAAGACCGTCAATGAGTGGTTAGCGGGTAAGGTAAATCACTTCGCCATAATTTGCAAATTTGCAGGTGGTATTGTCGCCGCAGCAGATAGAACGGCTTCTTATCCTGTCTATATTTCCAAAGTCGATGCAAAAATAAAGATAAGCAATCATGCACGATCATTGGTGTCTGATATGTCTTCGCTGAAAATGGATGCGGACGGCATTCTATCGCTTGAAATGGCTGGATATACGATTGGGCAGAGAAGTGCTGTGACGGACCTTCATAGTTTAAGACCAGGCGAGGCTTGTTTGATCAACAAAAACAGGCTCGAATATTGGCGATATCACAAATATTTACCAAACATCACGATAACTTCACCAAGTACACATGATCTTAGAAAAGAACTCGCAGAGACGACTTTGTATATTCTCGATGGTGTCAGGGATAGAGCTAACGGACGTCAGATTGTCATTCCGCTCTCAGCAGGGCTAGACTCACGCCTTATCGTATCTGGATTGAAACATCTCGGGACAAAAAATCTGGTTTGTTTTTCCTATGGGCTTAAAAATAACTTTGAGGCAAAAACAGCAAAAATAATTGCTGATACTTTGGGTGTCGATTGGCATTTTGTTCCATTATCCGTCCGGCAACAAAAACAGTTCTACACTACGCCAACCTATCAAAACTATCTCAAGTTCACGCATAACTACACGTCCACGCCATTTCAGCAAGATTTATATCCACTGCATTCAATGTTAATGTCAGGAACTATCGACAAGGATGCCTTGGTTGTTAATGGCAATTCCGGTGATTTTATTTCAGGTGGCCACATCCCCGCTTCCATCGGGAATATAAATGCGCTCACAGGTGATGCGTGTGTGACATTTATTGATGAATTTTTGAAAAAACATCTCAGCCTCTGGGTCAGTCGCTTTTCACCTGAGCAGTGCAACCGCATGGGCAACATATTACGGTCAGATCTAGAGACAGATGGGCTTTTGGACAATAATATGCCGGCTTATGCTATTTGGGAGTGGCTGGAATTTGAGAACAGGCAGTCGAAATACGTTATTTCTGGGCAACGAATATATGATTTACTGGGTCTGGATTGGGAACTTCCATTGTGGCAGGACGCTTACCTTGATTTCTGGGCGAAGGTTCCACTTTCGCTGAAAATTAACCAAATCCTCTATAAGGATATGCTTTTACAGGAAAATTGGGGTGGGGTTTGGGATGGAGTTCCGATCAATAAGAAATTCATTACACCGCGTTGGATCATTCCTTTGCGTTTTATTGCCAAAGCAGCCTGTGCGCCATTTGGCAAAAAAACATGGCATCAGGTAGAAAAACGATTTTTTACTTACTGGATGGATTGGGGAGGAAATTTTGCGATAACCCCCTATTGGAAGCTTGCCACATCTACTTATGTTGCGCGTAACTCGGTTGCTGTTCACACACAACCTTATATAGAACGCATCAAAGCAGAAATGAACAGGTAACAAATAGTGCAGATTCTTCATATTGACATAGAGGGTGGTTTTGGCGGTTCTTCGCGCAGTCTTGCGATGTATGTCATTGGTATTCAGCGCTTACAGGCAAAAAACTTTTCAAGTCATGTTTTGTGCAAAACGGCAGGGCCAATTCAACTGATTTATGATAAGCTGGAGGCACGTTATGAAGTTTTCCCACACATGCTCTCTCGTATTCCACTCGCAAAATACAACTTTCGTAATTGTTTAACGGCTGTTCCAAAGCTTCTTGACGTTTTTCGTCTTCACCGGAAAATTTTAAGCTGTAAACCAGATATTGTGCATTTAAATTATGCTGGGTTAATGCTCAATGGTGTTCTTTTGAAACTATCCGGTTTCAAGGGGCATATTGTTATTCATTCTCGCGTAATCTGGCCACAAAATGCGTTTGCAAGGTTATTTACGCGTCTGTTACTCCAATCGTCTGATCATGTGATTGCCATCGCCGATCCCGTAAAGCAAGCGCATATCGCAAATGGTTTTCCGCCTGATAAAATTTCTGTAATTCATAATCCTTCAATATCTTCATGCACATCTGATAACAGTGATGAACAGGATCAGAGCGTTTGCCGTATTAGTTATTTTGGCACGATTGGAAATTTAAAAGGGCCAGATAGGCTTATTGAGCTTGCCGATGTTTTGGAAAAACGAGAATTTCCCTTTGACATGAGAATCTATGGTGCTCCGCCGCGTCGTAGATCCTTTACAAAAAAGCTTGATAGTGAATTCTTATCCATTCTCGAACGACAAAAAAAGACCAGTGAGCTGTACCATTTTTCATATAAAGGCCATGTGGCTGATCCAGAATCGCGGATAGCCGTCTCTGATTTTATCGTAAGGCCATCAAGAGACAACGACCCATGGGGCCGCGATGTCATTGAAACCATGTCAAATGGAAAAGTTATTATCGCGACAGGGTTTTTCGATGGCTTTGTCAAAAATGACGTTAATGGCTTTATTGTTGGTGAGTGGGATGTCAATCATGTTGCGGATATCATCATTGACACCTGGTCTAACCCCGAACGCTACGCGAAAATATGCCAAAATGCGATAAATTTTGCAAAGATAGAATTTGCTCCAGAGACGGCTGCCTCAAAATTTACTGCCACACTTGCAAACTTAAATAAGGTGAAGTGATGGGTGCGCCTGATATTATGTTCTGCCTACCCGATTTTGCCGGCGGTGGCGCGCAGCGTGTCATGCTCACCCTTATCAATTCCTATAAAGATGCCAATGTAAAATCCGTTGTATTGCAAGAAAAAGGTCATTTACGTGGCTCCATCTCGCTAAATTGTGACATCCGCAGCCTGAATAGCCGGTCTGCGCGTTCTGGCCTATTTTCGCTCGCAAGAACATTTAAAGAGGAGCGGCCGCAGGTCGTGTTTTCTACCATGGCCTATTTTAATTTTGCAGTTATGCTCGGCTTGTTGATCTCTGGGCACAAACCGCAAAGGATCGTTCTCAGAGAAGCTAACACCCCGTCATCTACGCTTAACGCAACAGCACTCAGTGGTCTTTACCGCCAGCTTTACCGTTGGCTTTATAATCGCGCGGACATCATCATTTGCAATTCAAATCAAGTGAGATCAGAGCTTGAACAACTACGGGTAAACCAGAATAAAATTCATCTTATCCCCAACCCAGTTGATGTTAAATCGGTCAGGCGTAAAGCGAGAATTGCGAGCCAGTTTCCTGATTTTGATAACCCGTCATTGCCTTTGTTTGTGAGCATAGGTCGTCTTACAGAACAAAAAGGTATGGACAGGCTCATAGGCTTTTTAAGCCAAATGAGAACACCAGCAAATCTTCTAATAATCGGTGATGGCCCCCAAGCTGCAGCGTTATTAACTCAAATTAATGATAACAACCTCTCGGGACGTATCTCAGTTCTTGGATACCAAGATAATCCTTTCCCATTCCTTGTTAAAGCCACGGCATTTTTGCTGGCGTCGCATTGGGAAGGGCTACCAAATGTTGGACTTGAAAGTTTGGCTTTGGGCAAGCAAGTGATAGCAACATCAACTTCTGGTGGTCTAGTTGATCTGTGCGACACCGTTTCAACTGACACATTAATCATCGCCGAAGATGACGCGCATTTCATAGCGGCAATGGACAACTCTGCACAGGAAAATCGCGTTTGTGAGTCTGCTTTGGCGGAGTGTAAGTTGCCCGAGCACTATCACCAGAATAATGTTATTAAAAGATATAAAAAGGCGCTTACCCCTTCAGAGATGTTTAGATGAGAAATATTGTCTTTGTTACACCTGGGACCCAAGTTGGGGGTGCTGAGAGACAACTTGCGCTGCTTGCAGGCGGATTGCGAGATAGGGGGTTTAAACCAACTATTATTTCGCTCTCCGCAGCGCCAAATCCTCTGCCGGAATTTGAAAATCTTGAAACTTATGTCTACCCCCTTCAAAAGGGTTTAGGGTCGCCACAAAGGTTTCTTAAACTGAGGAGAAAGATACATCAGCTTGAGCCGGATATTATTCAAGGCTGGATGTATGCAGGCAATCTGCTTGCATCAATTTTGGCTATTGGGTTGAGACAACCGCGTGTGTTCCATTCCGTTCGTGCATCAAACATGGATAGAATGAGATATGGTCGTCAAATTTGGTTAAATGGCTTGGCATCACATTTTTCCAGGGCCACCATTTTCAACTCTGTAGCGGGAATGGATTTTCATAAAAACATTGGGTTTTCCGCCGGTAATTTACAACTAATACCAAATGGTATAGACACAAAGAAATTTTCACCTGAGCCAAAGGTGAGGGAGGTTTTACGCCGAAAGCTTGGCTTCTCATCTGGAGATAAAGTCGTCCTTTACGTTGCACGGCTTGACCCGATGAAAGGGCATAAAACCATAGTTGATGTTGCTTTGGCTTGCCCAGAGTATAAATTTGTTATTGCCGGAAAGGACACCGAGACACTCGAGGCGTCATCGAATGTAACTTGTCTCGGCGCGTGGAAAAATATAGCTGAACTTTACAACGCGGCAGATCTGCTTGTAAACGTATCCAATTTTGGCGAGGGTTTTCCAAACGTAATTGGGGAAGCAATGGCTTGCGGCCTTCACGCCCTTGCAAACGATGTGGGTGATAGCCGGGCGATCATAGGCGACACCGGTTATATTTGTGCGTCACTGGATGCAGAAATTGTCTCAAAACAAATTCGTTCGATCTTTGCTAGACGAAACAACGTTATCAAACTTGCTGATCCTCGTCAGAGGATTATGACTTTTTTTTCTTGCAATGCGATGGTTGAAGCCTATGCAAGCCTCTATCAAAAAGAAATGTTGGATCATGTCTCTAAACAGTAACCTAAATCAGTTAAAGTCGATGACTGTATCGCTTGAGGGGACCAAGTTTCGATTAAAGTCACTAACTGTTGATGATATCACTTCAGCCTATATCAACTGGTTGAATGATGCAGAAATTATGCAGCACACTGAACAAAAATTCAGAACGACAACCCGAGAAGATGTGTCTGATTATGTTGAATTAATGGCTCAAAGCAAAACAGATCTATTTTACGGTTTGTTTTATGATGGAACACACATAGGTTCAATAAAACTGGGAAAAATAAATCTTAATCACAAAACAGCGGATCTATCATATATCATTGGAGATAAATCCTTTTGGGGTAAGGGGATTGCAAGTAAGATGATAAAAAAAGTGGTTAGTCTTGCGTTTGAACAATTAGATCTCGAAAAAATTGTTGCTGGTGTATACGCAACAAACCTTGCCTCTATATGTGTGCTGGAAAAGAACAGATTTGTGTGTGAGGGCAAACAAAGAGATCAGTTTATTTTCAGAGGACAACGGATTGATGGTCTGATTTACGGTCGGCTAAAACTTGACTGGTTAGGTGAAAAATGACTCAAGAAAAATTGTCTAAGCCATGTTTTGCCTTGATGGGGGTCGCTGGCTTTATCGCGCCTCGCCACCTTGAAGCGATTCAGTCCAATAATGGCGCGTTATTAGCAGCAATGGATCCAAACGATTCAGTCGGCATTTTAGATCGCTTTTTTCCACATGCTAAGTTTTTTGTTTCATTCGAGCGGTTTGAGCGATTTATCTATAAACAAAAAGCGACTGAAAATCCCCTTGAGTTCATATCCATATGCTCGCCAAATCATCTACATGACACGCATTGCCGATTCTCCCTGAACAATGGAGCAAATGCTATATGTGAAAAGCCTCTTGTGCTTATGCCAAGTAACCTTGAAAGGCTTCGCGAAGCAGAACAGGAGACTGGAAAACGCATTTTTTGCATCTTACAACTTCGGCTTCACTCAAAAATTATTGCTCTACGAGAAATGGTTCAGCAAGATCAAAACAAAAGATATCAGGTCTCGTTGGAATACATAACATCGCGTGGGCCATGGTACGATATTTCATGGAAAGGCGATGAATCAAAGTCCGGCGGCGTTTTATTCAATATAGGCATTCATTTTTTTGATATGCTGCTGCATGTTTTTGGGCCGGTGACAACGTTCAAGCTAGACAGACTGACTAACAACACCGCTTCCGGAAAGCTCACATGCGCACAAGCGGATATCACCTGGAAACTCTCGACAAACAGAGATGATCTCCCTAAAAATTGCGATAAACCAACCTTTAGAGAAATAAAAATAGACGGACAGGCATTGGAGTTTAGTGATGGATTCACCGATTTGCACGCTCAGAGCTATGAAGCCATATTAAAAGGCCGAGGCTTCGGTCTAGATGAGGTTAAACCGAGTCTTGAGCTTGTCGACGCTATAAGAAAATCAAATATATAAAAATCCGGGGCCTGCTGATGGTAAAAGAACCTCATATCTTCATTGATAAAACGGCAACTATCGATGGGGGTGTCCAGATTGGTGAGGGCTCAAAGGTATGGCATTACAGCCATATACTCTCAGGTTCAAAAATTGGAGCAAATTGCGTTATTGGGCAAAATGTTATGATTGGCCCGGATGTGTCTGTGGGTGATAATTGCAAGATTCAAAACAATGTATCATTGTATAAAAACGTAGCGCTTGAAGACGATGTTTTTATCGGGCCAAGCGCTGTGTTTACTAACGTAAAAACACCCCGCGCCTTTATTGACAGAAAAGCTGAATTTCAGACTACCAAAATTAAAAAAGGTGCCACCATTGGCGCCAATGCAACAATAGTATGTGGTGTTACACTCGGTGAATATTGCCTAATCGGTGCAGGCGCTGTTGTGACAAAATCTGTTCCGGATTATGCGTTGGTTCTTGGTGTGCCGGCCCGGCAACAGGGATGGGTAAGTAAATCCGGTTGTGTTTTAAATGACGATTTGATTTGCCCTTATGATGGTTCAAAGTATGAGCAGGTTGGTGACATCTTAATAGCTGCAGATTAGAGGTGAGCAACATTGTGACAGATAAGCGATTGTCCCAGCCCAACATCCTAATCATTATGGTGGACCAGCTAAATGGCACCCTATTCGGCCATGGCCCAAAGTCGTTTTTGCATGCACCGCACCTCAAAAATCTAGCTGAAAATTCAGTCTGCTTTCCTACCTGTTATACCGGCAGCCCTTTATGTGCACCGGCGCGGGCCTCGTTCATGTCTGGCCAGTTGCCGTCGCGGACAAGGGTCTACGACAATGCGGCTGAATTTGCCTCGTCCATTCCGACCTATGCGCATCATTTGCGCCGTCATGGTTATCACACCATTTTGGCTGGCAAGATGCACTATGTGGGCCCGGATCAGCTCCACGGCTTTGAAACCCGGACCACAACCGATATTTATCCGGCTGACTTTGGTTGGACACCGGATTACCGCAAACCGGGTGAGCGTATTGATTGGTGGTATCATAATCTAGGCTCGGTCACCGGAGCCGGTGTTGCCGAAATTAGTAACCAGATGGAATATGATGATGAAGTTGCGCATAGTGCGGTGCAGACGCTTTATCAGCTTGGGCGCCGTGAGGTTGACCGCCCTTGGTGCTTAACTGTCAGCTTTACACACCCGCATGACCCCTATGTGGCACGCCGCCGCTATTGGGATTTATATGCGAATTTTGATGCTTTAATGCCGCGCGTGCCAGCGCTTGATTTTGCCGACCAAGACCCCCACTCACAACGCCTGTATCTGGCCAATGATTATAAAAATTTTGCCATTTCAGATGATGATATCAGGCGGTCACGCCGGGCTTATTTTGCCAATATTAGTTATCTGGATGATAAAATTGGCGAACTGATGACAGCCCTTGTGGCGATGTGCATGGATGACAATACCATCATTCTATTTTGTTCTGATCATGGTGATATGCTGGGCGAACG
>MDSV01142921.1_pt1 | contig 16171 bp, 12 predicted proteins | sample 810851 | NCBI WGS metagenome assembly MDSV01 (sample SAMN05326640, study PRJNA326480) | marine metagenome | isolation source: seawater | place: Atlantic Ocean: North East | collected 2012 | reverse complement strand
TCATAGAATCCTCTGGTGGGTAAATGTAGGTATTTCTTACCATAAATTCTTTTAATATATCGTTTTGTAAAGTTCCTTGGAGCACTCCTTTTGCCACGCCTTGTTCTTCTGCTGCAACAATGAACATTGCCATTATAGGTATTACTGCTCCATTCATGGTCATTGAGACTGACATTTTGTCTAATGGAATTTGATCAAATAAAATCTTCATATCTTCGACACTGTCTATAGCAACACCTGCCTTTCCAACATCACCCGGGACCCTTGGGTGATCTGAGTCATAACCCCTGTGTGTGGCTAAATCAAACGCGACAGATAGCCCTGTTTGTCCTGCTGACAAATTATCTCGGTAAAATTTATTTGATTCTTCTGCTGTAGAAAATCCAGAGTACTGCCTAACAGTCCAAGGTCTTTTGCTGTACATGGTGGCTCTTGGGCCTCTCAAGAATGGTTGAAATCCAGGTAAGCTATTTAAATGTTCAAGTTCCATAAGATCATCCGCTGTATACAGCGGTTTCACTTCTATGCCCTCAAGAGTATTCCAGTTAAGCGATTCAGTGTTGTCACTCTTAAGTTCTTCACTGGCTTTTTCTTGCCATTTTTTATCTATTTTTCCCATAATAAAAATAGTCAATCTCAGATTTTAATCTTAGGCATCCTATTCTATAGCTCTGTATTTGGCAATCATAGAAAATAAAAGAAAAAATTAATAAGGATTTTAATTTAAGTTCTTGTTTTGAAATAAAAATACTTCATCCTATAATAGTTATTCATTTAATCTTTAGGACAATAGAAATAATGAAATTAGGAATGGGATTAGGCTACTCACCAGCCAAGCTTGAAATACCAATGGATGATATTTTAGCCGCTGAAGAATTTGGATTTGAATCAGTTTGGGCTGCGGAATCATATGGTTCAGATGCGGTTTCTGTTGCCGCTTATGTTTTGGCTTCCACATCAACAATAAAAGTCGGTACAGCAATTATGCAAATGCAAGCCAGAACACCGACTATGACGGCAATGACAGCTATGTCATTAAATGCTCTTTCGGATAACCGATTTCTTTTAGGGCTTGGCCCATCTGGACCACAGGTTGTTGAAGGATGGTATGGGCAAGCTTATGGAAGACCTCTGACTAGAACAAAAGAATATATTTCAATCGTTAGAAAGATTATCGAGAGAAAGGAGCGCTTAGTTCATGAGGGACACCATTATCAGATTCCTTATACTGGAGAGGGTTCTTCAGGGTTAGGTAAACCATTAAAAAGTATTTTACATAGCACTGACAACCTAAAAATCTATACCGCTTCTATTACACCTGCAGGATTGAGATGTGCAGGAGAAGTGTCCGATGGCGTGTTCCCAATATGGATGAACCCAGAAAAGTTTGATCTGATCGGTCAATATGTAGAGGAAGGCTTCCAGAAGGCAACAGAAGATAAAAGTTATGAGGGCTTTGATGTTGCTCCTTTTGTTCCTGTAGCTATGGGAGACGTTGATTTTTGTACCATGGCGATGAAGCCAATGTTTGCATTATATATTGGGGGAATGGGAGCAAAATCAAAAAATTTCTATAATGACTATGCTAAGAGATTAGGTTATGAAGAAGCAGCAGAAACTATTCAAGATCTTTATTTAGATGGAAAAAAAGAGGAAGCCACAATGGCAGTGCCTAATGAGCTAGTTGATGAATGTGCACTCATTGGTCCTCCAGAAAGAATTAAGGAAAGATTACAGTCATGGAAAGCACTCGATAAAACAGGGAAGATTGGCACCTTGGTTTTGGGAAATGCTAATAAGAAATCAATGGAAGTCATAGCTAATGAAGTGTTATAGGCGGTTATTAAAATGAATTATATCAGCTATTTTAGGTTTCTTATCTTGGCACCCATAGCAATGGTTTTTGTAGCTGTGGCACTTGATTTTTCTTATGCCTTTCCAGAATCTGTTAATGGGTACTATGGACAATTGGCAGTGGATGGTTTTAGCAACCTCTATAATGCCTATCTCCTTTTGGCTGTCATGGCATTTATTGCTGATTTAATGATGATGTTTTTTATCAGTTATTCCAGAGAAATATGGATACTCCTTATTACTGCGTTTTATATTGTTGCTTCTCTGATGCCTGAATTAACCATCATGTCACCTTTTTCAATTGTTTTGGTTCAAATTGCTTCTCTAATGGCAGGGCTTAAAATTTCTTTGGCTTACTTATCACCAGCAATAAGAGACTTATTTTGAATTCTAAAACAATAGAGAAAAGGGCGATTAAATCCGCCTTTTCATTTTAAACTTTTAGAAGCTAAGATTTCTGGAAGTAGAAATGTCTCCAAAACTTTAATCCTAATGCAAGCGAGAGTACCCAGACAATAAATTCAATCCAGTTAGGATTGCTGTTGTAACCAAAAAACCCTTTTAAGAAAACACCAATTTTTCCCTTATCATGTAAAAGATGTGTGAATTGGCCCTTCCCATTTAAATCATAAGAGTAAAAAGCTGGATTATCTATTTCATTGAGTTCAGATTTAGGCTGTAATACATCCCAAACTCGAGTGATTTGACTTTTATTTTCAAGACCAACCCAGTTCAAATGATCACCTTTAACTAGGTATTCCTCAACTTCGTGACTGCCATAAGCAATCATTCCTGAAGCAAATAACACGAGTAAAAATGTTGTGGCTCGAAAAAATGATCGAAGATCAATCCTTCGCCCTTGTATCACAATTAGGTAGCCAATCACGATAGCTAATAACATTCCCATTATAAAACCAAGGTAGGAGAAAGTACCGAGCATTGAAAAACTACCCATTAGAAATATAACTGTTTCAAAGCCTTCTCTTAAAATCGCAAAAAACACAACTAAAAACACACCCCAGCCTGAAGTTGACATAGCCTGTTTAGTTTGAACTTCTAGAGTATCTCTATCACTGACATGCTTTGATAACCAAAAAATAACATACCAAAGTAGACCCGCAGTAATGAACATAAAGACAGCTTCAAAAAGAGCAGTGTATGAAGCATTACCAACTGACTGCTTTATATTATTTAGAATGACTGCAACTATAACGCTAGCAATTAATGCAGCGATGACGCCTAACCAGAGTTGTTTAATTTCTTTGATTAGATTATTTTTCTCTAGAAGAGTGAAAATTATTCCAACAATTAGGCATGCTTCTAGACTTTCACGAAAAACAATAATAAATTCATTCATAGTTCAGTGTTCCTGATAATCAAAAAAAAGGAGAGCAAGAGAAACTTTCAGTTGAAGGTTTAGGATTGTTAATCTTGCTTTCCTAATTTATTTGGAAATGATAATCATTTCCATTTAGAAATCATACCTATCTTTTTATTCAGATCAAATATCTTTCCTAAAGTAAGAGTGGAGTAGCAGAAGATTAGTCTTATGGGAGTCTTTTTTAGGGTTAGCACTCAATATCCTGCTACTACGAGGTTTAAAATCTATATCTTAGCCCTAGATTATAAGCTCTTGGTCTTTGCGTTCTAATTCCATTTTTTGGAGCTCTGGCAACAATATCTTGAGAATCAAAAAGGTTTTCAGCCAAAAAGTAAAGATCTATTTGTTCATTAACTATTCTTTTAAGAGATAGATCAAGCATACCGTGTGAATCAATATCTGTGTTTGCAGAGCAAGCAGCAACAGAACAAGTTGATGCATAATATAGTCCTCTTACATCCGCTTCCCATCCGTTATTGAAGTCAGCACTAAGCACAACAGCAATTTGGGTTTTAGGCACATTTGGTATATCCATACCCTTAGTAACAGTTCCCCAGAAATCACTATTGAATGTAGTATCAAATTCAGCTTTAGTCTGTGTGTAAACCATCTTCGCAGACATAAGGTTTCCGGTTTTAGATTCCCATCCTGTAGAGTATGAAGCTTCTAATCCACTTATTGTTGATTCACCAGCATTGAAGGTATCGCCAATCTCGCAACCTTCTATAACCCCAGATGATGAAGCTCTGCATTCTCCAAACATGTTTGCATAATCAGTGTTGAAATAGATGACTTCAAAAGCAGAGGCATCACCCGCATAACGAAAACCTAATTCTAAGTTATCAGCAGACTCAGGATCAGCTCCACCCGAAGTAGGAGTAAAACCTTCATGATAGCCGCCCAAGATTGAGTAGCCATCGCCTAGATCATAGGTAAAACCAATACCAAAAACAGTTTCATTATCATCAGATAATTGCTTAGGGTAACCGGCAGCATTGTTCACAGCGGTTCTTGCTGTATCGATATATCTCTCTTGAGAAATATCCCATTCTTCTGAACGGAAGCCTAGAGTGACAGTCAGGTTATCCATGGTAATTTCATCATTCATAAAGAGAGCATTTGCTTTGGCTGTGGTCACTCTATTGTTACTGGAGTAACCAGGCATACTCCCAACTGTGAGGGCACTCAGAGTTCCATCAGCCCAATCAGTGTATTCATACCATTGCATTCTATCTTCATCGTCTTCAGTATCACGATAACCAAGTGTCACATTGTGGTTACCAAGCACAACAGAAGTTTGGATAACCAGTCCTTCAGAGGAATAAGCACGATTATTGTGCTTCAGTTTGATTTGTTCTGTGGTTGTGTTTGTGCCTCTTAGGATAGATATGGCGAAGGCATCTCCTGCATTTGCATAATCGATCATATTATTAATACCTTTAGCTGAACCACCATATCCAACCTTATCAGTTTTAAACCAGTCTCTTGTAAAGTCATTGTCATACCATGTGACATTAAATTCTGCATTACCAGTTCTAATGCCATAGCTTAAGACGATTTGATCATGAGCATTATTCATCTGATCATAATCAGTAAATCCATATCTTAGCCTTGGGTTGGTCCTATAGTCAGCCTCTGCTAGGCCTACATATGTTTGATCTGATACTTCATCTGAATCTTGATATTTGAAATCAAACTGGTGATAAATATCAGCATCAGTGTTGCTATTGAATCTCATCTTTATTAACACATCATCCTTTTCAAAACCGGTTTCACCGTTGGTGTGTTCAATATCATCAAATCCATCTGTTTCATGTTGAAGCCCTTCAATCAAAAAACCAAAGTTTTTTGATGACTTGCCATAATGTGTGTGTAATTTGATGTTTCCATCTGAACCGAATTCTGTATTAACCATACCTGATTCCTTTTCAGGAATTGGAGTGCTGATCATGTTAATAGCGCCACCAATTGTATAGGGACCAGTAGTTATTGCCGCAGGCCCTTTAACCACTTCCACTGAACTAATTCTAGAAAAAGTTGGAAAATAATAAGCAGAGGAGGCCGCATAAGGTGCAGGTGCTATTAATATGCCATCCTCCATTAAAGTAACCTTTCCAGAACGATCCGGATAGGTTCCTCTGATACTAATATTAGGGCGAAGACCATAACCTTCTTCAGGTCTTATATTGATACCTGGGACCATGGCTAAAGCTTTATGAACATCAATCGTTTCAAATTTCTCTAGGTCTTCAACGGTAATGATACTGACTGATCCAGGGAGTGATTTTTCCCCTACAATAGTGATGTTATCAATTACATTATTATTTTCTGGCTCTTGTGCTAAAACATTCTGCATGACAATTAACGTTAAACAGCAACTAAAGATAAAATAGTTTTTTGTACTCATTTATAAAATAAACCTCATTATTTAAATATTATAATAATGATAATGATTATCATTATCAAAAACGAATAATAATCATTTACATTTACAAGTCAAGTGAAATATAATCTTTTTGATTAAAAAAAATAGGAGTCCAAAAATGTATTTTCAAGGTTTAGCAATGGGTGTCATTGTGTTCTTAATTATAGGTATTTTTCATCCCGTGGTGATTAAGGTTGAGTATTATTTTGGAAAAAGAGTCTGGCCAGTTTTCTTTATCATTGGTTGGGGTTTTATAATATGGTCTGTTTTTACTGAGAATGTTTTTCTCTCAATTTTCCTTGGCGTTTTTGGCTTTTCATCACTTTGGAGTATTGGGGAATTAATTGAACAGGAACAAAGGGTAGAGAAAGGGTGGTTTCCGAAAAACCCTAAGAAAGAGAATTAGTAAGCTGGGTGGGCGCTGTTTATGAATAGTTCCATTCCATCGATGGTTTCATAATTATTATTAGGTAATGCATTATAAAGCGTGTCTCTTAGCACAGGCAATCTTTGTGCTGTTTTAATAAAGTCTTCCATTTTTTCTGGTGCAAACTCTTGTCCATGGATACTGCCTGCTGCTTTAGAGATAGATTCATTCATTAGTGTTCCGCCCATATCGTTAACGCCAGCATTAAGGCAACTCTCAGCACCGTTAGGGCCTAATTTAACCCAACTAACTTGAATGTTATGAATGTATGGATGAAGAGCCAATCTGGAAACCGCATGCATCAAGAGGACCTCTCTAAATGTTGGACCTGGTCGGGCATCTCCTCTTTTATACATTGGCGATTCCATGCTAACAAAAGGTAAAGGTATAAATTCTGTTATGCCTTGTGTTTCTTTTTGTAGTTCTCTTAGCTTGACTAAATGCGTAGACCAATCTTTCACTGATTCTTGATGGCCAAACATAATGGTTGAGGTGGTATTAATTCCCACTCGATGAGCAGTTCTAATAACATCCAGCCATTCTTCTGATTTGAGCTTGTCTGGACAAATATGTTCTCTTACCCGATCATCAAGTATTTCAGCAGCAGTTCCTGGCATTGTTTTTAATCCTGAATCTTTTAAGAGCAGAAGGAAATTCTCTACTGACATATCCATCGTTGAAGCACCATGATGGATTTCAAGTGGTGAGAATGCATGTATATGAATTTCAGGTACTTTTTTCATAATTGCATTACAGATATTGATGTATGTTTTTCCATCAAAATGTGGGTGAATCCCACCCTGCAGGCATACTTCAGTAGCCCCTCTATTCCATGCTTCAAGAGCACGGTTAGCAATTTCATCAAAGGATAATAGATAAGGTTTACCTCTTAGATTTTCCTTAGTTTTACCTTTTGAAAAAGCACAAAAATGACATGTGTATTTACATATGTTGGTGTAGTTAATATTTCTGGTAACAACATAAGTAACTTTATCTCCATTAATCGACCTCCTTAATTCATCCGCTTTGTTCAATACAAAATGAAGATCATCCCCTCTGCTTTGGAATAGTGTTGTAATTTCATCATGATTAAGGTCCGTTTTTGAAAAGGCTTTTTTGATAATTTTATGAATATTTTTATTATTGGTATTATCAGCATTGCTCCAGATTTTATGATTTGCAGATGAAGGAATATTTTTAGACTCTCCACATCGCCAATCATTTTCTCTTCCATAACCTTGTGTGTTAGATTGCTCATAAACATAGGGCTGTAATTGATTATCAAACCAATTTCCATTGAGATATTCCGGATAGACAGCCAATCTTTCTTTTAACTCAAAGCCTTTATTATTAGTGGCTAGTTTGAGTAATTCTAAATTAGGCCATGGTGATTCCGGATTAACATGATCTTGAGTAACTGGCGACACACCTCCCCAATCATTGATGCCAGAATCTATGATTTCAGAGAGTGAACCCATATTTAGATTTGGTGGGCATTGGAGGTTCATTGAAGTTCCAAATATGAGTCTTGCCATTGACAAGGTCCACAGTAAATCTTCTGTTGTGGGTGCTGGTGTATTTTTCATCTTCGTGTCTGGCTTAGGGATAAAATTTTGCACAATGATTTCTTGAATATGCCCATACAAGTTATGGAGTTTCTTTATTTCTAGAAGGCTTTCTAATCTTTCTGCCCTTGTCTCTCCAATGCCAATTAATATTCCTGTGGTTACGGGTATATTGGCTTTGCCTAAATTTTCGATTGTACTTAGTCTTAACTCAGGGTTCTTATCAGGGGATCCAAAATGAGGGCCGCCTTTCTCACAAAGCCTTGTTGATGAGGATTCAAGCATAATTCCCATGGAAACAGAAACCTCTCTTAACCGTTTTATTTCCTCAATATTCATGGTTCCTGGGTTAAGGTGTGGGAGCAGACCCGTTTCTTCAATAACAAGTTTGGACATGTCATAGAGATAGTCAATGGTGCTTTGATAGCCTAAGTATTTAAGGTCATCCTGTGCAGCTCGATATCTAAGTTCAGGTTTTTCACCTAGAGTGAATAATGCCTCTTTGCATTGATGGAGTTCTCCTTGTTTAGCAATATCTAGCACTTCATTTGATCTTAAGTAAGGGTGTGCAAGTTTTCTTGGAACCTTTGCAAAGGTGCAGTAATGACACACATCTCGACATAACATTGTCAGCGGTATAAACACTTTTTTAGAAAATGTAATCGGTGTGCCTTTTTGATCACGGAGAATCCTTGCTTTTTCCATCAATTCATTTAAGGGTGTTGAATCGCCAATTTTTTTAAAATAAGAAAGTGAGTCTTTTTTCATAGATTATTTATAGCTTTTTAATACCGAGTTCACAATGACTATTTCCTAAACTCATGGAATTGGTCTAAAACAAGATGGCTTTCATTATTTCTATCAATTAAATCTTTCCAATCATCAACATTATCTAGATCAAAACTTAACCCTTCTATTTGGAGCACTTTTGTTTCTATTCCAAGGCTTTTAGCTTTCTTTATGTGCCTTTCAAAACTGTTCTTACCAAATTGAAATTTCATTGAATAAGATAGATCAATAATTAATGCGTTGGTGCCCCCATCTTTTTTTGCTTCGACTATCGTTAATCCTTGTGTGTGCTGTTCAATAAGCTCTATCAAATCATCTTTTAGGACAAAGGGAAGATCGATAGAAATATATAGCATTTGTTTTACGCCTTGTTGATGAAGCCAATCTGCTGTGTGGTTGATATTTTCTTTTAGACTTATAGAAGCCTTGTCTTCACAATGGATGATTTTATTATTTTGGTAAGTTTTGACCCATTGTGATTCGTTCGTCAACATGACAATTTTTTCTATTTCTGGAATATCAGTTAAATAATTAATCATCTGATCAGCCATCATTTTAGTCAGTTCAATTCTTTTATTTTGATCTAAGATTTTTGATAACCGGGTCATAGTCTTTAAGAAACTATTTATAGGAATGACTGCCCACATAACTGTTGTTATTTATGAAATATGATCAATAAAATTAATGACGTCTTCCGCCACACGTTTTTTATCATCATCATTGTTCATCATAATATTTGAGAGTTTAACATGTATTCCCATCGATTCTATCTGCCCTATATAGCCTTGATCTGAAGTATCAATGACGATTCCATCAACATAATCCTTATAATGTTGGGCTATTGTTAACACATTAGTTTTTAGGCCTAGTTCATCCATAATTTTAGTGGTTGGTCCTTTGACACTCTGCCCATTAATTAATGGTGAAACTGCAACTCTGGGCTTTTTAGATTCTGCGATGGACCGCCTTATCTTTTCAATAGAGAGTATAGGGTCTATGCTGAGATAGGGATTAGACGGGCATATGATAATACCCTTTAAATCAGGATCCATTAATGTTTCAGTGACTTCAGCAGTAGCTTCTGGGTTTTTACTTTTAAATGAAATGCTCTTAATCTTTGGTTTACTGGCCTGTTTTACAAAATATTCTTGGAATGAGAGTAACCCTTTATTGGTGTCAATGACTGTTTGGATCATATGATCACTCATTGGTAATACGGTTGCTTTTATATGGAAGCGATTAGCGATGTCTTGCGTAATTGACGTTAAACCTTCCCCGTTTCTTAATGCTTTTGATCGATAAAGATGTAAGGCTAAATCCTTATCTCCAAGTTTAAACCAATTATCAGCACCTAGTTCGCCGAGAACATTATGAGTTTTCCATGTCTCATCTGTTCTTCCCCAACCTGTTTTAGTATTATTTACTCCAGCCAAGGTGTAGACCAATGTGTCGACATCTGGAGAAATATAAAAGCCAAGATATAAGAAATCATCTCCAGTATTGGTAATGAAATATAATTCTTCAGGTTCACAAATTTGGTGTAGGCCTAAACATAATTTAGCACCTCCAACACCTCCACTAAGAGCTATAATTTTTTCACCAGCCATATTCAACGAAATAGATCTTCTTCTTTTGGTCTAATTAAATCATCGACGGTATCAGAATCTGATGGCATATCAATTCCTTTAACCAGAACAATTGGTTTGCCTTCATTGCTTTCACCCATAATCAATGTGGCTGTAGAGGCTATTTGATCTGCTAAACCAATAACAGTTGTTTGAAGTTCACGACCAAATAAGTCAGTCCCTTTTTGCCTTAAATCAACTATTGTTTTTACACCAGATGCTCCGATAGCATGTCCAATCGTACCTAATCTCCAGGGTCGACCCATGCTATCAGTAATAATAACTCCTATGGTTTTACCGGTTTGATTTTCTAGGTATTCTTTAATCTTCTTAGCTGATTGGTTTGGATTCTTAGGTAACAGTAAAACAGTTTCTATACCTGGTTTTTGATCTATATTTGACTGATCAATACCAGCATTAGCAAGGACATGCCCTAGACGGTGTTCAACAATGATGACACCTTTTTCAATTCTGATAATTTCGTTAGATTCTTGAAAAATCAATTCGACTAATCGTGGATCTTTGTCTGTTTTTTCTGCTATTTTTATTGATTCACTAGAGGGCGTAATGCTTGCTAAGTCAACCAAACAGCCTTCAGCTTTGGAGATTATTTTCTGAGCTATAACAACTATGTCATTGTCTTCTAATTCAAGGGAATCTTTGTTAATAGATTTAAGAATAATCTCTGCAATATCATCATTCTCTTTAATTGAAGGCACATGATTCAGTGCTGACACTTCAAGTTTGCTGATAGCCAATGTAAAGCTCATGAAATTATTAAACGCCAGGCTAATGCGACGTAATTTTGATACCCGATGATTTTAATTTATGGTTTTTATTGATCACAATAAGAACAGATGTTAATGCTTCGGCTGCTGCTGAATTTTCTAGATCACCTGCATGCCAACATTTAAGACCAAGGCAGCTAACTAAAGACATAACTGTTTCAACAGATCCTTTATTATTTCCAGTGACTAAGACTTCTGCTTTAATGGTGTCCTCTGAGCTGACCAAGTGTGAACCAATATTTTGTAAAGCTGAGACGACTTCAACCTCATTGCCCAGAATTTTTTGTGCTTCCATTGCTGATGAGCCGATTGTTGGTAATTGAACTTTTGTAACAATTTTTTGCAAAGGCACAGTTGTATCAATCAAAATTTTCCCTTCAAGGTCTTCCTTAACTAAATTAAGAGTATCAGCATGACTTGAGTAGGGCACTGTTAAAACAGCAATGTCTGATTCTCTTGCTGCCGCTTTCAAACCCAATCCTTGGATATTGCCTGTATTGAGTTCTTCGTTAGCTTGTGTTGCTATTGTTTGAGCCTTAACAGGGTCTCTAGAACCAATAAGTATTTCGTATCCTTTTATAGCCCACTTTTTTGTTAACGCTGAACCTAAGGCTCCGGTTCCACCCAAGATGCCAATTTTTCTAATTTCATCACTCATATTTTTTTTCCTCAGGAACAACTCTTACGGCTCCATCAGAGGCAGAAGAAGCCATCAACGCATAGGCTTGCAATGCCTGACTGACAATTCTATTCCTAGCTCTGGGTTTCCATGCCTTAGAACCTCTGCTTTTCATGAGCGCCTTTCTTTGTTCGATTTCTTCGGGTAACAAATCAACGTTTATAGTTCTTTTTGGTATGTCTATATTTATAATGTCGCCTTCTTCTACCAAAGCAATATTACCCCCTGATGCAGCTTCAGGAGATATGTGACCAATAGATAAACCTGAAGTGCCTCCTGAGAATCTTCCATCGGTGATAAGAGCACATTTTTTCCCTAAGCCTTTGGATTGTAGGTAACTGGTAGGGTAAAGCATTTCTTGCATACCAGGCCCTCCTTTAGGGCCCTCATAACGAATCAGTACAACATCACCAGGTTCTATTTCATTATTTAGAATGGCCTTAACGGCTTCATCTTGACTCTCAAATATTCTTGCAGCCCCAGTAAAAGTTAGATTCCTTTCATCCACGCCTGCCGTTTTTACAATGCATCCTTCTTCAGCAATATTGCCTTTGAGTACAGCCAGCCCCCCATCAGTGCTGTAAGCATTATCTATACTTCTAATGCACCCTGTTTCACGATTAAGATCCAATTTTTCAAAACGTTTGTTTTGTGAAAAGGGTTCAATTGTTGGGATCATACCCGGTGCAGCTGAGTAGAACTTTTTAATTTTATCTGTTGGAGCACGATTAATGTCCCATTGCTCAATTGCTTTTTCTAGTGAACCTGAATGGACTGTTTTTGTTTCAGTGTTTAGTAATTTCGATTTTTCTAGTTCACCTAAAATTGCCATTACACCTCCAGCACGGTGCACATCTTCTAAATGAAATTCACTGCTTGGAGCGACTTTACATAAGTTTGGAACTCGTCTTGATAACCGATCGATATCATTAATTGTAAAATTAATGCCTCCTTCTTTAGCTGCAGCTAGAATGTGTAGGACAGTGTTGGTTGATCCACCCATTGCTATATCTAAGGTCATTGCATTTTCAAACGATTCTTTATTAGCAATATTTCTTGGAAGCACTTCTTCGTTGTCTTCTTCGTAATATGCCTTAGTGATTTCAACAATAAGCTTCCCAGCTTTTAGAAATAAATCTTTTCTATCAATATGCGTTGCTAAAACACTCCCATTACCTGGGAGCCCAAAGCCTAAGGCTTCAACAAGGCAATTCATGGAATTGGCAGTGAACATTCCAGAGCATGAGCCACAAGTTGGGCAAGCAGATCGTTCAACATTCTCAATATCTTCATCTGAAATCGAGTCATCACCAGCAAGAACCATAGCATCCACTAAATCTAATGTTGTTTCTTTACCTTTAACAAAGCTTTTACCCGCTTCCATTGGACCGCCTGAAACAAAGATAGTTGGAACGTTCAAACGCATTGTGGCCATTAACATCCCTGGTGTTATTTTGTCACAGTTTGAAAGACACACTATGGCATCCGCACAATGCGCATTAACCATGTATTCAACTGCATCCGCTATGAGTTCTCTGGAAGGAAGACTATACAACATACCTGAATGACCCATAGCAATACCATCATCAACAGCTATGGTACTGAATTCTTTTGCTACTCCTCCAGATTTTTCTATTTCTCGAGCCACCATTTGCCCTAGATCTTTAAGATGAACATGGCCAGGAACAAACTGAGTAAAAGAATTAGCTATAGCAATTATAGGTTTTCCAAAATCATTATCCTTCATTCCTGTAGCACGCCATAATGCTCTGGCGCCGGCCATATTTCTCCCATGTGTTGATGTTTTCGATTTATAATCAGGCATATTTGTAACTTTTTATCTGTATTTATCCTATAGTTAATATTATCTCATTTCTGCAAAACAATTATAATTCTCATGGTACAGTAGTCTCTGTAAATTTTAGTGAATCGTTGTTATTTAATTATTTGGACCAACTAAGATGAGTGACCCCAAAAAAGCAGCTGATATTATATCCTTAGAGAATTCTTCAGACAAAGGCTTTGAGGAAGAATGGAAAATTGAAGTCAATGAGTGGGTAGAGTCCTTAGAAGCAGTTAAGGACAGTTATGGTCAAAAACAAGTCAAGGAACTGCTTAGGTCCTTACAAAATTTTGCTTTAAGTCAAGGCATTACTCTAACGGAAGCAACGTTAAACACACCGTATAGGAATTCTATTCCCTTATCTGAACAGCCTAGTTATCCAGGTAATTTGGACTTAGAAAAAAAGATTGAAAATATCATACGTTGGAACGCCATGGCAATGGTTTTACAAGCATATGATACTGGAGAAGGACTTGGAGGTCATATTGCCACCTATGCTTCAGCTGCCACTATGACAGAGGTGGCTTTAAATCATTTCATCAAATCCAGATCAGACGATTATCAAGGCGATATGATGAATATTCAGGCACATGCATCTCCTGGCATCTATTCAAGAGCATTTCTAGAAGGTCGACTTACAATTGAAGAGTTGGGGAATTTTAGAAGAGAATTACAAGAAGACGGTGGCCTTCCGTCATACCCTCATCCAAGAAGACGTCCAGAATTATGGCCAAGTCCATGTGCATCAATGGGGCTCAATGGGGTGAATTCAATTTATTATGCTAGATTTGCAAAATATTTAAAAAATAGAGGTTTACACTCTAAGGATTTAGGAAAAATTTGGGCTTTTTTAGGTGATGGAGAGATGGATGAACCAGAGACTATTGGAACCATTAATATTGCTTCAAGAGAGCAGCTAGATAACGTTATTTTTGTGGTTAATTGTAATCTTCAAAGATTGGATGGTCCGGTTAGAGGCAACGGAAAGATTATTCAAGAGCTTGAAGCTGTGTTTAGAGGTTCGGGATGGAATGTCATTAAAGTCATCTGGGGTTCTGAATGGGATTCACTATTTTCTATCGATCATAATGATGTGATGCAACAAAGAATGGATGAAGTTGTTGATGGTGAGTATCAAATGTATTCAGTGTCTTCCGGAGAAGCTCAAAGAGCGCATTGGATCAAAGGCAATAAGGAGCTTGAGTCCATAATGTCAAATTTAAGTGATGAAGAATTAAAAGACATCAAGCGCGGTGGATTTGATCATAAAAAGCTTTACGCAGCATTCGATAAGGCTATGAAATCTAACGGAAAACCAACTGTCCTTTTAGTTAAGACCTTAAAAGGTTATGGATTAGGTGAAGGTTCAGAGGGGCGGAATATAGCGCATCAAAAGAAGACCATGTCAGATGATGAAAGAATAGAAATTGCTGAACGTCTGGGCATTCCATTATCCAATGAGGATAGGAAGCTAGCTAAGTTTTATGTTCCAGATCCCAACTCTGAAGAAATGCAGTATTTGCACTCTAGAAGGAAGGAGCTCGGAGGTTATCAACCAATTAGATTTAATGCTTGCGAGAATCTCAAAGCCCCAGATATCGAATTATTTGAGGATTTTGTTAATGGGATAGATCGTTCAATTTCAACCACGCTAGTTCTTGTTAGGATGATTTCAAAAATGTTAAGAGATGAAGATATTGGCAAGTATATTGTTCCAATTGTTCCTGATGAAGCGAGAACATTTGGAATGGATGGGCTGTTTTCACAGGCTGGAATTTATTCTCCTGAAGGCCAAAATTATCAACCTGTAGATGCAGGAACAATATCTCCTTATAAAGAAGCAAAAGACGGTCAAATTCTTCAAGAAGGAATCTGTGAAGCAGGAGCAATGGCCTCATTCATGGCAGCAGGTAGTGCTTATTCTCATTTTGAGCTACCTATGATTCCATTTTATATCTTTTATTCTATCTTTGGTTTTCAAAGGGTTGGCGATATGATCTGGGCATGCGGTGATGCATTGACCAGAGGCTTTTTGATTGGTGGTACCTCAGGCCGAACCACTCTTAATGGTGAAGGTGTTCAACATCAAGATGGTCATTCCCATGTTCTTGCTTCTGTCGTGCCAAACCTCATGACCTATGATCCAGCTTTTGGGTTCGAGTTAGCTGTGATTGTGCAAGAAGGAATTAGAAGAATGTATCAAGAACAAGAAGATATTTTCTACTACATCACTGTTTACAATGAAAATTATACCCACCCACCGATCAATGATGTTACTCATGACAGTATTTTAAAAGGCATGTATTGTTTTAAAAGAGCCTCAAAAGATTTAGAAGATAAATATCAAGGTGAACCCATACACTTACTTGGCAGTGGAAGTATTATGCAACAAGTTATTCAGGCTCAACAGGAATTAGAACAAGAGGGGATACCAACAAATATATGGAGTGTGACCAGTTATAATTTATTGCATAAGGATTATCAAGAAGCTAGAAGTGAGGGTAAAAGTTCCTACCTTGAGACAATATTGGAAAATGAGCAGGGCCATTTTATTTCAGTTAGTGATTGGATAACTCTTTTACCTGATAGTCTAGCTCACTTATTTCCAGGAACATTTACAGCCCTAGGTACTGATGGTTTTGGTTTAAGCGAATCTAGAGAAGCATTAAGAAATTACTTCGGTATTAGCTCTCAAGCAATCATTGATAAGGCTAAAGAATTAGCTAAATAATTAGCTAAATAATTCTGTTGTTACGGAGTGTTTTAGAACAGTGAATAAATTAAGCCTCATTGGC
>MDSV01164441.1_pt1 | contig 16175 bp, 17 predicted proteins | sample 810851 | NCBI WGS metagenome assembly MDSV01 (sample SAMN05326640, study PRJNA326480) | marine metagenome | isolation source: seawater | place: Atlantic Ocean: North East | collected 2012 | reverse complement strand
TATGGTTTGCCTGTTAATGAAATGATTTCTGAGGGAAATGTTGGTTTGATGCAAGCTGTAAAAAAATTTGAACCAGAGAAAGGTTTTAGATTGGCCACATACGCTATGTGGTGGATAAAAGCTTCTATACAAGAATATATTTTACGATCATGGAGTTTAGTAAAAATTGGAACTACGAGTGCTCAAAAAAAACTATTCTTTAATCTTAAAAAAATTAAAAATCAAATTGCGCCACAATCAGAAGGAGATTTGAGGAATGAACACGTGGATGAAATTGCTAATAAACTTGATGTAAGCAAAGAAGAAGTTGTTTCCATGAATCGAAGATTGTCTGGAAAAGAATTTTCACTTAATGCTCAAGTGGGTGAAGATGGAGATGAATGGCAAGATTGGTTAGTAGATAAAGAGCTAGACCATGATCTTAAATTTGCTTACCAGGAAGAAATGGAGCAAAGAAAAGATTTGTTAAAGAATTCTATAAGTATTTTAAATGAAAGAGAGAGAGAGATTTTAAATTCAAGAAGATTAAGTGAAAATCCTATAACTTTAGAAAATCTTAGTAAAAAATACAATATCAGCAGAGAAAGAGTTAGACAAATAGAAAATAAAGCTTTCGAGAAACTACAAAAACACATGCTGCTTCTTGCGAAGTCAAAAAATCTTTTACCAGTAAATTAGATATCAAAAGGATTTTCGATTAAAATTGTATCATCACGTTCTGGGCTTGTAGAAATACTTGAAATTTTTGTACCAATAAAATCCTCCACTGCATAAATATAATTTTTTGCATTTTCTGGAAGTTCTTCCATATTTTTAATTCCATTTGTAGATTGTTTCCACCCAGGAAAAGTTTTGTATATAGGTTTTATCTTCAGCTGGTCCTCTACGGCAGCTGGCAAATAATCAATCTTTTTACCATTTAATTCATATTGGATACACATCTTAATTTCCTCTAATTCATCCAAAACATCTAATTTTGTTAATGCTATCCCGTCAATTCCAGAAATTTTAATTGTTTGTCTTACTAAAACTCCATCAAACCAGCCACATCTTCTTTTCCGACTAGTCACGGTTCCAAACTCTTTTCCTCTTGTTCCTAACAACTCTCCAATGTTATCATTTAATTCTGTTGGAAATGGTCCTTCACCTACTCTTGTTGTATACGCCTTGGTTATTCCTAAGACATAATTTATAGAATTTGGCCCACAGCCAGTTCCCGTTGATGCACTCGATGCAACTGTGTTAGAAGATGTTACAAATGGATATGTTCCATGATCTACATCTAATAAAATTCCTTGCGCTCCTTCAAACAGTATTTTTTTTTTCTTTTTTTTAAATTGGTCAATCTTTAACCATACTGGTTGAGAAAATTTTAATATCTCTGGGGCGATTTCCAATAAATCTTTTTTTAGCTTATTTTTCTCAAAAATCTTTTTGCCTAACCCTTTTCTAATCGCGTTATGATGAATTAATACTGACTCTAATCTTTGATCTAAATTTTTTTCTGATCTTAAATCCATTACTCTAATTGACCTTCTTCCAACCTTATCCTCATACGCCGGACCTATTCCTCTTCTTGTTGTTCCAATTTTTCCTTTACCAGCAGAATCCTCCCTGATTTCATCCATTTCTCTATGAAATGGCAATATTAAATTTGCAGACTCAGATATTATAAAATTTTCTGTATCTACCTGAACACCTTTTGATTTGATTTCGGAAATTTCCTCAAGCAAGGCCCAAGGATCAACAACAACGCCATTTCCAATTATTGAAATTTTATTTTTCCTAACAATGCCAGATGGAAGCAATCTAAGCTTATAAGTTACCCCATCTATAACAAGAGTATGTCCAGCATTATGTCCCCCTTGAAATCTAACTACAACATCGGCTTGCTCTGAAAGCCAGTCGACAATTTTACCTTTTCCTTCATCTCCCCACTGAGAGCCAACAACAACAATATTTTTCATTATTTAAATCTCTTTATTATTTTCATTGAGGTGAGGTGGTTAATTGGGCCATGACCTTTACCATATTTAGGGTTTGTTAATATTGCAGAATTTACATATTTAATTCCAAGGCCACAAGCACTCTTAATACTTTTTCCACATGAAAAATAAGTTGTAATTGCGCTAGACAATGTACACCCTGTACCATGAGTATTTTTTGTTGAGTGCCTTGGGTTTACAAAAACTTTTAAATCTGATTTATTTAAAAAAACATCATGTACTTTTTTAGATTTTAAATGCCCTCCTTTGATCAGCACATTTTTTGCTCCTAAATTCAATAGTTTCTTTGCAGCAAATATCATATCTTTTTTATTTTTAATTTTGACACCGGTTAATAGTTCAGCCTCAGGTATATTTGGAGTGATTAAATAAATATACTTAATCAATTTTTTCTTAAGAATTTGAATTGCCTCATTATTTATTAATTTTGCTCCACCTTTGGCAATCATTACGGGGTCTAAAATTACTTTGTTAGTTTTAACTTTTTTTAAAGATTCAATGACTTTCTCTACTACTCTTGAAGAATGCAACATTCCAATTTTAATTGCATCAGGTTTAATATCTTTCACTGAATGCGTTATCTGACTCTTTATTTCATTTGCAGTAATTGGAATTACAGATTTAACACCCATAGTATTTTGCACAGTCACTGCAGTGATAGCTGTCATCGCATATGATCCTAAACAAGTAACAGTTTTAATGTCTGCTTGAATGCCAGCACCACCAGAAGAATCTGAACCTGCAATTATTAAAATTTTAGATTTTAATTTCAATTTAATAAATAGTTTTTGATATGATTTTAATACACTTTTTGAGTAATGTTTTATTTTTACTTTCACCCATTATTCTTATTTTTGGCTCAGTACCAGATTTTCTTACAAGAATTCTTCCCTGTCCTTTAATAAGTCTATTGGCAATTTTAATAGAGTCTTTTACCGATTTTTTTTTTAAAATATGATCATTTTTAATTTTAACATTTTCTAATATTTGAGGTATTTTTTCAAATACATTGAAAAAATTACTAGCCTTCGTTTTTTTATTGAGAGCCTGTATCACTTCTAATGCAACTAATAATCCATCTCCAGTAGTTGCAAATTTACCAAGTATTATATGTCCTGACTGTTCTCCCCCTAAATTAAATTTTTTTTTTTGCATAATTTCTTTAACATATCTATCACCAACATTAGCTCTAATAAATTTAATTTTTTCTTTTTTAAAAAAACTTTCCAATCCATAATTTGACATTAAAGTTCCTACAACCCCTCCCTTTAAAATTTTTTTTTTTTTCCATTGAAGCGCTAATGCTGCAATAATTTGATCACCATCAATTATTGCTCCTTTCTCATCACACATTATTATTCTGTCTGCATCTCCGTCTAAGGATATACCTAAATTTGCCCTGTATCTTTTTACAGTTTTTTGAAGTTTATTTGGAAAAGTTGATCCACAATTTTTATTGATATTAAAACCATTGGGTTTGTTTCCAATAACTATTAATTTAGCACCGAGGGATTTAATCATTTTTGGAGCAGATTTATAGCCAGCTCCATTGGCACAATCTAAAACAATTTTCATTCTTTTTAATCTAAAATTTTGAGGTATCTTTTTTTTTAAAATTTTAATGTAATTTTCTGTACCTGTTTCTAATCTTTTTACTCTGCCTAAAAAATTTGCTTTAGATAAATGTTTTTCGACTTTACTATCAATTAAGTCTTCAATTTTTTTTTGAATTTTATCAGATAATTTGAGACCATCTGGACCAAATAGTTTTAAACCATTATCATAAAATAAATTATGAGATGCTGTAATCATTATACCAAGATTTGCGTTCATAGACTTAGTTAGCATAGCTAGACCATTTGTTGGTAAAGGGCCTAAGGTATAAACATGCATTCCCGCTGAGGCTAAGCCTGAAACGAGAGCAGGCTCAAGCGCATAACCAGATAATCTTGTATCTTTGGCTATAATTGCAGTTTGTTTTTTTTTTTTTAAATTCGTGAAGTATTTTCCAGCTGCTAATCCAAATTTAAAAAACATATCTCCATTGATATTTTTACTATTAACATGACCTCTTATTCCATCTGTTCCAAAATATTTCATTATTATTTGATTAGCTCTTTAAATATCTTAATACTTTGCTTAATTTCATTTACATCATGGACTCTCAGAATTTGAACACCTTGCATCATTCCAAAAATATTTGAACTAATACTGCCTCCTGTTCTACTCCAGCTATCGTTTATACCAGATAATTCTTTTATAAATTTTTTTCTAGACATACCTAACAATATAGGAAATCCCAATGAATGGTAAATTGATATATTTTTGATTAGTGTAATATTATGTTTCAAATTTTTTCCAAATCCAATGCCTGGATCTAAAACAATATTGTTATGTTTTATGCCAGCTTTCCTTAAAAATTTAATTTTTTCTTCAAAAAAATCATAAATATCCAACAAAATATTTTTATATTTTGGATTATTTTGCATAACATCAGGATTTCCAAGTGAATGTTGCAATACAAAAGGTGTTTTATATTTTTTTAAAATCTTAATAGTATTTCTATCGTATTTTAAGCCAGATACATCATTAATTAATTTTACTCCTAAATTAATACCACTTTCCATAATATCTGATTTTCTTGTATCAAGAGATATAAATTTTTTTTTATTAATTTTTTCTAGGATATTTTTTATTCTTTTCCATTCGACTATCGATTTTATAGATTTGGAACCTGGTCTAGTGGATTCGCCGCCGATATCGATAATATCAGCTCCACTTCTAAAAAGAGAATCCATATGTTTTTTTGCTTTTTCACTTTGAATATACCGTCCACCGTCAGAAAAACTGTCAGGTGTAATATTTAATACTCCCATAATTAAAGGGATGTTTTTTAAATTCAAATTTTTAAATTTTTTGTCTCTTATTATAATTTTTATGTCTGATTTTATTTTTTTTTTTAAATTTTTTGATAAATTATTCATTTTTTTAATTGAAATTATTTTTTTAAATTTTCTTGTAATAATTTCAATTTTATCAAATGAAATTTCATTATTACCATTTATTGGTAATGCTTTTTTTTCTTTTACTAAAACTTTTGATTTATTTCCGTAATAGAAATTACACACTCTAGTGTAATATCTTGGCATTGTTCTTAGTGAACTATTTTAGGTTTAAGGCCCATCGCGCTTAAAGATGATCCTTTGTCATCTTCAACCTTTAGGTCTTGCTTATCTGTCGGATATATGTTTTTATTTATTAAGTTTTCAATTTCTTCCCCTGATAAAGTTTCATAAGTTAAAAGAGCTTTAGCCAATTTGTGCAAATCATCAATCTTTTCTGTTAAAACTTTTCTTGCTCTTTCATAACCTTTATCAACGATTTTTCTAATTTCTGAATCAACCTTTCTTGCTGTCTCTTCGGACATATTTTGCTGTCTAGCTACCGATCTTCCTAAAAACACCTCTTCCTCATTTTCACCATATGCAACTGGTCCTAATTCTTTGCTTAAACCTGCCCTCATTACCATTGCCCTCGCTCTTTTGGTGGCTTGCTCTATATCACTGGCTGCACCAGTTGTAACTTTATCTTCTCCAAATATTATCTCCTCTGCAACTCTTCCTCCCATAGCTATTGCTAACTGTGCGTGTAATTGTTCTCTAGTTTGCGAAAGCTCATCTCTTTCTGGTAACTGCATAACCATTCCAAGCGCTCTACCTCTTGGAATAATTGTAGCTTTGTGTATTGGATACGCTGCATTTTCATTTATTGTTACTATAGCATGTCCCGCCTCATGATAAGCTGTTAAAGTTTTTTCCTCCTCTGTCATAACCATAGATCTTCTTTCAGATCCCATCATAACTTTATCTTTAGCTTCCTCAAATTCATTTAAAGTAACAATTCTCTTATTTTTTCTCGCCGCAAGTAGAGCAGCTTCATTTACTAAATTTGCCAAATCAGCACCAGAGAAGCCAGGGGTACCTCTTGCAATAATTCTTAAATTCACATCAGGAGCCATTTTAATTTTTTTAACATGAACTTTTAAAATTTTTTCTCTTCCAATTATGTCAGGATTAGAGACAACAACTTGTCTGTCAAATCTACCTGGTCTTAATAACGCTGGATCAAGCACATCTGGTCTGTTTGTAGCCGCAATTATTATCACACCTTCATTGGTATCAAAGCCATCCATTTCAACAAGAAGCTGATTAAGTGTTTGTTCTCTTTCATCGTTACCTCCACCTAGACCTGCGCCTCTGCTTCTTCCAACAGCATCTATTTCATCAATAAAAATAATACATGGTGAATTTTTTTTTCCTTGTTCAAACATGTCTCTAACTCTTGAGGCACCAACACCTACAAACATTTCAACAAAATCTGATCCTGAAATAGTAAAGAAAGGAACTCTAGCCTCACCTGCAATAGCTCTAGCTAGTAAAGTTTTACCAGTGCCTGGTGGGCCAACTAAAAGGGCACCTCTTGGAATTTTTCCTCCCAGTCTGCTAAATTTTTTTGGATCTTTTAAGAACTCTACTATTTCTTCAACTTCTTCCTTCGCTTCTTCTACACCAGCAACATCATTAAATGTAACTTTTCCTTTAAGTTCATTCATCATTTTTGCTTTGGATCTACCAAAACCCATTGCACCACCCTTACCACCTTGCATCTGGCGCATAAAAAATATCCAAACAGCTATAAGAAGCAACATAGGAAACCAAGATAGTAAAACTCCAAAAAGTGATGGCATTTTTTCATCAAGCGGCGCAGCCGAAATACTTACACCTTTCTCAGAGAGTTTTTCAATAAGGTTTGGATCACTAGGAGAATAGGTTGAAAAGTTTTTTCCATTTGAAAAAACACCTTTAATGTTGTTACCCTGAATTTCAACTTTTACTATCTCTCCATTATCTACCGCTTTTAGAAACTCTGAAAAAATAATTTTATTTCCACCTTTAAGGTTATTTGCTTGAGGACCCTTAAACATGTTGTATAGGCCTATTGTCAAAAATACAATTATAGCCCACATAGCCAAATTTTTGAAATTCATATCCTTAAAATAAGAATTATTCTTAATTAAACAAGTGTCAAATTAGCTTAATTAAGTAAATTTTCTCATTTTTCCTTACAAATAATTATAGTTTTTTCAATTTTCCTTACCAAGCAACCTCCGATAGTAGTTTTATAATCTTTCTTATTTTTAATTTCATAAAGGACACGTTCAATTTTTTTTCCTCTGGCAAAATAATAATTCTTACTAATTTCTCTGAGGCATTCTGAAAAAGACCTAAAAGCGACCTCATCTGTACATTTAAGAAAATTTGAATTTAAAATTATACTTTGTTTTTTTACATTATAAAAACTATTATTTAATAAATTTTCTTGAACATAATGTTTAATTGTTTTATCTGAACTTTTTAAATTTTGAACTGTTAATAAAAACTTTTTTTTGTCAAAACCCTCTGATTTTAAGCTTCCTAATAAATTTCTAATTTTTATTCTTTTAAATTTTTCATCAAAATTTGAAGGATCTTGAATATATTTTCCAAAAATTTTTTTAGTAAAAAGAACTAATTGATTTTTATCAAAAACTGTTAAAGGTCTTAAAAGTTTGATATTGCCATTAGTATTGCTCGAACCAAATGATGTAAGTCCCCTTAATCCACTTCCTCTCAACATGCGGATTAGAAAGTTTTCTAATAAGTCATCTGAATGATGGCCTAATAAAATATGTTTTATATTAGAATTTTTACATTGATTTAGCAAAAGTTCGTATCTTTTACTTCTTGCGATCGATTGAATATTATTCTTAGGTTTTTTTCCTTTCCAGGTTAAAATTTTCGCATTTATAAAAACCTTTTTTAATCTTTTTTTTGTAAGAATAGCTTCATTTTTAGACTCTGCTCTAAGTGCATGATCAATTATAAAATATCTCGAATTTAATTTATTTTTTAATGAATATACTTTCGATAAAAAAGCTAAACACAGGCTATCTGGTCCACCAGATACAGCAACTATAAAATTTTTTTTTATTTTTAGGGATTTTTCAAATTTTTTATAAAATGGATATAAATTTTTATCCTTTAGTTCTTTATTTAAAAATTTAAGATTTTTGTTTATTACATTCGAATTTTTTGGACTCATATTTTGCTTTTTGTATCACTGACTGGTTAGCTTTTGGATATTGTTTCTCAACACCATTGATCATTTTACATCCTTGATCTTTTTCACCAATCTGAACCATTGATACACCAAGCTTTAACAAGTTAATAGGTGCTTTGTCACCCTTTGGATATTTTTGATAACCCTCTAAATAGGCTGAAGCAGCATCTGTATATAGTTGTCTGATTCTAAAGGTTTCTGCATACCAATATTGAGCATTGCCTGCTAAATCATGATCTGGATTTACAATCACAAATTCTCTAAATGCTCTTTCGGCAGTTTGATAGTCCCCCACTTTTAAAAAACTTGTTGCAAATTCATATTGCTTTTCTATTGATACCTCTGGAAGAATTTTCTCCTCTGCTTGAAAAGTTTCTGTAACAATCGATGCAGTTGTATCTACAGATTGTATTTTTTGAGTTGTTTCATTTGTTGCTGTATCTTTATAAGAGATAGAACCCAAGTCTTGCGGTTCTGAACTACCAGGAAGAAGTTTTTCATCTTTATCTTTTGATTTTGATGATAATTTTTTTGACTCGTCCTCACTAAAAATTACACTTTCTAAATCTTCAAATCTAAATTGATTATCTGCTTGAACTTTTGAAAGTCTATTTGATAGTTTGTCTAATTTAAAATTAATTTCTTCAAACTTATTAGTAAGAATTTGAAATTGACCTTCTATCTCAGATAGTTTTAACAAGTGTCTAGTTAATACATCCTCGGAGTTAGAACTTAAATTGTCATTACTTTTTTTTTCATTTGAAAATGAATTTGAATAAACAGCTTTTTCAAGAGTTTTAAGATCTTTTTGAATCTGTTCCAATATTTCATTCGTATTGTGATTATCTGCAATAGAGTTTGAAATAAAAGTTAAATTTAAGATAACTAAAATTTTTAAAAAAACTTTCCTTGGAATGAAGTTCATTTAATTATTAATAGATATAATGATGGCAAAAAAAAGACCTCAAACATATAAATGTTTGAGGTCTTTGAATGATCTTTCTAATTTGCTTTTACTGTAACTGATCTTCTATTTTTAGACCAAGCTAAAGGATTTGAACCAGAATCTACCGGTCTTTCTTTACCGTAACTTAAAACAGATATTCTGTCTGAAGATATTCCGTAAGTCATCAAATAATCCTTGGCAGCATTTGCTCTTCTCTCACCAAGTGCTAAATTGTATTCTCTAGTCCCTCTTTCATCAGCGTGTCCTTCTAATACGACAGTAACTTTAGAATTTTTTCTTAACCAAGCAGCTTGTTTTCTCAATGTCTCTCTTGAAGCTGTAGTTAAAACTGACTCATTTGTTGCAAAAAATACTCTATCAGGAACTCCTGAAGCTAAATACTCAACGGTGTCTGTTCCTGTGTATACATCACCCTGAATTTGTGTATTAACTTTTTTAGTTGCACAAGCAGAAAGCATAAAGCTCGCTAGAACTACTAAAAAAGCGTTTCTTAAAATTTTGTTAATGGTCATTAATTACTCCTTGATCAATTTTGCTTAACAATAACTTTTCACAATTAAATAGATCTTTCAAGCTAAAAAATCAAGATAATTTAATTAATTGCTTAATAAAGATGACCAAGATGGGTCAGAGGCGTCTGTCGGGGTTTTTACTTGTCTCTCATTATAACCTGTAAGATCAATTGACCACAATTTAGCAGAAAAACCTTCTCCCTTTGAATTCGTTTTTGTCTCTCTATAGAAAATTAATACTCTTCCATTTGGTGACCAGGAAGGTGCCTCTTGATAAAAATTCTCAGTTAATAATCTTTCACCACTTCCGTCAACTCTCATTACACCAATATAAAATTTTCCTTTATGAAGTTTTGTAAAAGCAATTAAATCCCCTCTTGGTGACCAAACAGGGGTTCCATATAAACCTTTTCCAAATGATATTCTTTTCACATTTTTTCCATTACTTTGCATTACATAAATTTGTTGGTAACCACTCCTATCAGAATTGAAACAAATATATTTACCGTCAGGTGAATATGATGGTGATGTATCAATTGAAGGATGATTTGTTATTTTGTCAACAATTCTGTTTTCTAAATCCATTGTGTAAATGTCAGAATTTCCATCTTTTGCAAAGCTCATAATAATTTTTTTTCCATCTGGAGAAAATCTTGGGGCGAAAGTCATTCCTGGAAAATCTCCTACCACTTCCTGGGTTCCTGTTTCGATATCAAGAAGATAAACTCTTGGTAAGTTTCTAAAATATGAAAGATAAGTAACCATCTGACTTGTGGGATTAAATCTTGGAGTTAAAACTAATTCATTACCTAAAGTTAAAAATTTGTTATTAAAACCATCTTGATCCATTATAGCTAATTTTTTTACTCTATTTGTTTTTTTTCCCTCCTCAGCTACATATATAATTCTTGTATCAAAATATCCTTTTTCCCCAGTTAATCTTTCATATACTTTATCTGAAATTATATGACCGACTCTTCTCCAATTATTTGGTACTGTTGTAAAAGCAAGAGCCATCATCTCTTTAGCTGCTAGAACATCCCACAATCTAAATTCAACTCTTAATTTTTCATCCACAAAACTTACTTTTCCTGTAATTAAAGCTTGTGCTTTAATTAAGCTCCAATCTTCAAATCTTGGTTTAATGTTTGCAATATCTGGCTTTTGTAAAAAGGCATCTTTATTTAATGGATTAAAAAGCCCAGAAGTTTTTAAATTATTTTCAACAATAATAGAAATTTGTGAGCCAATATTTTTCTTATTTAAAATTTTTTCAAAACTTTTTCTTGAGCTTTCGTCAATAGACAAGGGAGAAACAGCCATAGGTAAAGGATTTAGATTTCCTCGTGTAATATCAACTTCAATTAAAGCATGAGAGTTAAATGGTACAAAAAAAATCAACAATAAAATAAATTTTTTAATCATTCTTTTATTTAACCCTCTAACATCTCTCTTGCATCAAAATTTAATTGTAAATCCTTCCATCTTTCATAACCAGTAGTAGGAACTCTTAGCGGCTGACAAAGTTTAATTGCTCTCAGAGCACTTTCAGCTAATACTTTGTAAAAACCCTGACCTGGTCTATTCATTCTTGCATGATCCAATATTTCTGATCTAATTATAGTACCATCTGGTTTTAATTGTAATTTAATTCTGACTAATAAATTTTCATTATAAGGTAACCCCAAAGGAATACTCCAACAGCCAAAAATTTGAGCCTTTAAGGCATCTTCTTCACTTAGAGAAAGTCCAATATTTTCTACATTCCTCTGTTGATCTTGAGTTATTTTGTCAGTTTTATTAGTCGTTTCAGCAGTATCAATTTTCGATTTATCAATTAATGCAGCAATATTGTTTGGATCAAACAACTCATCCTTTTCAAACTCAGATACTTGTTTTACCTCATTGTCAATTTTTTCAGGATTCTGCTTATCTTCTTTAATTTTTTCTACTTTTTTTACCTTGTCATCCGGCATTGGAATTGAATCTGGTTTTACTTTTTTAACCTTTTTTGGTGGCGCTTGTTCTGAGACTAGCTTTTTTTCTTTCTCCTTGATTTTTTCAATTGTTTTTTTTGCCTTTGGTGCAAAAGGAATGTTTGTTTTATCTGTTATTTGAATTAGTTCCACTGATACAATGGGTGGAAGATCAATTGGTTTTTTTGCTAAAAATGGCAAGCTCATTGCTGTAATAATAATTAAAATCGAATGCAAAACAGAAGAGATTAATAAACTTCTATTCACTTTAGATTACCTTTCTTTGTATGGCTCAGATATTAATGCTACTTTTGTAAAGCCAGAACCAGATAGCAAGCCCATTATTTCAAGTACTCTTCCATAATTTATTGTTTTATCACCTCTAACATAAATTCTGGTATCTGTTCTATTTTTGGAGACTGCTAAGACTTTTGCTATAATCTTATCATATTCTACTTTTGACTCTTGTATAAAAATTTCTCCTTTGGAATTAATGGTAAGAGTTAATGGTTCTTGTTCTTCTGGAAGAGAATCTGCCGAACTCTCTGGTAAATCAACTTGAACACCCACTGTTAATAGTGGCGCTGTTACCATAAAAATTATAAGAAGAACTAACATTACATCTACAAATGGGGTAACGTTGATTTCACTCATTGGTTCATTTGAAGAACGATTTAACTTAAAAGCCATTTTAAATAATTGTTAAAAATCTTTTTGAAAAATTTTCTAATCTTTGGGTATACTTAATTGTGTCGTTATTAAATTTATTGTAAGCAACGACCGCTGGGATTGCTGCTAATAAGCCTAAGGCAGTAGCGAAAAGTGCCTCTGCAATTCCTGGTGCTACTATTGCTAGACTGGTATTTCTTGATATTGCTATTGATTGAAACGAGTTCATTATACCCCACACTGTTCCAAATAAACCGATAAAAGGTGCTGTTGATCCAACTGTTGCTAAAAAGGTGAAACCTTTGCTTATTTTACTCATTTGTTTTTCAATACCTGTTTCTAACATTGTGGTCATTCTATCATGTAAATCACTTTTGGATCTTTTTTTTAATAGATTTTGCATCGCATCTCGAAAGACCAATGCCATAGGATCATCTAAATTTGCAGGAAGATTATTATAAAATGTTTCAGCTGATTTAGAATTCCAAAACTTTGTCTCAAACTCTTCCGAAGAAATATTTATTTTTTTGAATAACCTAATCTTTTCTATTATCACGGCCCATGAGTAGATAGAACAAGCTATAAGAAGTAGAATCACTGACTTTACAATTATATCAGCCCTAACAAATAAATTGATAAGAGAAAAGTCTGCACTTGATGCAAGACCTACTGCTTGAGTTGAGATATCAGCTTCCATAGGTATAACTTCTCACACTTAAATGTGTCATGATTTTGTCTTTAATATTCATTAATTAATCATTCATTTTATAAGTTTCGTGATAGAAACATGCAATAAGAATAGCATCAGCCTTATTAGAATCCTTCTTTCTCGACAATTCTGACGAAAAATATGGAAATATTTCAATCGCTCTAGTTCTGCTGGCATCTTTTTCAGAATTAATGAGATTAAAATATTTTTTCCATTTGGCGGGTCTTACGAAAAACATTGATAATTGCATTGCAGAGCAAATACCTTTTAGGATACCAAATGATTGGCCAAAATTAAACATGCTCGTTACACCTTGACCAGGCATCGCAGAAACCTGTTCTATTACAACTCTTACATCTTGATTTTTAGATTTATCAATTTTCTTTTTTATTTCGTTATAAATTTGTGAACCATTTACCTGTTTTTTATTTTTCTTTCCCTCCGCCATAGTAGGCATTTCTATTACATCTAAAATTTTACCCTCTTCCAAAAAACAGATTGATCCAGAAATTCCAGGGTCTATTCCTATAATTAACATAATTTATTAAACAAATTTTGCATTAGAATAAATATTTTGAACATCATCATCTTCTTCTAATGATTCAAAAAAATTAATCAAACTTTCATTATTATTTTTAGAAATTTCAACACTATTTAAAGAAATCCACTCTATTTCTGTCGATATAAAATTATTTATTTCTTTTTCTAATTCCCTTTTTACATTGTATATTTCTTTCGCAGGACACTGTATTTCGTGAAAATCATCATTAGATTTGCATTCATCTGCGCCTGACTCTATTGCTAATTCAAAAATACGCTCATCCGAAATTTCTTTTTTATCAATTTTAATTATTCCTAATTGGTTAAAATTATGTGAAGCGGACCCTTGGGTTCCAAGATTTCCACCCGCTTTTTGGAAAATAGTCCTTATATTAGAGGCTGTTCTATTTTTATTATCAGTCAAAGTTTCAACAATAACTGCTACTTTTTCTGGACCAAAGCCCTCATATCTCAGATTTTCAAAATTTAATTCGGTGCTTATAGATGATTTGTCTATTGCTCTTTCAATATTGTCCTTGGGCATGTTGGCAGATCTGGCTGCTTGAATTGCTGATCTTAATCTTGGATTCATATCAGGGTCTTTATCCCCTAATTTTGCTGCTACAGTAATTTCTTTAGACAATTTTGAAAAAATTTTAGACCTTTGTTTGTCGGCTTTTCCTTTTTTATGTTTAATTCCAGCCCAATGAGAATGTCCAGCCATAAATTATTTAATTTTTATTTAATTGACCACCAAAAATATAACTTGTTATATCTTTTGCTAATCCAGTTTCTACATTACACTCAACAATAACACCGCTCAAAGTAGCATCTCCTTTAGCGGGGAAGTGTTTAACAGAGTCTTTTTTCAAAAATCTATTTAAAGAATTATCTTTATTCATTCCTATAACGGAGTCATAATCTCCACACATACCTGCATCTGTTTGATACGCAGTGCCATTTTTCAAAATTCTAGCATCATTAGTTGGAATATGAGTGTGAGTTCCTATTACGAGAGTGGCCTGACCATCAAAAAAATAACCAATAGCATTTTTTTCACTAGTAATTTCACCATGAAAGTCAACAACTAGAAAGTCATAATCATTTTTTAATTTATATTTATCCAAAAATTTTTTAGATGTCTCAAAAACATCATCGCTTTTTTTCATAAAAACATTTCCCATTAAATTTAATACTCCTACTTTAAAATCTTTTACAGTTTCATAAATCGCAAACCCTTTCCCTGGAGCTGGTTCAAATAAATTTTTAGGTCTTAGAAGTCTTTTTTCTTTATCTATAAAATTCATTATATCTTTTTGATCCCAAACATGATTTCCAGTTGTAATAACATTGACTCCACAATTAAATAAATCTTGACATATTTCTTTTGTTAAACCAACTCCACTTTCATCAGCATTTTCTGCATTGACAATGACAAAATCAATTTTGTTTATTTGTATTTGACTTAAAAGATTACTCATAATTTTTGAACAACCAGAATTTCCAACTATATCTCCTAAAAAAAGTATTTTCATTTTAGTTATCTTTTTCTGTGATTATTAAATCTAATTTTATATCATTTTTATCGTACGGAATTTTTTTTACTTTTTGAAATGAATAAGCCAGTCCAATAGTTAAAACTTTTTTTTTCCTTTTTTTTATTCTTCCTAAGTACCTATCATAAAAGCCTCCACCATAACCAATTCTATTAAAATTTTTATCAAATGCTACAATTGGTACAAATATAACATCTGGATATCTTATTTTATCCGAAAGTGGCTCAGGTATTCCAAAATTATTAATTAGTAGAGGCTCTTTTTCAGACCACTCAAAAAAATCCATCTGGGAATTTTTTTTTATTTTTGGTAATGTGATTATATAATTATTTTTCTCAAATTTTTTTAAGATTTTTACAATATCGATCTCATGATTAAATGAAAAATATCCTCCTAGTATTTTATTTTTTATTTCTTTTTTTTTTAAAATTTTAATCAATTTTTTAAAACTAATTGAAAAATTTTCTTTATTAGCTTTTTTCCTAATATTTAATATTTTTTTTCTAATTGCAGATTTATTCACAAATTTTATGATAAATTTTCTAAATTTGCTTTTTCAAGAAAGCTTGAAATCTCTTTCGCAGCACTATCAATCATTTTTTCATAATTTTCTTGATTAGTTTGAATTTCATTTTTAAGATTATTTTGATCTTTATTTAACTCTTTTATTTCCTGCTCTTTAGTATCTCTATAATTATAAATTAATGATTTTAATTCCCTAAACTTACTAGAAAGATCCTTTAATTCATTTTTTTTTTGTTCAACCTTTTTTTTTGTTTCGTGATACTCATCCATCACTTTGACAGCTGTAATCAACAAAAGTTTATTTTCACCTAAATTTCCTAAATTATTTTTAAGCTCATTAAATTTTTGATTAATTTGTATTAACAGTTCCTCTAAATGATCCTCTTGACCATCGTCACAAGATAATAGGAATTCTTTGCCGTTAAATTTAATACTTACGTTTGCCATTTGTCAATTTCATCTAATAAAATATCCGTTTCTTGATTTAATTCATCAATTTTTTCTGAAAATTCTAATTGTTTTTTTTCCTCAATTTTTTCTTGATTATGAAATTTAT
>MDSV01054284.1_pt1 | contig 16175 bp, 16 predicted proteins | sample 810851 | NCBI WGS metagenome assembly MDSV01 (sample SAMN05326640, study PRJNA326480) | marine metagenome | isolation source: seawater | place: Atlantic Ocean: North East | collected 2012 | reverse complement strand
TCTGGTAGAAAAGCGTGAATAAAAAGTGCTCCACTAATTTTCATCGCTCTCCACCAATGTTTGATGTAACTTACATTTTGCTCTTTCAAGTGTTTAACCACTAAACTCTCTATCGAAGAAATCATAATTCTTTTTAATATATTCATTCCATTCACCAGGAACTTCACTTTCTTCATAAATTGCTTCAACTGGACATTCAGGTTCACATGCTGCACAATCTATACATTCTTCTGGATCTATGTAAAGTGAATCTGTATCCTTTGGAATAAATCCGTCAGCCTTTGCTTCCTCACCTCTACCCTCTGTATCGTATGGGCCGTGAATACAATCTACTGGACATACATCCACACAGGCTGTATCACAAGTTCCCACACAAGGTTCTACTATTATAAATGGCATTTATCTTCCTCTCATCATTTGTATTAAATCTTTTTTAGGAATGAGTTTTTGTTTCTCAATCCATTTCTTTGCTTGTTTGTTTTTTATTGGTTTACTCAAAAATTTATCAATTCCTTGACCAACTAACATCTTAAATTTCTTTTTTGCCTGATTGGGTTCTAAGTGTTTATTATTATCCACAATTAAAAAATTACTACCACCGAACAATCCTTGAAAAAATGCCATATTTTTCTGTACATCTTTCCAACTATCTTCGACTATATTTGCAGGTAATCTTCTTGGTCTTGTTTCGTTTCTTTGTTGTGCAACTTCTAACGAGGTTGTTACAAAAACCATATAAGTATCATAACCCAAATCCATTAGTTTTTTTCTTTTCTTTTTAACAGATTTAAATTTATGACCAGTTCCGTCAATAATAACACCTAATCTACCTTCTACATACTTCTCTAACCTAACTTTACTTAAATCTTTTGCATATCCTCTTAATCCACTATAATCATCGTAATCAGGATCCGTTAATTGTCTAAACAAATCTTTAGGCATATTGTCAATATCAAGTGTTCCATAATACTTTTTTAGGAGCATTTCTAACTCTTGGTCTTGATTTACCATTTTTAATCCATACTTAGAAACATTTATTTTTTCAGGAATACCGAATAGTTGTCCAGCAACAAAAGATTTACCACTACCAGGTCCTCCAGCTAAGAATATAGCCTTAAAAATACCTGGATCTCTAATTCCTTCGTTTAGTAAATCTTTCAATTTAATCATAAGCAAACTCCGTTTAGGTGTAATGATTCACTAATAAATATAAAGAAAGAAAAATATTAGAAGTTATTCTATTGTTTTACCAACTCCGATATGAATAACTTCACAGCTATCTTGTTCTGGAATATATCTCCAAGGATCGAGTATTATAGAACCTTGATTATAAGGATAAGTAGTAAAATCAGGATGTTTAGTTCCAATAAAATAAATCATTGGTTCGATAGAATGGTCTCCAAGTCGTTGTCCTCTCCATCCTATTTTAATTTCACTATCATCAATGTACGGGTCCCACATCTGAACTGAATGTCCTCTTTCCTCTAAAAGATTTTTTAGTAAGATAGATGGACTGCCTGTTGTGATATTGGTTTCAGGTTTGAAAGATTTACCGAGTATCTTGATTGGATAACCATCTATACACCCTTTGTGTTTAAAAGATGTTTGTTCGATTAAATCACAAAACCAATCTGTCTGTACTTCTCGTTGTTTCATAATACTATCAAACCAATTATAACTTGCACCAAGATTATCACTCAACCAACTTAATGCTATATTATCTCGTGGATGACAACCACCACCATCTCCCATACCACCACTTAGATACTTGTAAGAGATAATTCTATCATCACACATCTTCAGTGCGTTTGTTACATCATCTACATTTGTATTTGGAAGATTATGACACATTTCCATTACGGTATTTACAAATGCTATTTTAGTAGAAATAAAAGTATTATATGTGACCTTTATTAATTCTGCATTTTCAATAGTTGTATCGTAAAATGGCGAGTGATGTAATGTTTTATAAAATTTCTTTGCCTTTTTTGCTGCCCAATCATCTTCTACACCAAATAAAACAATCTCAGGACTTAAAAAATCTCTCATAGTAGTTCCCATAGCAATAAAAAATGGATTATAACATAATTTAGTATGTTTTCCCAACAATGGTATTATTTCTCTACGAATAGTACCAGGTAAAACCGTAGAGATAATAATTACAATTTTATCCTTACCTTGTTTTTCTATTTCTTTAGATAAATCACCCACTCCACTTTTTAGAAAAGTATAATCAAAATCTGCCCTATCTTTAGGTATTCGTGTAACTCCCTCGAATTCATCACCATGTGGTGTTTGTATTGGAACAAAAATAATTTCTGAATGTTTTACCACTTCTTCTACACTTTTTATTTCTATTTTACTTTTATCCAAATGGTCTTGTGCCCATATTTCTTCATATTGAAGTTTCTTTGTATCAATTATATCTTTAACTTGCTCTGAAGGATCATAACCAACTACTTTATGACCTCTCGACTCTACTGCTAACGCACAAGGTAAACCAAGTTTACCCAATCCTATAAACCCTACATTCATTTTATTTCTCCTCTAAAACTAAAAAATTGTTCCTGATTATTTGCAACCCTATCTATACAATTTAAATATATTTCATGTAGAGTTTCGGGTTCTAAATTACAAACTCTATTTACTTCCTTCATTATCAGTTGAAATCTTTCCCAATCATTTTCTACTTCATCATAAGAATTATTAAATACATCATCAAATGTATCAAATCCTTTTTTTCTTAAATACTTTAAAATACCTGGTCTTGCCATTATTATAAATGGCTGTGTTAATACTGCCTTGTATGTTTTTTCTGATATATCAAATAATGATTTATCTTCACACCAATGTGGTTCAAAGAAAAAACTTTCCGTTACCAAAGAAAAATAAGTTTCTTTAATATGATTAAATGGTAAATCAAGTGAATTTTGTGGTACTGTTTTATATTGTTGATTTAAATCAACGAAGTAATGTTCACCCAAATCAACATCTAATAGATATGGAGATTTTTTAAAAAAACTATCATATTTTCTCCAATCTGTATCAGTTTCATGTATACTATCAATCCAATCAAAAAAATCATATTTTAAATTATCAAGTGGTTCTAATATTGAATACAAAATCTTATCAAGTATATTATAGTCCAATAAATAATGAAACGACATTAAACGATGAGTTGCTCTATTCCCACAAGATCCATTATAGAATAGAAATATTTTTTCTCTAACAGAACTTAGCTCATTTATTTGTTCTTTATTATAAGGAACAAAATCCCAATTTGCACTATTAGTAACATGGTTATATGTTCTTTGATATTGAGAATCGTATACTTTTGTATTTGGTTTAATCAAATCCAAGTTACAATGAACAAGTTCCCACTCGGTATCATCAAAATATTTAGTTAATATATTTCTAATTTGCAAATATTCATCTTCAATCGTTGGTTCTTCTTTATTATCAAATATTAATTTATCATCCAATTCAATAATATTATCAATTCCATGTATTAAAATTGATATATTGGTTTTTTCATCATCTGATAACTTATCAAATTTTTCCATTAATTTACCCATATAATTCTCTTATTTTACTAATAACAAAATCAAACCAAACATCCACTCCATATTGATTTGGATGGTCGTTATTTACTGCAACTCTTGTCTGTGTATTTGTTGGATCTATATGTTGTAAGTATTCTGTCCAACTTCTTCTACCATCGCCCCAAACCCATTTATCAAAATCGATACAATCATATTTTGATGTGAATTTATTAAACATTCCCGATTCATTTATACTCCATAAACTATCAAACATCACATATTTAATATTATTTATTTTTAAAAACGATTGTAAATACAATATATTATCTAAATATTTATCATATCTATCATCAAGATTATAGTGTCTTACCATAAATGGTGCCCAAGTATCTTCAGTATTAATTCCTATATCTTTACCTCTCCAATCTTCACCTATTCCAAATCTTACTAATTTTCTTGCGGGAGAATGATTAAGCATTTGACTAAAAAATGTTCGAGGTGATTCATTATCTTTTCTTGTATGGGACATACCTGAATTTACTTGAATGTATTTATTTGGACTTTTTTCATCCATAATTTCATATTCATCTACTAATTCAAATCGAGTAAATTGAGTCCAACCAATAACTACCACAATTTCATTCCATCTGTGTTTATTTTTTATTAGAAAATCTATTGTCGTTCTTCTAATTCTATCATTACTACATCCACCTTGTGAATCATTATGATACTCTTTAAAATTATAAGTGCTGTTTAATTTACCACCCAATGAAGATGGTACATCATTTACGGCTCGATGACATTCTGGTAATCCCGCACCAGCTACAAAACTACAACCATTTATATAAAATATATTCATCAACCTTTTATCCTTTCAAATTTGGTCGGTCCCCAAAGGTGATAATTCCAATCACTATGTTTCTTAATCTGTTCATCCCAACTATCTTCGGATAAAACCATTGATAAATTTAATACTATATTTTTACAATTCATTGGTGTGTTTTCCCTATGTAAATATTCAGAATGCATATGAATACAATGTCCAAAATGAAATCCACCAAAATATACTTCTTCTATATTATTTTTCACAATCACATCATTAAGTTCTGGTTTACTTGTAAATATATCGTCATTTTGTGATACTATATTTACATTTAAAGAATCCGAATTAATCTTATTATTGTGTGGATCTTTGGCCGTATCAAGAGGAACACTACCAAAACTATATATAATAGTTGTTTCTTTTTGTCTTTCATGTTGAATTACATAATTTAAAAAACTACATAATGCATTTGCTTCTTTTTCTTGATTTCGTGTATCGTGATATTTCCACGCATCTACTATTACCAAAGCCCTTTTCACTATAAATCCTTTATTAAATTATCAACAACATCATCATATTGTTCATCTTTCTTGTCCATAAAAACTTGCTGATTATGTAAAACATTATCAAATGATTCTAAATATAAATCACGAACATAATCATACCCTTTATTACATAATTCTTCTACTTGATTAATTATGTGGTTAAATCTTTCCACATTATCCTCTATTTCATCATAACTCTCATCAAACATATTAGGAAATGTTTTGAACCCATTGTCGTGTAAATGTGATAATATTCCTGGTCGTCCAAGAATAATAAATGGTTGAGTTACAACAGCCTTGTAAGTTTTTTCAGTTACAAATATTAATTTTGCATTATTTTCTATTGTAAAATATTTTGTTTCTGGAACAATAGTAAAAAATGTATCAAGTATGTGTTCATATGGAAAATCAAGTGAATGATAAACATCATTGTCTGTATACATATCTTCTTTTAATGGTTTAAACCAATCCCCATCTAATTCTATATCTAACAAATGTGGAGCAGATTCAAAATATTCACTTCCCTCTCCCCAACTATTTTCACTCATAGTCTTTTCTCTAACTGATCTAAAGTCGTCTTTATTAGGTTTTGTTAAAAGAGAAACTAATCCCTGTTGGAGTAAATTTCTTTTATTCAATTCATGTAAAAACATAATTCTTTGTGGATGTGGGTATCCGTGATATGATAAAAACAACTTACTTCTTTTGTGTGATTTTAATTGTGATATCTGTTCATCGTTAAACGGAAAAAAATTTACATTATTACCATTAAATAAATGATTTTTAGTTCTATAAAATTGTGAATCAGTAGGTATAGCATTTTCACAATCTAATTTAAAATTACTATCAATTAATATCCATTCATCTTTTGTAAAATTTCCGTGTTCTAAGAGTTCTGAAAGATAATTATACTCAAATTTTTCCATTGATTCTGCAGAATGATTAAATATTAATTTATTTTCAGATGGACTCAAGAATATATTTTCCTCATTATTAAGAAGAGCAATTATTTCTATTTTGTATTCTTCTGGTATATTTTTAAATTTTTCTAATAAATTCATTTCTTATCATAACTCTCATATCTATATATTTTTACAGCCTGATTTTTTAAAATATCTAAATCTTGACCACACACAACTGCACATCTTTCCATCTTACCCTCACTAATGGTTTTTTTAGTCCACGACTCACTAACTTTTTTAAATAATTTTCCTTCTACGATTTCCTTTATAGAATGTTTTCTAGCATCTAATCCGTCTTTTCCACCAACTTCGTGAATCAAATCCCAAAATTGTTTAGATGATTTACTATCCGTATGTAAACCATACATTCTATCTGCCAACCACCCACAAGGAATTATAAGACCATCTGCTGATAAATATAATTCTTTCTTCTGTTTAACAAGGCATTTGATAGGAACTTGATTTAAATAATCATCAAATGTAGTGTGTTCTTCGATAAGTTTATCTATCTTTTCTAATGAAATATTTCTATATTCTGGATTTTTAGGTTTTTCTAAATAATATTCAATTTCACCCTCTTTACTTAAAACTTCTTGTTTTTGAATAATAGTGTGGTCTTTTGTTAAAAATCTTCCAGTTTTTTTAGAGGTAAATCTTTTAAATCCAAGTTCTTTAGAAAATTTTTCTATATCTTCTACTTGATGCTCGTTGTGTCTAAATACAAGAAATTCCCATATTGCCTCTCCACCACTTTTTATAAATGCCTTTGCATTTCTAATAATTTTATTATAGTCTGTATATCTTCTGTAAATGTGATTTGTTTCCTCATCTCCATCAATACTAAAAACAACATAACCATTATCACCAAGAACATTTGCCATTTCACCCCACCACTTTTCAGTTCTGGCAGAACCATTGGTGTTCAAACCTATTTCTAATTTTGGATTTACCTCTCTTAACCATTTTATTACTGGTAGTACATCTCTAGCCCAAATAGGATCACCATAAGTTCCACAAAAGAAAACTAATCTCAATCGTTTGACAAGTTCTGTTGGAAATATTTTTTTAATCTCATCTAATGATAATTCACATATAGGTAAATCGTCTACCGTTTTACCACCATGCACATTTCTTGGACATTGTGGACATCCTGCACCACATTCAGTAGTTAATTCTATTTGACAAACTTCTAAATCGTTATAATCTACTATCATTTTGAATTTCCATACTACTAATAACCACACTTTCTGGTTGATTTAATATCCAATGTATAACTCCTACAACATATGATGGTTCTAAAGGTATAACTTTGTCCGACTTATGTTTTAACATTTTCGTATTTATCTGTGCAGGTTCTAATGTTGAAACTTTTACAGAATTATTCTTAGAGGATTGTAACATATTACTAAATTTTTTAAGAGATGACTTAGAAACATTATAAGTCAATCTATCATACTCTATTCCTGGCCATCCACTTGAATTGGCAGAAGAACTACATATATTAATTATATGTCCACTTTCCATCTTTTTATAAAACTCCATTGTTAAAAAAGAAACGGATAAAAAATTACTTTCAAAGGTTTCATAAAACTCTTTTTCATAAACTCCAGCACAATTCAATACAACACTTGGATTGTATTTATCCACAAGAGTCTGTAAAAATTCTTTATCTCTTAAATCACCTTGTTCTCTTGAAATTGGAATAACATCATACATTGTTGAAAAGTAATTCACACACTCTTTTCCAACCCCACCATTAGAACCTATGACTAACATCTGTTTCATAATATCTTCCTTAATAAGTATCTTTTTATATTTTCTTTATCCAAAAAATATTCTCTATTGTTTTCCAATCTAACCCAAATATCATCTCTAAATCTACCTTCTATTGTTAAATCACTTTTTATTATTTTTAAATTTTCTTTTATAATTTGAAATTGTTTTTCTACATCATCAAGTTTATAAAATGATGTATCTAAAACATCATCAAACATATCAAATCCAATGTCTTTTAGATGAACATCTATATTTGGATATGATAATATCATTGGAATAACACCCATTAAAAATGGACGAAATATTTTTTCATCATTATGATATCCCTTTCCTGCACGCCACCCAACATCTAATTTTTCATATCCTATCATTGATGTAGTTATTATTTCAGTAAAAACATTTTCATAATAAGGAATTAATTTATAATCATCAGGTCCATTCATTGATGTACCTTTCTTTAACTCTCCGTAAATAATATCTTCACTAACATCATCTTCAATAAATTTATCTTCCCAACCTATACTATAAAATGCATCCTCAAGTAAATTATTTTTCTTCATAAAATCTACCCATTTTTTTCTACTATCATTTATATTAGGTGATCTATTTTTTGAAATAAAAAGTTTTTTTCTTTTATGTGAATTAGATATTTTTTTTGTTTTATTATCTTTTAATATATCAAGCCAATAATTTAAATTTATAGCATATTTAAATTCTGTATCAAACTCTCTCCAATCATTATACATACAAATAAATTTCTGATTTGGATATTCTTTTTTTAATTCAATCAATACCTTTTCAAATTCTTGATATTCAGGACCCCTTTCACCATGACAATCAAATACAAAAGTGTTTATTGGTGGTTGAAGTCCAGCTTGAATTTTAAATTGTTCCTCTAATTTATCTCTAAGAAAATTTAACACTATATCAAATTCTTCTTCTGTGTAAGTTGGACATGCTGGAATTCCTTCACGACCACCTGATAATCCTAATTCACGAGCAATGTTGGAATCCTCAGTTCCTCTTGACCACTTACATTCCCTTCCGATAGTTCCGTATCGTCTATTTATAAAATAATCGTCATAAACCTCATCAACATTTATTTTGTCATGTCTTATGTTTAAAATATCTCTAAGTATCAGATTCATTTTAAAACATCCTCGATATTCCTGTAAAGATAATTTTTTATTGCATTATTATTTAAGCTATTACGTGCGGTACTAAGTAATAATTTTTGATTATAGTCAACTATATCTTGAACTGAATTTACCATATCAACTATCTCATCATTTGATTTTTTACTTAATTCGGATATTTGGTCAAATATAATATCAACTCTTTTGTATAAATCAGTTTCGTACTGATACGACTCATCAAATATTCTATCAAATGTTTTAAATCCATAACCTTTTAATGCATCTAAAATACCTATTCCACCGATGATAAAAAATGGTTTCTTCAAATATATTGACCACATTGACTTTTCTGTTAAATAGGTACTTGTCATTATACTTCGATAATATTGTTGACTTTTTAGAAAATGTTTACTTTCCCAAGTGTCATCAAAAATAGTGAAATCTATATTACTTTCTGCCATAACACTAATAAATGAATCACTTATTTTATCTTTTAACACATCATAACAATTATCTTTCCAATTTTCTGATTCACCATCTTCTTCAAATCTTCTATTTAATATTCCAATTTTATCACCATCCCATTTTGTTCCATATGGATATGATACCCAACCGATATCATCCTCGTGGATTTCATTATCTTTTTTTATCAAACCACTTTTACAAATCTTATCAAATATTATATCGTATGGTACTTTTTGAGTCCACATTGTGGTTGAAAATAACTTACTTGGTTGATTATTTTTATTGGATGTTATTACCAAATCTGAATAATTCAATGGGTGGTCACCAACATTAAATATATAAGGACAATATGGAATTTCACTCTCAATTTTTTTAGTTTTTATATTTGTAATTTTATTATATTTATTCCAATCTGTAATATTTATTGGCTCAAAAACTCCACCATTTTTTATTGACTCTGTAAATGTTTTTAGTCCAAGATTTAAATCATTGTTAGATGTTAAGAAGATAATCTTCTTTTTTTCTACATTTCGTTCTTCAAAAAATTTGTAAATTTCATCTATATCATACAATAAAACATCACTATAATCTCCATCATTTCCTGAACCTATTATATAAAATTCTCGACCTTCAATAAATTCTTTATCGTATCGAGTTTTCCAAGTTTCGTTTGTCTGATTATTAGTTCCAGAATTATGATTACTATCGTGATATATAAAATATTGTCCACCCTTACACCAAATTAGATGCCGTAAATAATCACAATTTTTAATAGGTTGATTAAATTCACCATCATGTTCTGATTCTGGTTTAAATAAAAATTGTTCTGATGGTAGATGAAATGGAATTGATATTTTGTTTAGTAAATTATTTCTATGTTCGTTAATCCATTTACCATAAAAATGAAAATAATTATGCCTTAGAGTTTTTTCAATTGACCAATACCATTCGTGTATTTCTTCTATTGTTTTATCACATACCAAACGACTTATCTGTTCCTGTATCATTTTGAATCTTTTATCCTTATCATATTCATCATCATAACTTTCATCTATAAAAGGTTCAAATGTTTTAAAACCAAATTCTTTTAATTTTTTTAGTGCAGTAGGATGACCAATGTAAATAAATGGTTGAAAGTTTGTTATTGCCTTCCATACCTTTTCGGTTAAATGTACTTGGTCTTTATAACTATCAAAATGATTATCAGCTATTATCTGAAAATAGGAATCTAAGTAAAATTTATTATCAAACTTTTCATAAGACCATTTCTTTTCATTAAGTTTTACTTTATCAATTTTAAGTGGTAATTTAGAAAACAAGCTATTTTCGTAAGGTTTTAGTTCTCCATTATAAGTTTCAAATTTCCAAAAATCTTCTTGAGTTGGAAAGGAAACATAACCTTTATCTAATGCACCATACTTTTCTAAAGTTAAAACTAAATCAACTCTATGTTGTTTGGGTAATCTATTGAATGATAAAAAATATTTTTTTCTAAGTTTACTTTGGGAATCTTTCCAAAGTTTCATATTTTTTTGAGATATGGTATTTCCGTGATAGGTCATCTTTGGATGCATAATTGAAAATCTTTCCCAATCAAGTGCCGTATATTCATAAAAATAATATTTGATTGTGGTATCTATAATTTGATTTTCTAAAGTCACATTTGAATCCAAATAAATAATACTTTTTCGTGATAATCCTAAATGTTCTAATATCGAATGTAATCTCTCTAAACATTTTTTTGATAGAATAGAATCGTTGTGTTTACTTCCTAATCCTTCATAACCATAATTTAAAATTATTTTACATCTACCCTCTCTAACATGGTTTAAAACTTTACCACTTATATAATGAAAAATACTTAATGGTTTGTTATTATGAGTTAATTTATCTCCTGTTAATCTATCAATCCCAAGAGCTGCTGAAAATTCTCTTATGTTTATTACATAATAATAATAACCTTTTATATCATCAATTTGTTTTGTATCAACTAATAAATTTTCCCATTCCCTCTTGGATGTTTGAATGTAATCATACTTAATTCGTTGTAACATAGCCAAGAATATATTTCCACAATCAGCTATTTTCCAATCATTAAAAACATAATCTATACAATTATCAATCGGGTCTCCATCATCTTTAAATTTTTCATATCCAAAAATAATTTTTTTCATTAATACCCACTCAGTCCATATCCAAGTGGAAATGCATTTCTAAAGTGACTCGAATCATTATTAATAATAATTTTATAACCTTTAATCAATTCTTCTATACCTGAATCTAACGAATGTTTTGGTTTCCAGCCCGTTGATTCTATTTTTTCATTAGAAATAATATAATTTCTTTTATCTGGATCTTCATAATATTCAGAATATGATACGGCAAAATCACCAATATGTTCTTTAATTTTATTCACCAATTCTTCTTTACTTAAATTTGCATCACTTAATCCAACATTATATATTTCTCCTTTGTACTTATCATAATTTTTTATCATGAACGAAAATACATTAGCAATATCTTGAATATGTATGTAATTACGAACTGCCTTTCTTTCAAACAAAACCAAATATCTATCTGTTAGTGCCTTGTAAACAAATTCATTAACTAATAAATCTAATCTCATTCTCGGTGACATTCCAAAAACAGTAGCAAGTCTAAATATTATACCATTACTAAATGACTTAATATAATTTTCTGCATCACATTTAGTATGTCCGTAATGTGATATTGGTGTAAGTCTATCCTTTTCGGTACAAACTCCATTATCTTTTGAACCATAACCACTATTTGAATTTGGATACAATAACATTTGTTGTGTAGAAATATTTGATACTATATCTTGTATTTGTTGAAAATTTACTGCGGTAGCTAAATTGATATCTCTGTCACACGCTGGAAATCCTACAATTGCTGCAAGTGGAATGATAACATCATGTTTTTGAATATATTTATTTAAATTTTTATAATCTCTAACATCACCATGAATAAAATCAAAATTTTTATCATTACACACATTCAATAATGATAATTGATTATAAAGTAAATTATCATACACCGTGACTTTGTGTCCTTCATTTAATAACTTAGGAACTAATACCGAACCGAGATATCCTGCACCACCTGTAATTAAAATTTTCATTTATTATTCTCCAAATACCATTCTACGGTTTCTTGTATTCCTTCTTCAAAAGAGTATTTTGGTTGAAATCCAAGTTCCTTTGATATTCTATCAGTACTACAAGACCTAAAAGGAATTGTGGTTGGTTTAGAATTATCCCACTCAACTTTAGGTGTTTTACCAGTAACTTTTAATATTGTATCTACGATATCACCAATAGTTACGGTTGAACCATAACCAAGATTGTATGGTCTCATAGATTCTCCCTTTTCTAAAATCAACAATGTTCCATTAACTACATCCTTAACATAAAGAAAATCTCTAACCACATCTGGACTTCCCCAAACTACAAACGGATCTTCTCCACTTAAAACTCGTTTAATAAGTGCTGGAATTACATGACAAGTTTCTAAATCAAAGTTATCGTGAGGTCCAAACATTGCAGTTCCTCTTGCATTTGCAATCTTCATATCTGTTAAATGAGAACAATGTTCCATAACTTTTTCTCTATATCTTCTCATCCAACCATAACCATAATAAGAAATAAATGGTTCTTCATCCCAATACTCATCTTCTGTTACAGGATATTTTCTATCTGTATATCCAGTAGAACTATTAATATCTGCAAATCCCTTTACACCACACTTGTAACTCGCCTCTAAAGCATTTGTAATAACTACAATTTGATTTAATGTGATTTGAAAATCTGTAGCAATACTTGCAGGATGTCCTATTTTACCTGCACTGTGAATAACATAATCTGCCCCATCAATGAGTTTCATCGCATCATCTATTTTTTCCAAATTAATATTTTCTATAACTTCAATTCTATCATCTTGTATTTGTAATGGTCTTTCGTGAGTATGTGTTACTACATTCGCACCTCTTGATAATAGCTCTTTTAAATAATGTGTTCCTACAAACCCACTACCACCAGTTACAACTACTCGTTTATCTTTAAACATATCTTACTCCTTAAAAGAATTATATCTGTAATCTAAATTGTCTTGGTTATCAAGATACCAATCAATAGTTTCTCTAACTCCATCATCAATATTTACTGATAACTCGAATCCCTTAGAAAACATTCTCTCCATATCTAACAACCTAATCGGATCACCATTTGGTTTTGATGAATCAAATTCTATTTCACAACCGAAGTGGTCTGCTATTGTTAATGCTATTGTTTCAATAGTAACTCCCTCACCACAACCAAGATTTACTGGTTTGGTTATCTTGTTTTCAACTGCAAAAATCATTCCTCGTGCAACATCACGGGCATGAATAAAATCTCTTATCGGTGAACCATCACCCCAAACATTCATAGTTCCACCCTTTCCAGCCTGTTCACCTTTTCTAATCAAAGATGGAATTACCATTGAATTTTCTAAATCGAAATTATCCCAACTTCCATAAACATTTGCAGGTCTAACAATAGAAATATTATCCCAATCGTGTTGTATCTTATAACCTTCTGCCTGTAATTCACCAATTCGTTTTGCCCAACCAGGTAACTTATCATTTTCAGAAACAAAGGTTTTCCAAACATCATCCTCGTGTGAAATGTCTTTATGTGCATAAACTCCATTTGAACTCGTATATAAATACCACTCAACTCCAGCCCTAAAAGATGCTTCCATCATATTAGTGTTAAATCTAATCATTGGAATAAAATAATCTAATGGTTGAGTAACAGACATTTTAGTTGAACCCTTTACTCCAGCCACATGAAATACATAATCCATACCTTTACAAACCTCAACACAATTATTATAATTTGTTAAATCTTTTTTTATAAATTCTACATCTTCAGTAAAATCTAATGGTTTGTCAAGTGAAACAACTTTTATTATTGCACCTCTATCGTGTAATAACTGAACAAGTTCTCGTCCTACCATTCCTGTTCCACCAGTCACTAAAACTTTTTTATTTTTAAACATTCTTGTCTCTCCTTACAAATGTAACTAAAGTAAATCTTGGTTGTAATGCATATTTTGCAACTTGACTAATGAAATGTGGAAGTGTAAACTCCGTGTGATTCATAAAAACAACACGATTAAACTTTGGAAAAATTGGTTGAAAATCTTCTTCAAATTCATCTTTTGCCACGTGCAATATTCCACCCCAATCCCATTTCCATTTTTTATTAACATAGTAAACAAATCCCATATCACCAATAGGATTATCCATATGTAATCTATAATGACATCCTTCGTCTAACTTATAACATCTCATATCATAATTGTTTATTTCTGATTTTGCATATTTTTTTAAATTCTTTTTAAAATGGTCTATGAGTATTTCATCAACCTTTGATTCTAAATTATTTGATCTCCAAAATTTAGCAGTAAAAGATTCATTTGAATCTGGTAAGTATTCAGAATCCGTTTTGAATTTACCGTATGTCGATTCACTTTCATCCATGTATGCCTCATCATAATCTTGATTTTCTAAATCCCATTTATTATTTTCTTCAAAATATAATTCTTCTAACTTATTAGCAACATCAATAGGTAAAAAGTCATCAATTACGGCATAACCATTTTTATAATAATCTTCAATAAAGTTATTCATTTATAGTTACCTTACTTATAAAGTTAATATCTTCTTTTGTCAATTCAGGATAATTAGGTAGATAAAGTCCACAAGAATGAATTTTATTTGCAACTTTTCCATTAAACTCTCCATATCTTTCTTTCCAAAACGGATGAATTCCAATGTTTCCAGCACTAAATATACGAGTTTCTATACCATTTTTTGCTAAATTAGTAACTATTTCTTTTCTGTGTTCACCACTTTTAGCTAAAAATGCAAATGAAATACTACAAGGTGTATTGTTTCCCCAATTCTGAAATTTAAAATGTTCTCTCAAATGTTTTGCATACTCTAAATGATTTTCTGTTCTTCTCTGTACCATCCAATCGGCCTTATCAACTTGTCTACAACCAATGAATGCCTGTAAATCAGTTGAACGAACATTAAAACCTGGTACTAAAAAGGTAAATGGTTCGTGAAATGTATCAATGTTGTTCTCAACCATCTTTTGTTTATAAAGTTTTTTTGGTAAATCTTTACCCCAACCATGACTTCGTAACATTAACAAAGTATGATATAATTCTTCATCGTCTGTATTTATCATACCACCTTCTATTGTAGATAATTGGTGACCAAAATAAAATGAAAAGGATGACATATCTCCTATTTGACCAACCTTAGTTCCATCTTCATATTTTGAACCAAGAGCTGCACATGCATCTTCTAACAATGGAACTTCGTATTTTTTACACAATCCTATTAATCTATCTTTATAATGTGGAATACCTAATTGTTGAACAAAAAATATTGCACCTATATCATTGTTTTTCAGTAAACTTTCGGTTTCATCTAAATCAATTCCGTATGTATTTATATCCACATCAACCATAACAGGTTCAAGACCAAGTTGAATTACAGGTGATATTGTTGTTGACCACCCAATAGACGGAACAATAACTTTTTTACTTTTTAATCTATTCAAAATTAATAATGAATAAACCATTAACAAATTAGCAGATGAACCTGAATTAACATTTACGGCGTATTTAGTTCCAACCCATTTTGCCCATTTCTGTTCAAATTCCACAGTATATTTTCCTTTTGTCAATTGTGGATATTCTTTCAACCAATCAATTAGAGCATTAATATCAGCACTATTTATAGTTTCTTTTGCCAACGGATACCGAATCGGTATATCTGTGTGTTGGTATTTATTTAGCATTATAGTGATCACCCCATTCTATTAATAATGTGACTAAAGAATCATATT
>MDSV01098429.1_pt1 | contig 16177 bp, 19 predicted proteins | sample 810851 | NCBI WGS metagenome assembly MDSV01 (sample SAMN05326640, study PRJNA326480) | marine metagenome | isolation source: seawater | place: Atlantic Ocean: North East | collected 2012 | reverse complement strand
CAATTAAAATGATACAAAAAATTTTTCATCTACGTGTTTGTGATGATGCTGTCTTCAAAAATAGACAAAGACCTTGTATTTTATATCAAATCAAAAGATGCTCAGGTCCTTGTGTGGGTTATGTTGATGAAATTGAATACAAAAAAACTGTAGAAGAGGCTATAGAATTTGTTTCTGGAAAATCTAGAAAAATACAGAAAAATCTTTCAGACCAAATGGAAAAGGCAAGCAATGAACTAGATTTTGAAAAAGCTGTAATTTTAAGAGATAGAATAAAGTCATTAAATATCATTCAGTCGTCACAAAGAATTAATGAAGCAAATTTAGTAGAGGCTGATGTCATAGCGGGATATAAAGAGTCTGGTAAAACTTGTATTCAAGTTTTTTTCTATAGATCAAAACAAAATTGGGGAAACCAGGCTTTTTTTCCTAAACACGATCCAGATGAAAAATTAAGTGAAATATTAAATTCGTTTGTATCTCAGTTTTACGAAAATAAAAGTGTTCCATCATCAATAATATTGTCTGAAGAAATTAAAGAAAAAAAACTAATTGAAAAAACTTTATCTCAGAAAGAAGATAAACAAGTTAATATTTCAATTGCAAAAAAAGGTACAAAGCTAAAAGTACTTAATCAGGCAATTAAAAATGCTAAAGACAGTCTAAACAGAAAGCTTTATGAGAGTCAAAATAATAGAGAATTATTTGACGCTGTCACAAGTAAGTTTAACCTAGAAACAAATATTAATCTTATAGAAGTTTACGATAACAGTCATATACAGGGAACAAACAGTGTTGGAGCTTTAATTACATACGGCGATGAAGGATTCATTAAAAAAAGGTACCGAAAATTTAATATTAAGTTTAAGAAAAATGAACAAGACGACTATGGAATGATTAGAGAGGTTTTAAATAGAAGGTTCAAAAGAGCAGTTCAAGAAAAGGATAATTATCTCTCATTTCCTGATCTAGTTTTAATTGATGGAGGAAAAGGACAATATTCGGTTGCAAGAGAAGCTTTAAATGAATTAGGGCTTCACGACATACCTATTGTTGCTATTGCAAAAGGGAAATTTAGAAATAGTGGAAATGAGACTTTTTTTCATAATAGAAAAGAATTTAAGTTCTCTAAAAATGACCCTACTCTTTTCTTTCTACAAAGAATTAGAGATGAATCTCATAGATTTGCTATTAGTGCACATAGAGCAAAAAGGAAAAGGGGAATAAGTAAATCTTTACTGGATCAAATCGAAGGTATTGGTTCCATGAGAAAAAGAGCATTATTGAATCATTTTGGCTCTGCAAGGGCAGTTGAATCTGCTAGCTTAGATGAAATAAAGTCAGTAGACGGAGTAGAAGAAAAAGTTGCAAAAAAAATATATAATTATTTCCACGAATGAAATTTAAAATTCCTAATTACCTAACAATTGGTCGTATAATAATTGTTCCCATATTTGTAGTTACATTTTATTTACCTGGATTTTATGGAGATCTATTACCATTTATATTATTTGTGATAGCTTCTTTTACTGACTTTTTAGATGGGTTGTTGGCTAGGATGTATAAAGAAGAATCAAAATTAGGGGAGCTTCTAGATCCAATTGCCGATAAGATAATTGTTGCAACGGCTTTAATTCTTCTTGTAATGAGTGGAACAATCAAAAATTTTGAAGTAATTGCGGCAATTATAATTCTTACAAGAGAAATTTTAATATCAGGATTGAGAGAATTTCTTGCAAAAGGAAAGATTAACTTACCTGTTTCAAGTCTAGCAAAACTTAAAACTTTTTTGCAAATGTTTGCAATAGCAATGTTGCTCACAGGAGAAACAGGAAATAAAATAATTAATTTCCAAGATTATAATGCACAAACAATTGGTATCATACTTTTATGGTTGTCAGCATTTCTTACATTATATACTGGTTATGATTATCTTAGAAAAGGTATAGATCACGCTATATCTGAGGATAATAAAGATTAAGCTGCTTTCTTTTTTCTTACTATTAATTGATAGCTATCAGATAAATCAATAATAGTATTACACACTTTAAAATTAAATTTATCTATTTGAGATACTGGAGTTACCTCGGCAGCAGTTCCTGTTAAAAAACAACCTTCAAAATTTGATAGTTCTTCTGGTTTAATCTTTCTTTCCATAACATTAATATTTTTAGATTTTGCAATTTCTATTAATGTTCTTCTTGTGATCCCGTCTAAGAATGAGTCTGGAGTAGGTGTATGAAGATTTCCATCTTTATCTTTAAAAAATACATTTGCACCTGTTGCTTCTGCTATATTACCTTCATGATCTAACATCATTGAATCTGTATAACCTTGCTTTTCAGCCTCATGTTTAGACAACGTACAAATCATATACAATCCAGCAGCTTTAGTATCCCATGGTATAGTATTTGGGGCAGGTCTTCTCCATTTTGATATATTTAATTTTATTCCATCTAATTTCAATTTTGGATCAAAATAAGATCCCCATTCCCAAGTCGCGATTGCAACATGTACTTTTGTTTGTTGTGCTGATATAGCCATCATTTCGCTACCTCTCCACGCTACTGGTCTGACATATCCATTTTTTACATTTTGTTTAGTAATAATTATTTTTGTAGCAGTATTTATTTCATCCTCTGAATAAGGTATTTCAAAGCCCATTCTTTTAGCCGAATAAAAAAACCTAGAAGTGTGCTCCTCAAGCTTAAAAATTTCTCCGTCATAAACTCTCTCCCCTTCAAATACACAACTTGCATAATGTAAACCATGACTTAATACGTGCATTTTTGCGTCTTGCCAATCAACTAATTCGTTATTGTACCATATTTTGCCTGATCTTTTATCGTAAGGAATCATTTATTTTATTTTTTAAAAAATATCTTTGTATATATAATATGTCAATATAACTTACCAATATGAAAGAACTTTTATATTTAAAAGACCATCAATTAAAAGAGTTTATAGAAAAAATATTTCTTTGTTACAGAGAAACATCCTCTGACTCAAAAAAAATACTTAATAAGTACTCATTGGGTTTGGCTCATCAGAAGGTGTTGCATTTATTGTCAATATACGACGGTATAACCATTTCTGAAATTCTAGGCAAACTTAAGGTAACTAAACAAAGTTTAAACCGAGTATTAAAAGATTTAATTAAACACAACGCAGTAGAATTTAATAAAGATCTTAAAGATACAAGAATAAAACATGTCTATTTAAGCCAAAAGGGAAGAAAAATATTTAACGAAATATTTCACGAACAAAAAAAAAGACTTCATAAAGCATTACTAAACTCTTCATCTAACGAAGTTTTGCATTTTGACAATGTTATAAAAAAAATAATTAATGGATAATATAAAATCTCATATATTGGTTGTTGATGATGATCATGGCATTAGAAGCCTAGTAAAGCAATATTTGGACCAAAATAATTTCAATGTTTCAACAGCTTCAAGCGCAGAAGATGCTCAAGATAAGATTGTAATTATAAAATTTGACTTAATAATATTGGACATAATGATGCCAGGTAAAGATGGTCTGCAATTCATACATGATAATAAAGTTAAGTTAGAGGAAACGCCTATTATATTATTAACGGCTAAAGGAGAGGCCAATGAAAGAATCGAAGGACTAGAAGTTGGAGCAGATGATTATTTACCAAAGCCATTTGAGCCAAAAGAACTGTTACTAAGGATAAATAATATTATAAAAAAAACGAAAACAAAGTTTGAAAAAAATGTAATAAAATTTGGTGAAATAATAATTAATTTAAATAAAATGTTTATTACCAAAAATAACGAAGAATTCAAAATAAACTATACGGAAAAAACAATTCTAGAAAAAATGATAAGCTCACCTGGAAAAACTTACTCTAGAGAAGATATTAGCAATTTAATAAATCTAGACAAAGAAAGATCAGTGGATGTAATTATAACTAGATTAAGAAAAAAAATTGAAACTGATCCAAAAAATCCGAAATATTTACAAACTATTAGAGGCGAAGGATATGTTTTATGGGTTGAATAAATTTATAAAAAACTTACTACCTAGACAGTTATTTTATAGAGGGCTTATTATTGTTGCATCACCTATTATTATTTTACAAATAACTATATCAATAGTATTTTTTGATAGTTTGTGGATTAAAACAAATAAAGGAATGACTAGGGCGCTAGTTTCAGAAATTGAAACTTTTGTAAAAGCATACGATAATACAAATACAGACAAAGACTTTGTGTTAAATTTATTTAAATCTTCGTTAAATTTTAATGTAAACTTAGAAAAAAATAAATCGATTCCAAAAGAAAATCTCGAAAGATGGTTCAGCCCGATAGATAGATCTTTGAGAAGAGAGCTGAAATCAAAAAATCTAGAATATTGGTTCGACACCACCTCTTATAAAGAGCTAGTAGATCTTAAAATTAACTATAAAGATGTAGGTTATTTTCAGTTTTATATTCCTAAAGAAAGACTTATTACATCATCTGCAAGATTATTTGGATTATGGATAACACTTCCAGCTATTTTAATTATTTCGATAGCAATTATTTTTTTAAAAAATCAAACTCGCCCAATAATTAAACTAGCCGAAGCATCAGAAAGATTTGGAAGAGGAGAGGATATAGGCGAATTTAGACCATCCGGAGCATTAGAAATTAGAAAAGCTGGATTTGAATTTGATAGAATGAGAAAAAGGATAGTGAGACATCTTAATCAAAGATCTGAGATGCTCTCTGGGATTAGTCACGATTTAAGAACTCCTCTCACCAGAATGAAGCTTCAATTAACATTTATTAAAGATAAAGATATATCTAATAAATTATCTGAGGATGTTATTGAAATGGAAAAAATGTTAAATGAATATCTTCAATTTGCAAGAATTGATGCAAAAGGAAAAACTGATACTTTCGATATTAATTTATTGCTAAATAAAATTATAAAAAAATATAACAATGATAAAATTAATTACGAAGGTTTTGAAAGAATTTATTTTAATGGAAGAGAAACATTAATAGAAAGATGTTTAAATAATTTTATCGACAACTCTATTAAATATGCAGACAAAATTAATATAAAGTTAGAGAAAGTAAAAAATAACATATTTATATCAATTGAGGACAACGGTCAGGGTATACCTGAAGAGGAGTATGAAAATGTCTTCAAACCTTTTTATAAAATTGATAAAAGTAGAGCAGAAGCAAAATCTAGTGTTGGCTTAGGATTATCTATATCTTCTGATATAGTTAAATCACATGGAGGAGATATAAAATTAAGTAAATCTAAACTTGGTGGATTGAAAGCTAAGATTTTTTTACCTTCTTAGATTTTTCAAATTTTGCGATTTTTTTTTCTAGAATTTCTATTCTTTTTTTCACAATTTCTGTCTCTTCCTTACTAGTTAATTTCATTTTAAATATAAACTCATCTCTCTTAGATTTTAATATATTAAGTATTTCATTTGTAAAATCTTTATAATTAACAAGCCCTTTTTCTAAGAGGTTAGCAATAAGATTTAACATATAATTTGATTTTGACATGTATTTATCTTTTAAGTTTATATATATTTCTATAATAAATTTTAATTAATGTTTATCAATAATTTTGACCCAGTTGCATTTACTTTTTTATCTCTTGAAATTAGATGGTATTCACTAGCTTATATTTTTGGAATTTTAATAGGCTGGATATATTGCAAAAATAAAATATCTAATAGCCAAAATTTAAAAGAGAAATTTGACGATTACGTTACGTACCTAATTATTGCAATAATCTTAGGCGGAAGAATTGGATATGTTGTTATTTATAATCCATCATATTATATAAATAATTTAAGCGAAGTAATAAAGGTGTGGAATGGAGGCATGTCATTCCATGGCGCTGTAATAGGGATAATTATAATAAATTATTTTTATACCAAAAAAAACAATTTAAATTATTTTGCATTTTTAGATTATATTTCCTTAGCAGCACCCATAGGATTATTTTTAGGAAGATTGGCAAATTTTGTTAACTCTGAATTATACGGAAAGGAAACAAGTTTTTTCTTATCAGTAAAATTTGAAATTATAGATGATTTATACAGACATCCTTCGCAAATTTATGAAGCATTTTTTGAAGGTATAATTCTTTTTATACTTTTAAATTTTATTCTTAAAAGATTTATTATCTATAAAGGTTATATTTCGGGATTATTCTTAATTTTTTATTCATTTTTTAGATTTCTAATTGAATTTACAAGAGAACCAGATCAACATTTAGGTTATTTATTTTTAAATTTGACCATGGGTCAGATCTTAAGTTTAATTTTTTTTACAACTGGTTTATTCATTTTATACTCCAAAAATTTAGATGAAAAATAAAAAATTAATTCCACTAGATAAATTTATTGCTCAGGCACTTTATAATAAAAAAAAAGGATATTACATGAGAAAGAATCCATTTGGACAAACTGGGGACTTTATAACTGCTCCAAATATTTCAATATTATTTTCTGAAATGATATCTATATGGTTAATTTGTTTGTGGGAAAATTTAAAAAAACCAAAACAAATAAATATTATTGAGTTGGGTGCAGGAAATGGAGAGATGATGTTGCAAATTACTAGAACATTAAAAAACTTTAATCAATTTTTTAATGCTTGTAATTTCTATATATATGAAAAAAGTCCATTCTTAGAAAAAATTCAAAAAAAAAATTGAAAATAGTTAAAGTTACTTGGATCAAAAACTTTAATCAATTAAAAAATAATACTAACATATATCTAAGTAATGAATTTTTTGACTCGTTTCCTATAAAGCAATTTTTAAAAAAAAAAGGAACTTGGTATGAAAAGTATATAAGTTTGAAGAATAAAAAAATTGAACTTAAAAAAACAAATATTTATAAATACGAAAAAAAATACAAAATTAATTTTTCTAAAAACCAAAATTTTGTGGAATTTTCTCCTTCATTATTCAAAATTCTTTTTAAAATATCAAAAAACATCAAAAAAAATAGTGGTGGTATATTAGTAATAGATTACTTCAACGATCGAAAAAAAATGTTCAATACTTTACAAAGCATTAAAAGTCATAAAAAAAACAACTTTTTAAGTAATATTGGAAACTCAGATATTACTCATTTGCCTAATTTGCATCTAATAAAAAAAATGTTTAAACTTTTTAAACTTAAAATAAATGGTGTTACGTCACAAGGTGACTTCCTTAAACGTTTAGGTATTTTAACAAGAGCTGAAATCATATCAAAAAATTTAAATTTTACAAAAAAAGCAGAAATTTATTACAGAGTTAAAAGACTTATAGGTTCAAAACAAATGGGGAGTTTGTTTAAAGTAGCTTTCATTTCAAACTCAAAAATAAAATTTAATTTTGGTTTAAAATGATTATTTCAAAACTATTAAAAAAAAATAATTTAATTGCTCATGGTTTCTTTGGAATTAAAGGAGGTGTTTCTAATGGAATTTATAAAAGCTTAAATTGCGGACTAGGATCAAATGATCTAAAAGCAAACATTAAAAAAAATATAAATATTGTATGTAAAAAAATAAAATGCGATCCCAAAGATTTGATAACTCTGAAACAAATTCATAGTAAAAAAATTTTTGTAGTGAGAAAAATTAATAATAAAAAATTAATTGGCGATGGCTCTTTTACAAATATTGCAGGCATAGGATTGGCTGTTTTAACAGCAGACTGTGCACCTGTCATTTTTTTTGATAGATCAGAAAAGTTTGTTGGAATCTTGCATGCGGGCTGGAAAGGTGCGTTCAAAAATATCGTTCCAAGTATGATTAAACTTTTTATTAAGAGAGGAAGCTTAAAAAAGAATATTTATGTAGTTATTGGGCCAACAATTTCACAAAAAAATTATGAGGTTGGAATTAAATTTAAAAAAAAGTTTATAAACAAAAATGTTAGAAATGAAAGATTCTTTCTTTTAAAGAAAGATAAATTATATTTTAATTTACAAGGATATATCAGTCAACAATTAAAGAATTATGGAATCAAAAACATAGAAATAATAAAAAAAGATACTTTCGACAAAAAAAATAATTTTTTTAGCGCTAGAAGATCGCAAAAAAAAGGCTTTGATGATTATGGTAGAAATATTTCAATAATTATGATTAAATGAGTTTCTCTCAAAGAATGAAAATAATTACTGGCAATAGCAATAAAAAACTAAGTCAAAAAATTTCAAAATTTTTAAAAAACAGACTTGTAAACTCAAGTATAAGAAAATTTTCTGATGGAGAAATTTACGTCGAAATAAATGAAAATATAAGAGGAAATAGTATTTTTGTAATTCAGTCAATTTCTTCTCCAGCAAATGATAACTTGATGGAACTCTTGCTTTGCGTAGACGCATTAAAAAGATCATCTGCGAAAAATATTACAGCTGTGATTCCGTATTTTGGATATGCAAGACAAGATAGAAAAGTGGTACCAAGAACGTCCATTTCAGCAAAACTAGTTTCTAACTTAATAACTAAAGCTGGGGCTGACAGAGTTGTTACTGTAGATCTTCATTCAGGACAAATACAAGGTTTTTTTGATATACCTGTAGATAACCTATTTGCTACTCCTATATTTGCAAGACATATTAAAAAAAGATTGAAAAATAAAAATCTAATATGTGTTGCACCAGACGTGGGTGGAACTGCGAGAGCGAGAGCGCTTGGTAAAATGTTAAATGTTGGACTTGCAATTGTTGATAAAAGAAGATCTGCTCCAGGTAAATCATTAGTTATGAATGTTATTGGTAACGTTAAAAATAAAGTATGTATTATGGTTGATGATATTATTGACTCTGGTGGAACTATAGTTAATGCGGCAAAGGCACTAAAAGAAAGAGGTGCAAAAGAGGTACACGTTTATGTGACTCATGGTGTATTAAGTGGAGATGCTGTAAAAAAAATACTCAAATCAGAAATTAAAAATCTTATTGTTACGGACACTATAGAAAATTTAGATAAAGTAAAAAAAGCCAAAAATATTGAGGTATTAACGATATCAAATCTTGTTGGTGAAGCTATAAAAAGGATTTCAAACTCAACATCGGTGTCTGATTTATTTAAATAACACTTGTAAATATTTAATTCTTAAGCTAAAAAACAAAACTTTTATGATTTCTATAAATGCAAGCGCTAGAAAAACGGAGACAAAAGGTCATATTAATGCCCTGAGGAAAGAGGGACTTGTCCCTGCAATAATTTATGGCGGTAAAAACGAAAATCAAAAAATATCAGTTTATAAAAAAGAGGTAAAAAATTTAATTCAGAATGAAAACTTTTTATCTAGTGTAGTTTCTTTAGATTTGGATGGTAAAAAAGAAAATGTTTTACCAAGAGATATAGTGTTTGATGTAGTCAGTGACGAACCAATACATTTAGACTTCTTAAGAATTGTAAAAGGTTCAAAAGTAATTTTAGAGATACCTGTTAAATTTATTAATAATGAAAAATCCCCTGGTCTAAAAAGAGGTGGGGTTTTAAATATTGTAAGAAGAAAAGTTGAATTAAAATGTACAACAGAAAATATTCCTAATGAGCTTGTTGTTGATCTTGATGGACTTGATATTGGAGCAAGTATAAAAATTTCTTCTATTAATCTCCCTGAGAATTCTGCTCCAACAATTCAGGGAAGAGATTTTGTTATAGCAACGGTAGCAGCGCCAACAATTGTAAAAGAGCCCGAGAAACCAGCAGAAGATACTGCTGAAGGAGAGGCTACAGAAGCTGCTGCAGAAGGTGGCGCAACTCCAACAACCGAAACTTCAGATAAAGATAAAAAAGAAGAAGCAGCCAAACCTAAAGAGGGTGAAAAAAAAGAAGATCCAAAATCTCAACCAGCTAAAAAATAAAGATTTTAGACTTGAAAATTTAATATTTATGTTACTTTTTGTAGGATTAGGCAATCCAACCCCGAATAGTGAGAACAATAGACATAACGTAGGTTTTAAAGTTATAGATTCTATTAATAAACAATTTGGACTATCAAAACAAAAACCAAAATTTAAAGGACTTTTAACTACTGGAAATATTTCTAATAAAAAAATATACGCAATAAAACCTTTAACATTTATGAACAATTCAGGAATTTGCATCAGAGAATTGCTAGAATACTTTAAAATTGAACCAGAAAATGTAGTAGTTTTTCACGATGATTTAGATATAGAATTTGGAAAAATAAAAGCAAAAAAAGGTGGATCAGACGCAGGTCACAATGGTATTGCTTCTATAGATAAGTTTATTGGAAAAGAGTATTCAAGAGTAAGAATTGGGATTGGAAAACCAGAGACCAAAATATCAATATCAGATTATGTTCTTACAGATTTTAACGAAGATGAAATAAAAAAAGTTGAAAAAATAACAGAAAGTATTACTGAATTTGTGGCAATGTTAATTGATAAAAAGTTAGACTTATTTTCTAGTTCAGTAAACAATAAATAATGGGCTTCAAATGTGGAATAGTTGGGCTGCCAAACGTGGGTAAGTCTACTTTATTTAATGCTCTAACTAATTCAAGTAAAGCTCAAGCGGCAAATTTCCCTTTTTGTACGATTGATCCCAACGAGGGTATTGTACCAATTCCAGATATAAGACTTAATAAATTAAACGAAATTTCAAATTCAAAAAAAAAAATACAAAATACAATTTCATTTGTTGATATTGCTGGATTAGTTAAGGGAGCTTCGAAAGGAGAAGGTTTGGGGAATAAATTTTTATCACATATTAGAGAAGTAGATGCGATTATACATATGATAAGATGTTTCGACTCAGAGAGTATTCAAAACGTAAATTCAAATGTAGATCCAATAAGAGATTTAGAAATAATTCAAACTGAGATGCAGCTAGCAGATATTGAGTCAATACAAAAAAGACTTGATAAAAAAAATAAAAAAAATCAAAATGAGGACGATGTAAAACTATTAGAAATATGTTTAAAATATATTAACTCAGGAGAAAATTTACAAAAATTAAGTGAGCATTTCGATACAAAACAAATCAAAAGAATTGGATTATTATCAATTAAACCATGTCTTTATGTATGTAATGTTGATGAGGATAGTTTGCCAAAAGGTAATAATTATACTCACTCTTTTATAAAGAAATTTGGTAATCAGAATGTTATTTTAATTTCTGCTGAAATTGAAAACCAAATCAATCAACTTGATGATAAAGAAAAAAAAAATTATATGGAAATTCTTCAAATTAAAAAAACAGGATTAAATAATCTTATTGAAAAAGGATTTAAACTTTTGAATTTAGATACTTTTTTTACATCAGGACCTGAGGAAACAAGAGCGTGGACAATAAAAAAAAATTGTACAGCTCCAGAAGCTGCAGGAGAAATCCATACTGACTTTCAAAAAGGATTTATTAGAGCCGAAACAGTATCTTATTTGGATTTTGTAGAGAGTAATGGTTGGACAAATGCGCGGTCAAATGGGAAAATGAGGCTTGAAGGTAAAGATTATATTGTTAAAGATGGTGACATTTTAAACTTTCGTTTCAATACGTGACCAAATCTTTTTCATGGTAAAGTAAACCAATATTGTAATTATTATTAGATAAACAATTGCTCTAAAACCTAATTTATGTCTATTTTCAAGGTGTGGTTCGGCTGCCCAAGATAAAAAAGTAACAACATCTTTTGCCATTTGATCTGTAGTTGCAATCGTTCCGTCATTATATTCTATTAAATCATCAGACAACGGATTTGACATTCTTATCTTTTTTCCTGCCATATAGGTATTGTAATAAACGCCATCATCTAAAATTACTCCCTCGGGCGGATCATCATAGCCCATTAAAACTGAATAAACATAATCTGCACCACCTTTTCTGGCTTTCACTAATACTGACATATCTGGAGGATAAGCTCCGCCATTGGCTGCAGCAGCTTCTTTCTCATTTGAATAAGGTCCAACAAAATTATCAGATAATCTTGCTGGTCTTAAAAACATTTCTCCATCATTATTGGGGCCATCGGTAACTTCAAAACTTGATGCAATTGCTTTTGCTTCTTCTTTTGAAAATTCTGGTCCACCAGGTTCAGATAGATTTCTATAGCTTAAGTATTTCATAGAGTGGCAAGACGCACATACTTCGTTATAAACTTGGTAGCCTCTTTGTAAGGATCCTCTATCAAATTTGCCAAAAAAACCTTTAAAACTCCATCCAGGATTTAAAAGTTTAGTGTTTTGCTCTGCCGCAAAAGAATTAATTCCAAAATTTAAAAAAAATAAAATTAAAAAAAATTTTTTTAAATTTGATATCATATTTTATTTTCATTTTTCTTTACTAGTGATGGATTAGGGTTTCCTCCTAAAATAGGGTCTGTGAGACTAACAGGTATTTGAATTGTTTTTTCCTTAAAGCCTAAGATTGGAAGAATTATTAAAAAATGAGCAAAATAATAAGCAGTTGCTACTCTAGCAACTAATAAATACAAGCCTTCTGCTGGCATTGCACCTACATATCCAAGTATAAGAACGTCAGCAACCAAAAACCAATAAAATTGTTTATATAAAGGTCTGAATATTGTTGATCTTACTTTAGAAGTATCTAGCCACGGTAATATAACTAAAACAAAAATTGCAGCAAACATTGCAATCACCCCTAATAGTTTATCTGGGACAGACCTTAAAATTGCATAAAATGGTAGTAAGTACCATTCAGGCACAATGTGGGGCGGAGTCACCATAGGGTTTGCCTCAATATAATTGTCTGCGTGACCCAAAACATTTGGTGAATAAAAAACGAAAAAAGCAAAAATAATTAAAAAAATTAGCAAAGCAAATAAATCCTTAATTACAATGTAAGGATGAAACGGTACAGTATCGCTTGAAGGTTTTTTTAAATCGATACCAATTGGGTTGTTGTTTCCAGGAACGTGCAAGGCCCAAATGTGTAATACAACTAAGCCTAATATCAGAAAAGGTATTAGATAATGAAGACTAAAAAATCTTGTCAAAGTAGGATTATCAACAGAATAACCGCCCCATAGCCAAGTAGTAATACTTTCTCCCACAAAAGGTATGGCACTGAATAAATTTGTTATTACAGTTGCACCCCAAAAACTCATTTGTCCCCATGGTAATACATATCCCATAAATGCAGCTGCCATCATAAGAATATAAATTATCATACCCAAAATCCATATTATTTCCCTCGGTGACTTATATGATCCATAATAAAGAGATCTGAATATGTGAATATACACTGCTAAAAAAAACATAGACGCTCCATTTGCATGAACATATCTAATTAACCAGCCATAATTGACGTTTCTCATTATATGTTCAACACTACTGAATGCTAGATCTGCATGAGCTACGTAGTGCATTGCAAGTATTAGTCCTGTTATTATCTGTGTAATTAAACAAAAAGTTAATATACCTCCAAATGTCCACCAATAATTTAAATTTTTTGGTGTAGGATAGTCCGTTAAATGGTTAGCAAGAGTTAATAACGGCAACCTATCATTAAACCATTTTCCAAACTTCGACTTGGGGGTGTAATCATTGCTCATAAGATTTTAGTTATCCAATTTTAATAGTATTGTTGTTTACAAATTCGTATTTTGGTATTTCCATGTTTGTTGGTGCTGGCCCTTTTCGAATCCTTCCAGATGTATCATAATGGGAACCATGACAAGGACAAAACCACCCGTTATACTCACCTTTATCACTTAATGGAACACATCCAAGATGTGTACATACTCCTAGCATAACTAACCATTCGGGGTTTTTTGCTCTATCTTCATCTTTTTCAGGATGTTTTAATTCTTTTAAATCTACTTCTCTAGCTTTATCAATTTCGTCTTGTGTTCTTCTTTTGATAAACACTGGTTTACCTCTCCAAAGGACTGTAATCGATTGACCGGGTTCAATAGAACTTATGTCTACTTCAGTGCTTGCTAATGCTTTGACTGATGCATCAGGATTCATTTGATCAATTAACGGCCAAACCGCTGCCCCAACACCCACTGCACCGGTAGCTACAGTTACTGTGGTTAAAAAATCTCTTCTATTTGGTTTTTTTTTATCTGTCATGTATTGTTATATTTATTGATCTATATATGATTTCTTGTAAGAAAAAAAAGATATTTCTATGGTAAGAATGACACACGAAAAGACGAAAATAGTCCCTAAAATTGCGCTTTATGAGCCAGATATACCTCAAAATACTGCTGCAATAATTAGGACTTGTTCTTGCCTAGGTGCAAATGTTGAGATAATCGAACCATGTGGCTTTTTTATAAATGATAAAAGATTTAAAAGAGTGGTGATGGATTATTTAGACATGGATCGAATTAAATTTTATAAAAGTGTTGAAGAATTTCTTAAATATAAAAAAAAAAATAGAGTAATACTGATGACAACTAAGGCAAAGAAAAATTACTCAAATTTCAAATTTAAAAAAGATGATACGATACTTTTTGGAAGAGAGAGCATGGGTGTACCAAAAAAAATTCACCAAAAAATTAAATTCAAACTTAAAATCCCAATGCAGGAAAATAAAAGATCTCTAAATGTTGCAACGACTGTTGCAATAACCTTAGCAGAAAACTTAAGGCAAACAAAATATATTTTATGAGTGTAGAAATTAAAAAAAAAGTAGCTAGAAATTGGTTCAAGATGTTACAAAATATTATTTGTAATGAAATTGAAATATTAGAAAGAAAAAAAGATATTTTTAAATCAAAATCATGGTCAAGAGGAAATAATAAAAATGAGGGAGGTGGACAGTTTAGGATTTTTGAGAAAGGAAAAATTTTTGACAAAGTAGGAGTAAATTTTTCAGAAGTTTATGGAAAGTTTTCAAAACAATTTAGAAACAAAATACCTGGTACTGATAAAAATTCAAATTTTTGGGCTTCTGGAATATCTGTTGTAATGCATATGAAAAATCCAAATGTTCCTGCTATGCACTTTAATACGAGGTATATCGTTACCTCACATGGTTGGTTTGGAGGAGGTATAGATGTTACCCCAAGTAAAAAAGATAAAAATTACGAAAAATGGTACCATGAACAACTTAAAAAAATGTGTAATAGTCACAATAAAAACTATCATAAAAAATACAAAAAGTGGTGTGATGATTATTTTTATCTACCACACAGAAAAGAAATAAGGGGAATAGGTGGAATTTTTTTTGATTATAAAAAAGATAATTGGGAAAAAGATTTTTCTTTTGTTAGGGACGTAGGTATAACTTTTAAAAATATATTTAGAGAAACAATAATTAAAAAAAATAAAAAAAAGTGGGTATATAAAGATAAAGAAAATCAATTTTTAAAAAGAGGAAGATATGTTGAGTTTAATTTACTCTACGATAGAGGAACAAAGTTTGGTTTACAAACTGGTGGAAACGTTGAAGGTATATTAATGTCTCTTCCTCCTACTGCTAAATGGAAATAAGATGGATAAAGAGCCCATAACAATAATAGGTTTAGAAAAAATAAAAGAAGAATTGATTTTTTTAAAAGAAAAAAAAAGACCAGAAATTGTTTCAGCAATTGCAGAGGCTAGATCTCATGGAGATTTAAAAGAAAATGCTGAGTACCATGCAGCTAAAGAACAGCAAGCACATAATGAGGGAAGAATTCAAGAAATTGAAAATACGATCGCTATAGCAAACGTTATTGATGTAACCAAAATTAATAATGACGGTAAAGTAATTTTTGGATCTACTGTTAATTTAACTAATCTTGATACAAATGAAAAAATAAACTATAAAATTGTTGGTAAAGATGAAGCAGATCTTAAAAATAATTTATTATATTTCAAATCTCCGATTGGAAAAGGTTTAATTGGTAAAAAAAAAGGCGACCTTGTAGAGATTATAACTCCAGCTGGGACTAAAAATTTTGAAATAATTAACGTTAAATATATCTAATTATAAATTATATTCTCTATTTCTATATTTGAAATATTAAAACTATTATCTATCCAAACTTTTTCAATTTTTTTCAATTTGTTTCCCAATTCTTTACCTTCTTTCAGATGATAATTCTTCATTAAATCTTTCGCTTTAATTGGAAAAACAGGACGACCTTTTGTGATAATTATATTTTTTAAACTTAAAAGTTTTTTATCAACTTTTTTTGAATTGAAAATTTTAAAATCAACTAAATCTATTAGATATTCTTTTCCATAAAAGTAAAATAT
>MDSV01229163.1_pt1 | contig 16178 bp, 14 predicted proteins | sample 810851 | NCBI WGS metagenome assembly MDSV01 (sample SAMN05326640, study PRJNA326480) | marine metagenome | isolation source: seawater | place: Atlantic Ocean: North East | collected 2012 | reverse complement strand
CATTCGGGCCATACACATTTTCAAGAATCAAATTAATAAAGTTTATGGATTTACCTTGTACCTCTTTCTTACTCTCACTCAAGAATAATTTTTTATATTTGGAATAATGGTTTGCCTTAGCAGGGAGTGAGGTATCTATATTAAAAAAAATTTTATTTTCAAACTTTAATACATTCGAAAGAAGTTTTTTACCTAGATCAAAGTTCACATATTTTACATATTCAGGATCCTCATTGTTTCGTCCGTAACATGTTGCAAGATGAAAAAAAATGTCTATCTCTGAAAGAATAGCGTTATTCTCAATAACCTCTTCAAGAGAATAAAAAACTTTTATTTCTGGATTATGCTTTAGCAGGGTCTTAATTTTAGATTCACTTCTAGCTAGGATATTAATTTCATAATATTTATTATTAATTTTAGAAATTAATTCAGATCCAATATGGCCTGTAGCACCAGTTATGAAAAGCTTCAATTTACAGTATTTTTAATAAATAATTCAAAGCTATCGTGAACGTGTTTTATTTGCTGATCGGTTAGGCCATGGTGACATCCAATTAAAATCCCATTTTTCATTATTTGATCAGAATTTGGAAAATCATCTGGCTTACCAACACAATTTATTTTTTCAAAGCCAGGCTGCCTTAAAATATTACCTGTGAAGATAACTCTTGTCTGAATGTTTCTTTTTTCTAAAAAAACTTGCAAATCTGTTCTAGAAAAATTTTTGTTCTCTTGAATAATCAATGGATAAGCTAGCCAACCAGAATTACTATTAGGCGTTTCTATAGGAGTTATAAAATGTTTTTTAAAATTAGAAAAGAAATTTTGATGCTTAGAAAAAATTTCTCTTCTTTTTTGTAAATTGTGATTTAGTTTTTCAAGTTGGACCAATGCAAAAGCTGCGCTAAGTTCTGAAGGTTCAAGTTGATATCCTATCTCCTCAAAAACAAATTTTGCATCATAATCAATTCCAGATAAATTGACTTTGAACCGGTTTTCTATAGATTCACTATCTTTAAAAAGAGATGATGATCTACCCCAGGATCTGAGCAATTTTGATTTATTCAGAATCTCTTCACTATCTGTACATAGCATTCCTCCATTTCCTGCTCCATTGATGATATGAGAACCGTAAAAACTTGTTATTGAAATATCAGTATAGCTACCCGTAGGTAGTCCGTTTAAAGTTGCCCCTAGAGTATCTGCCGAATCATGAAAAACCATTAAGTCATATTTATCAGCAATCTCTCTTATTTCTTTCCAGTTGCATAAATTACCAAGTAAATCTGGAGCTAAGATAGCTTTAGTTTTATTTGTAATTTTTGACTCTATCGCATCAACATCTATACAAAATGTTCTCAAATTTACATCTGTAAAAACTGGTACTAACCTATTTTTGACTAAGCAACCAACCGTAGTTGCAAAAGTAAGTGAGGGAGTAATAATTTCTGAGCCTTCAGGGAGATTAAGCGACTCGATAGCTAAAAAAAGTGCTGAAGTTCCAGAGTTAGTCATAACTCCATATTTTTTATTAAAAATTTTAGAGATCTTTTTTTCAAAAGTTTCTACATTCAACCCCATTTGTGTTGATGTTTTTAAAACTCTTACTACGGCGTCTATTTCGTCATCGCCATGGACGGTTGATCCATATGGTACTCTTGGAAAGTTTTTCATATTAATTTTGTTGATTTAAATAACTCAATAATTGTTCTTTAGAGAATTTATAAATATTTTTATTTGCTAGCTTCATTTCATACCACAAGAAAGTTTCCTCCAAACTCTTGTCTAGATTCCAAATAGAATTCCAACCAAGCGTTTCTTTCGACTTTGTAGAATCTAATCTGAGAAAATCTGCTTCTTTGAATTTATCTTTGATCTTGGATATTTTAACTTTTGAATTCCAAAATTTACTAAACTTTTCAGAGACTTCTTTAACATTAGCATTTTGAGAATTATCAGGTCCAAAGTTCCAATCTCCACCTAAGACTTTTTTCTTATGCATTTTTTCAGCAAGAATTATGTATCCGTGAAGAGGCTCAAATACATGTTGCCAAGGACGTGTTGCCTGGGGATTCCTTATAATAAATGTTTTCTTTTCTATTATAGATCGAATCATATCTGGTACTAATCTATCTTCTGACCAATCTCCTCCGCCAATAACATTTCCAGATCTTACGTTGGCAAGTTTAAAAGTTTTTCCTAAAAAATTTTTTCTATATGTTTGAGCAATTAAGTCAGCACAGCTTTTAGAGTTTGAATAAGGATCGCTCCCATTAAGAGGATCATTTTCTCTGTAACCCCAAAGCCAAGAATTATTTTCATAGACTTTATCACTTGTAACATTAATGAAAGATTTTACTGATCTAGATTTGATGGCTGCCTCTATCATATTGATAGTGCCCATAATGTTAGTTTCATATGTGAGCCTAGGCTCTTTGAATGATCTCTGGACAAGAGGCTGTGCAGCTAAGTGAAATACTATTTCAGGCTTGAAATCTTCGAAGATTTTCTTCATTTTTTTTTCATCTCTGATGTCGTCAAATTTTGTCTCAACATTTCTATCGAGCCTTAAAGATTTAAACAAAGACTTTCTTTGGGGCTTAAGAGAATATCCAAGTGTATTTGCTCCCATCAAATCTAGCCAAAAATTTAACCAAGATCCTTTGAAGCCTGTATTTCCTGAAATAAGGACTCTTTTATCTTTCCAAAAACCTATGTCCATATTTTCCAAGGAGCCTTGTTGGACTCCCATAATTCATTTAAGAAATTTTTATCTCTTAAAGTATCCATAGGGTGCCAAAAACCATCATGATTAAAGGCCATAAGCTCTTCTTTTTTAGCCAACTTTTCTAAAGGTTCTCTCTCCCATATTGTTGAGTCATCCTCTATAAAATTCAAAACTTTTTTAGATAAAACAAAAAATCCACCATTTATTCTTGAACCATCTCCCTTTGGTTTTTCTTTGAATGACTTTACTTGATTATTTTCCAAGCTTAGAGACCCAAATCTTCCTGGTGCATGAACGGCTGTTAAGGTAGCCATTTTTTTATGATTATTGTGAAAAGATATTAGGCTGTTGATATTAAGGTTTGATAATCCGTCTCCGTATGTAAAACAAAAGGTTTCATCATCTTTGAGAAATTCTTGCACTCTGAGAAGCCTTCCTCCTGTCATTGTCTCTTCTCCAGTATCAACAAGAGTGATTTTCCATGGCTCAACATTCTCGTTCAAATAACTGAGAGAATTTTTTTTAAGATTAATCTCAATATTTGAATTATGAAGAAAATAATTACTAAAATATTCTTTTATTAAATATCCTTTATAACCGCAACAAATAATGAATTCATTTATATCATATGAGGAATAAAGTTTCATAAGATGCCAAATAATAGGCTTTCCACCGATTTCTACCATTGGCTTTGGTTTTGAGACAGTTTCTTCAGAAAGTCTTGTTCCAAGTCCGCCTGCAAGTATTACTAATTTCATAATCTATTAAGAATTGATGTTGATTATATTTTAAAAAATCTATCTCTTAAAATAACTAATAAAGATTGAATACCATCCTTGAATGCGTTGATTTTCTTGCCTTCTTTTTTTGTCCTGGGAAAATAATTGACACTAACTTCTTCAATTTTTCCTCCTGATAGAGCAGTACGACAGACTAACTCAAAATCAAGATTAAAACCGTTAGATTTTAGGGGAACATTTTTTATAAAGTCTGATTTAAAGCATTTTATTGCCGTTGCGGTATCAGTAAGGCTTGTTCTGTATAAAAAATTTATTACCTTGGATAAAAAAATCACACCGTAATAATTTATTGCATACTTATAAATTTTTTTTTCGCCTAAAAGTCGACTGCCTAAAACACACATAGCGTCCGTTTTTTTTAAATGATTCAAACAATCCCAAATTGATTGGATTTCATATTCTTGATCTGGATCAAATATTATTAAATATTCACCTGCGGCTTTATTTATACCTTTTTTTATTGAACCGCCTTTACCAATATTTTTATTATTTAATATTTTTATCACCTTTTCATTGCTTAGAGATTCTAGCCATTCCTTTGTTCCATCATTAGAGGCATTGTCAATTATTATGATTTCGTATTCTAATTGCTTTTTTTCACAATTTTCATAAAGCTCGTGAAAGGATTTGTCTATGACTCTAATTTCATTATAAACACATAGAATAATTGAGAGTTTCATTCTTTTTATAGATCAATAATCAAGACATTCAAAATAAACTTTGTAATCTTATTCAATTAACTAGGCCTTTCTATCGCTGTTACTATATTTGGGTAATTCTTTTAGTAGTTTATGTAGAAATATTAAAAATACAATTGGAATCATGCTTATGAGTGTGTAAACCAGTTCACTTGAAAAAGCACCTCTCCATATCACAAAGAAAAAAGGAACTAAGATTGTTAACATATAAATAGTTGATAATGACTTTGTTTTGCATAAAACGTTATCAATGCTTCGAATTATCATAGCTAAGAATAACAATCCAATGAATACTCCAAAATATGAAAAATTCCAAAAAAGTTCTCCAACAATAGTGATAGATTGACTTGTACCACCTCCGAACTCAGATAAAGATCCATATCTCTCCTCGACTATTAAAAGCTGCGTATCTAATGGTTTTGCTGCCCATAATGATCTTGGTATCAAAAAGAATATTGGGCGTATAAGTGTCGAACCTAATAATAAGTCATCAAATGAAAAATTTTTAACGATATAAATAAGATTGTCAAAGGCAATTCCTATGTCTCCTAACCTCAAGATGATGCCAAAAATTCCCTGGTAGTTTTCAAAAATAACATTAAGGTTATCTGTAAAGCTTTGAACTGTATTACTTCTATTTATTGTTATAAGAATTGCTCCAGCAAAAAGAAAGGCTCCGGTAAAAGCTAGTTCCTTAAAGTTTACTTTTTTTCTATTAAGAAAAAAATATAAGAATCCCATAATAATAACTAGCTTTATTAAATCTGACCTGCTGCTGGAAAGAAATAATATTGCAATAAGTGATACAGTAGCTACTAGAAAGATTATAAGAAAGGAAATAATAGAACTCAATTTAGAGTACTTCAGATAGATTAATATAATTCCTACTGTTGATAGAATGAAAAAAGATCTTACCTCATTCAAGGTAATGATAATAAATAGGTTTGCAATTAATAGAGAAACTACTAAAAAGGAGTCAATTTTTCTTGTTCCAATACCATGATTAAAGTTATAGGTTGGATGATTAAATTTAATTTTTTCTCCACTAAAATAATCATAAATGAATTGGCCAACTATATATCCTAGTAATGACAAAATACAAACCAAAGAGGTCAAGCTAAGATCCCATGAATTAAATGTCTCAGCTTTAAATAAATTAAGAGAATAGCAAAGAGGAAAAATAGCCAAATAGTAGTAAGCGCCTATAAGAAAAACCTTGTTAAAAGAAAGGTGCTTATATTGACAAGATAAATAAAGATTGACGATTAAGAAAGATATTATCAAGCCTAATATAAAATTCCATACATCTATATTTTGAAAAAAGAAAATAGCTAAAGGAGCAATCAAATGAAAAATCAGGTTCGATTCCTTAGCTTTGAACATTTTTCTTTGAAGCAATTTCCATTATTCTTGTTGTCTGAACGGCACTAGAAATTCCTGCTATTTCTGCCATTTCGTTATTGCCCAATCTTGAAGCAAAATATTTCAATTCTTCTTTTAAAGGCTCATTTTTTCCAAAATATATTTTTTTTGAATCCAAAACATTTATAACTGGATCAGATAATTTCTTTTCTTCTATTTCTATAGCTTTAAAAGTCATATAGTCATCATGACTGGCTCGATAATTTATTAGCCCTCTATCTCCAATTATTACTAGGCAGTGTTCTTTAAAGGGATTTAACCAACTTGAATGGATATGTGCTTTTACACCATTAGGATACTTTAAATGTGTTATTTGGATATCTGCTTTTTGACCAACAAAAGAATGACTATTACTGGAAATATCCAATGGATCAGCACCAATGAAATATTGCAAAAGCGAAATGTCATGAGGAGCAAAACTCCAAAATACATCTTCATGGGATCTAATTTTTCCTAAATTTAATCTGTTGCTGTAAATGTATTTTAAATTACCAAGTCTCCTTTGATCGATATACTCTTTTATTAAGGATGTTGATGGGTGGAAAAGTAATAGATGCCCTACCATAAGGCATACATTTTTTGAAAGTGCTAGATCTCCCAGTTCTTCTGCTTCATCAAGTCTTTCACAAAAGGGTTTTTCAATTAGAACAGATTTGCCATGTTGCAAAATTTTTTTTCCAATTTCGAAATGGGTGGCTACTGGTGAAGCAATTATAAATCCATCAAAAATATTCTCTTTTAGAGCTTCTTCAATATCAGAAAATGTATCAATTCTGGGGTATTTTTTTTTAGCTTTATCCCTTTTCGAATTCTCTATATCAACCAGTCCAGCAAGAAAGCCTAATTCATGCAATGTCTTTAAATGGTTTTCTCCCCAATAACCGCCTCCCACAACACATAACTTAATCATTTAAATGTTATTTAAGATTTTTATAATAGTTTCTTGATCTTTTTGGTCTAAATAAGGATGAAAAGGAATAGAAAAAATTCTTTGTGATAAGTTTTCACTATTTTCTTGCTTGAGGCCTTCTAAGTCAGAAAAGACCTCTTGTTTATTGAGAGGTTTTGGATAATAAATCATGGATGGAATAGATTTATCTTTAAGGGAATCCATGGCCTTTTTCCTTGCTTCACTGCTCTCAGCAACCAATGAAAAAAGTGCGTAAGCAGAACTATAATCTTCAGGCGTGTACTGAAAAGTATAATTATTTGAAATTTTATCTCTATAAATTTCAGCTAATTCTTTTCTTTTAGACAACTCATTATTGAATACCGAGAGCTTCTCTAAAAGTATTGCGGCTTGAATGGTATCTAATCTGCCGTTTAAACCCAATCTTACGTTATCGTATTTATTTTCACCTGAGCCGTGCACCCTAATAGACTTTATAATAGTAGCAAGATTTTCATTTTCAGTGAAAATTGCTCCTCCATCTCCATAACAACCTAGGGGTTTAGTTGGAAAAAAAGAAGTTGCAGCAATGTCACCAAAAGTTCCAGCTCTTTTACCTCTTATTTCAGCTCCAAAACTCTGCGCCATATCTTCAATAACATACATAGACTTTGAATGCGCAAATTCTTGGATTGCTCTATATCTTGCAGGAAGGCCAAAAATATCAACTCCTATAATTGCTTTAGGAACATGTCCATTTTTTACTGCTAATTCATAAACTTCATTCAAATTTTCATATTCTAAATTAAAAGTGTTTTCGTTTATGTCGCAAAAATATGTTTTTGCTCCAAGCAGTTCTATTACTTCAGCTGTTGCAATATAAGAGAATGAACTTGTTATAACGGCATCTCCTCTTTTTATATTGAGAGCCATAAGAGACATTAAAAGAGCATCAGTTCCTGAAGAACAGGTTATACAGTTGCTAATACCCACGTATTCTTTGAGATCATCTTCGAGTTTTGTCACTTCAGGTCCCATAATGAAGTTACCATGATTTAAAACTCTTTTTATTGCATCATTTATTGATGATCCAATTTCCTCCTTCTGTTGTCTAATTCCAATAAAATCAATCATCGCTATGCTCTAAAAATATTATCGGAATCAATAGATCTGTATACGCCCCTTGTATCTAAAATCATAGAGCTGGATTCCTTAATTAAAGAATAATTAAATTCAGAATGATCAGTTGCGATTATTACAAGATCATATTGTCTTAAGTTATCTTTTTTGACTTCAATACTTTGCTTAGAACTGGAGTATCTTCTTGTCTTTGGCATATTTGGTATATAGGGATCAGAATAATCAACTTTATCTACAAATCTTTCAAGCTCTTCCATAATTCTAATTGAAGGAGATTCTCTCATATCGTCGACATCTTTCTTGTAAGCTAAGCCAAGAATAAGAATTTTACTTTTCTTTTGATTCAGTTTGTTTTTTTTCAACAAGTTAAGAGCTTCATCTGCCACTCTTAAGGGCATCTGATTATTAATAGTGCCTGCTAGTTCAATAAATTGTGTTTCAATTCCTTTTTGTTTCGCCTTCCAGGTAAGATAGAAAGGATCAATGGGTATACAATGGCCTCCTATCCCAGGACCTGGATAATAAGGTGTAAATCCAAAAGGTTTAGTTGCAGCTGCATCAATAACCTCATAAATATCAATACCTAGACCATCGGAAATAATTTTCATTTCATTTACTAGGCCTATATTGACTGCTCTATGAATATTCTCGAGTAATTTTGTAAGTTCTGCAGTTTGTGTTGATGAGACCTGAACTATCTCATTAACAATTTTCTCATAAATTGAAGACCCTACGTAAAGACAATTTGAGGTATGACCAGAAACAATCTTAGGAATTTCATTAGTTTTAAAATCTTTGTTGCCCGGATCTTCCCTTTCTGGTGAATATACTAAGAAGAAATCTTTACCTACATTAAATCCTAATTTTTCAATCATAGGATAAATCTCCTCACTTGTTGTGCCGGGATAAGTTGTACTTTCTAAAATTAAAGTTTGATTTTTTAACAAAAAAGGAGAAATTGATTTAATGGTGCCAAATACATATTCCATATTAGGATTATTTTTCTCATCTAAAGGTGTAGGGAGACATAAAATTATTACATCAACATTTTTTATCATTGAAACATCCTTAGATACATCAAAATTAATATTCATGTGTTCTTTTAAAAAATCCGAACTTATGTGATTTATATAGCTTGATCCATTTTTGAGTGAGTTAATTTTTTCTTCATCTGTGTCAAATCCTAATACTTTAAATCCGTTTTTGAGAAATTCAGAAGCTAAAGGAATACCTACATACCCTAACCCGATAATTCCAATTTTTGATGTTTTGTTATTTATTTTATAAATTACTTCTTTCATTTAATTAAAACCTGCTAGTTTAAATAGCTTTTGAGTAATACTTTCATAAGAGTAATGTTGCCTTGCATTTTTTCCAGAAGTTTCCCCTAACATTTTCAAATTATATTTATCCTCAATAAGTTCTGATATTGTGCTGGCAAGATGATCTATGTCGCCTCTGCGGTAAACCTTCCCAACACCTTTAGAAGATCTTTCTTTTGAGGCAGGTAAATCGGCCATGACGACCATAGTGTTACATGCTGCTGCCTCAAGACAACTTAGAGAGGCTGCTTCCGGAAAAACAACCAAATCAGATTTTCTAAACTCATTGGCAAGTTCTTTCAAAGGCAAAAGATCAGAAATAGACAAAAATTTTTCAAACCCTTTTTCTGCAAAATCTTTCTTTATTTCATTCATTATTAAAGGAGAATAACTTCCGACAAACCTTAAGTTTATTTTTATGCCTTTTTGCAAGAGTTTAATAACCGCTTTGCTTAACCATTGAGGTTTTTTTTCATCAGTTAACTTTCCACTTTGAACAATCACTGGTATCTGATTTTCTTTTTTCTCATTACCTGGATTAAATATTGTCGTATCAATACCTATATCCAATATTGAGATTTTATTTTCTGGAACACCCTCGTAATCTTTCATATATTCAGAAGAAGAAATAGATGTGCCAATAAAAAAATCAATATATTTAGATATAAAGTTTTTGATGAAAAATTTATGAAACATGTAATAAATAGATTGTAACAAACCTTTTTGAACAACCTCTTTGATCATATGATTATCAGCAAAAACCTTAGTATCGCTATTTCTGAATGCTAAAGCACATTGATATATTAAAAAGGAACCAGTTCCATGAACAAAAACTAGATCAGGTTTAAGGGATTTTACCTGCTTTACTAAATTTTTTATAAAAGGTCTTGCTTTGATTTCAAATAAAACAGGCAACCTTATAATTTTTACATTTTCTATTTCTTCCTCTCCAGTACCACAAAATCTATTCCCAAGAGTTTTTCCCCAAGTTTGATCATAGTCAGGAACAGGATAGAAACGATCTCCAGTAACAATAAAAACTTCATGATCAAATTTTGCATTCCATTTAGGTAATAGAAATTCTTGATATCCAAGTGTTGGCATCAAATAATCAACAACATGTACAATTCTTTTTTGCATAAATTCTTATTTTTTTAAAGATCTAAAAAAATTTGAAATAATCTCGCAAGCATTACCTTTTCCAAATATATGATCAATATCTTTATTGTTGATTTTTTGGTTATATTGAAGTTTAGAGAAAGCCTCAATTATCGAGTTATAAATAGGTTTTGAAATTTCAAAAAAACCTTTTTCCTCTAATTCAGTCCAACCTGTATTTCCTTCATAAATTAATAGGCATTTTTTTGAATGAAAGAAAGATTCTTTTTGTACTCCGCCACTATCGGTAATTATATTCGTTGCCTTATCTAACAACCATTGAAATTGTAAATATCCTTGAGGAGAGATCTCAAGGCAATTTAAATTTAAACCATACGAATCTAACATTTTTTTAGTCCTGGGATGAATTGGAAAAATTGTTGGTATTTCTAGAGAGATTTCATTTAGTGATCGAACTATATTTTCAAGATTTTCTTTGTTATCAACATTTTCTTGTCTATGCAAAGTTACTAAGTTGAATCTTTCTGGTATTTCAATATCAGGTTTCGAGAATTTATCTTTCATTTTCAAAAACAAATCTCTCATCACGTCTCCTGTAAAAAAATGTTTAGATGTTGGATATAATTTTTCTTCCTCATCCAAATTTTTTACTGCGTTAGGAGTCGGACAAAAAAGAAAATTAGATAATCGATCAACAATTATTCTATTTTTTTCTTCTGGTCTAATATCAGAGAGATCTCTTAGTCCTGATTCAACATGAGCTATTTTAATATTCATTTTTGATGCTACCAAAGCAGCAATTACGGAGGTATTTGTATCACCATAACAGATTACAACATCAGGATTATCTTTGATAAATATTTCCTCAAGAGCAGGAAAACATTTTGAATAAAAATCTATTTCATTTTTAAAATTAATATTAAGGTTCATAAAATTAGTATCTTTATCAAAGAGTTGTCTGAAAAATACATTTGAAAGTTCTGGGTCATAGTGTTGGCCTGTATCAATGATTTTGTGGTCTAACTCATCATTTGAAAATTGTTTGGATAGTATTGAAGCTTTTATTAATTGTGGCCGAGTACCAATGACTGATATGAGTTTCATGAGAATGATTATAGCGTTAAGAATTAATATGAATTTTTTTTTGATTTTATTCTAATTTCTTCTGAATAGCTCATTAAAATCTATCAAAGTTTTGATCATTAGATTTACCTTAAAACATCAAAAGTTTAGAATGTTCTAATGAATTTTGAAAAAGTTCTTTATTCGGATCTTGGTTTAAATAATAGAGAAATAGACCTTATATCAAAATGTGAAAATTTTGGTCAGCTCAATCACAATCATAAAAATCTCATCACATACCTAGAAGATGAGACTTTTCTTGATGAATTAAATTACAAAGACAATATTAGCTTAGTCATAGTCAAAGAAGAGTTAAAAAACAACTTAAAGCATGAATATATAGTAAAGGATGAACCACAAGTAATTTTTTGGACTCTATATGATGCATATAGCAATCAAGAAATGAATAAAGTTAATACTTCTATTGGTAAAGATAACTTTATATCAGAGAAAGCTCATTTGCCTGATAAAAATGTGATTATTGGAGATAATTGTAAAATTTATGAAAATGTTGTTATAAAAGAAGGAGTAGAAATAGGAGATAACACAACCATTGAAGCTAATTCTGTCATTGGAGCAGATGGATTTCAGGTTAAAAAAACAATTTATGGGAAAAAACACATAAAACATAATGGAAAAGTAAAAATAGGTAATAATGTAACGATAGGTGCTTTGAATAATATTCACAAAGGTTTCATGGGAATGGATACTGTGATTGAAGATTTTGCAGCTACAGATGCACATGTTCATATTGGGCATAATGCGAAAGTTGGAAAAAGAGTTACCTTGGCTTCAGGAACAACTCTATCGGGTTATGTTGATATAGGTGAAGATGTTTTTGTTGGTGTACATGCAGTTTTTACTCCCAGAATAAGTATTTGCAAAGGTTCATTTGTTGGGGGGGGAGCATTAGTTTCAAAAAGTTGTTCTGAACCAACAACCTACTTAGCTGCAAGATCTAGAGTCAAAGATTTTGTAAGATAAATATTTAGTTCAATAACTTATTTATCACTTTTTCATATTTTTCTAGCATAATGTTTATTTCATATTTTTTTGAAATTTCGATAGCTTTGCCATTGTAATATTCGTAATTATTAGAAATCGTGTTTATGGATTCTTTGATTTTTGCAAGTGGCGGAGTTTCAAATTTCCATACATCATCTTCATAAGGAATAACTATTCCTGCTTCACCAAGTAGTTCCTTAAAGGAACCTGAATCAAATCCTACGCATGGAAATCCAAGACATAGAGACTCAATCATAGAATTAGGACAAGGAGGATTAAGCTCCAAGAGAAAAAAGATTCTGTTTTTTTCTTCTAAAGTTTTCTTCATATCGCCCCTCTTGATAGATCCTATGAAATTAAGATTTTTATATGAGGATAAATTTTTTATCTGAGAATGATTTCCAAAAATTTCAATGCCCTTAACGCCTATCATATTTTTAAAATCTTCATCTAATTGCCTCAAAATAGAAGTTGTTATCTTATCGTTCTGAATCTGGCCTTCTATGCAAGTAAGAGTGAAATCTTGAGATGTTTTATATTTTTGTCTTCTATTATCAAAAAATGATGATCCATTGATAATAATTGAACTATTTTTTATTGTTTTGAACTTAGTTGTCCACCAGTTCTCTACAAATTTACTCTGATAAATTATATGGTCGGCTAAATAGTTTCTTATAAAAGCAATAAGAAGATTTTGCAGGATTTGTTTTAACTTGTTTTTAAGTGATATCTTTTCATGATTATACTTCCAATTCATTCCATCCAGCCTATGAAGAATCTTTACTCCTCTGAGTTTCATATGCATCAGCCAGAAGATCTTTCCAGTACCTGCAACTACAACTATCAGATCAGGTCTTATTTTAGAATCGGGATAAATGACTTTATAATTATTTTGCCTTAGATGTGCCTCAAGATTATTTTGAAAAGTGCCTGGTCCTCCTTCTGATGAAGGGATATGAGGGAAACAAATAATTGATTTAGATAACATAATTCAAAAAAATTTGTGGCAAGCAGTTACAGTTATCAGTCTTTTGAATGCCAAAGCCATGAATCTTTACACATTTTTTCAAGTGATTGAGCGCAACTCCAATTAAGCTCTGACTTAGCAAGAGAGTTATCAGCAAAAACTTCACCAGGATCTCCCGACCTTCTTGGTGAATACTCGTATTGAATTGGCTTATCTAAAAAAGAATTAAATACATTAACTATTTCTAAGACAGAATAACCCGAACCAGTGCCAAGGTTTATAGAAGAAAAATTTTTTTTAGAGCTATTCAACCAATCAATTGCAGATATATGGCCTGATATTAAATCTCTGATATGAATATAATCTCTTACTGGCGTGCCATCATGTGTGTCGTAATCTTTCCCAAAAATTGACAAATGTGATTTTTTTCCACTGGCAACCGAACAAATTACAGGAAATAGATTAGATGATTCTATCTTTGTTGACTCTCCTATGAGAAAAGATTCGTGACAACCAACTGGATTAAAATATCTCAAGTTAAGAGCTTTAAAATCCTTTTTGGAGGCTGTCATATCATTTAATATTGTTTCAATAATTGCTTTGGATTGAGCATAAGGACTTATTGGATTTAAAGAGCATTTTTCATTGATGGGAGAAAGATGGCTTGATCCATATACTGATGCAGAAGAACTAAAAATAATTTTCTTTACACCCATTTCTTGCATTGTTTCAAATAATATCAAGGAGCCACCAACATTATTTTTGTAGTAAATTATCGGATTCAATACTGATTCTGTTACTGATTTTAAAGAAGCAAAATGGACAACTAAATCTATGTCATTCTTTGAAAATATTTCTCTTAATTTATTTCTATCAGATATATCTGATTCAAAGAAGATGAAATCTTTTCCTGATGCATCTTTAATTTTATCCAAGTTATCTTTGTTGGATGTAGAGAAATTATCTATAGCAACGATAGTATGATCTTTTTTTAGTGCATCCACTATAAAGTGTGATCCTATAAAACCTGCGCCGCCAGTAACTAACAAATTCATAACATTTGCTATTCTTGTGGATGATATGTAGTGAAACCTTTTTCTTTAATAATTTTTTCTTTCTCGGCTTCTTCTAGATCTTTATCAATCATCTCTTTTACCAAATCAAAAAAAGAAATTTTTGGTTTCCAGCCAAGCTTTTCATTTGCCTTTGTCGGATCACCAATCAAGGAATCTACTTCACTAGGTCTGAAGTATTTTTCATCGATTTTAATTAATTCCTTTCCCGATTCTCCATCTAATCCAACCTCTTCTGGGCCTTTGCCTTTCCATATTAAGTTAATATCCAGAAGTTCAGCACTTGCTTCAATGAATTTTCTGACTGAATATTGCTCCCCAGTTGCTATGCAAAAGTCCTCAGGATCTTTCTGCTGAAGCATAAGCCATTGAGCCTCTACAAAATCTTTTGCATGGCCCCAATCTCTTTTAGCTTCAAGATTTCCTAAATATATTTCATTTTGTAAACCCAGCTTTATCCTAGCAAGACCTCTAGTTATCTTCCTTGTGACAAAAGTCTCTCCCCTGACTGGTGATTCGTGATTAAAAAGAATCCCATTGCATGCAAAGATTTTATAAGCTTCTCTATAATTCGTGGTGATCCAATAAGCATAAAGTTTTGCCACTCCGTAAGGGCTTCTTGGGTAAAAAGGAGTGGTTTCTTTTTGAGGTATTTCTTGAATCTTTCCAAATAATTCTGAGGTCGAGGCTTGATAGAATTTAGTTTTTGATTCCAGCCCTAAAATTCTAATCGCTTCAAGTATTCTAAGCGTGCCGAGTGCGTCAGCATTAGCAGTATATTCTGGCTCCTCAAAAGAAACTGCAACATGAGATTGTGCTGCTAAGTTATAAATTTCATCTGGTTGAATCTCTTTAATAATTCTAATAAGACTTGTAGAGTCTGTTAAGTCGCCATGATGAAGAATCAAGTCTCTTTCGTTTTCATGCGGGTCTTGATATAAATGATCTATTCGATCAGTATTAAAGAGAGAAGATCTTCTTTTTATGCCATGGACTTCATAATTTTTTGAAATCAAAAATTCGGCCAAATAAGATCCATCTTGGCCTGTTATTCCTGTAATCAATGCAGTTTTTTTCTTTTTCAATACTAAACCCTAAGATTTTTTAAATTATTTTCGTACCAAGAATACGTATCCAAAAGGCCTTGTTTCAATGATATTTTTGAAGTCCATCCTAAAGTTTTCATCAATGAAACGTCCAAAAGCTTTTGTGGCGTCCCATCTGGCATGGATTTATTAAATGTTATTTCTCCTTTAAAACTAAAAAGATCTTTCATTAAAGATGCAAGATCTTTTATTGAAATGTCTTTACCTGTTCCAACATTAAAAAAAGAGTTTCGCATATCAAATTCTTCACATAATTCAATTATTTGATTTTTATCTTTTTCCATAAAAAATAAACATGCATCAGCAAGATCGTCAACATGCATAAATTCTCTCATTGGGGACCCAGTACCCCAAATCTCAACTTCAGAGAAATTATTTTTTATTGCATGATGAAATTTATTTATTAAAGAAGGAATTACATGACTGTTTGCTGCATTGAAGTTGTCATTTGGTCCGTATAAATTTGTTGGCATTAAGCATCTGAAATCTGTTCCATATTGCTCATTGTATAATTCACAAAGTTTTATCCCTGAAATTTTTGCAAGAGCATACCCTTCATTTGTTTTTTCTAGCTCACCAGATAATAAATAATCCTCCTTGATTGGTTGTTCAGATAATCTCGGATAAATACAAGAACTTCCTAAGAAGATTAAACTGTTGATTCCTTTTTTAAAAGATTGATGAATTAAATTCGATTCAATCATCAAATTTTCATATAAAAAGTCAGCCTTATAGTTATCATTTGCACTTATTCCTCCCACCTTTGCTGCAGCTATGATCAGATGTG
>MDSV01137734.1_pt1 | contig 16178 bp, 18 predicted proteins | sample 810851 | NCBI WGS metagenome assembly MDSV01 (sample SAMN05326640, study PRJNA326480) | marine metagenome | isolation source: seawater | place: Atlantic Ocean: North East | collected 2012 | reverse complement strand
GTACCATCGGCGCTGAAGGACTTAACTTCCGAGTTCGGAATGGGATCGGGTGTGGCCCCTTCGCAATAATCACCAGGCAGAAACTTATATTACTTTTATTTAAATGTGTAAATCTTAAATTTATTGAACTTTTTGATATTTTTCCAATATAGGGCTGAATAATCTACTCATCTCTTTTGATAATTCATTATCATACTTTGAAATAAAGTCGATTTGATCTATCCAAGTTTTTAGCTCATTTTTAGAAAAATTATCACTTCTCTTTAACCTGTCAAAAAAATAAGAGTCTACAGCATCTCTCGTTCCAAGATGACAGTAGATAGAATATTTAGTTTGGTCTTTTGAGGTGACGGCTTGATATTGTCCTTTTTTGAAATTAATTTCTTTTAATTTTTTTTTAGATATCGGACTTCCTCTGTGAAGAAGCCTGTAATCAAAAATTACTGCAGAACCAGGCTCTGGGTATAACCTTTTTGCATTTAAGAGAAACATAAAAAATGACTCGGGAATTAAATTATAAAAATTTCTAAAATGTTTATGGACTAATGTAATTATCTTAAAAGGAATAATTTTCATTTTTCTAAGTAGAGTTTTAAATTTTGAAAAGTGTTTATGCGAAGTTTTGATTACATCTATGCTTCCACCATATTCAGTATTTTCTTGTAAATAAAAACCCACTTTTGAAAAGAAATAATTTTTGCTATAATGAATGTTTTTACAATAATCGTAGATGAGTTCCCCAGCACAGTCTCTGTGCCAACCATGGAACTGTCTTAAATCAACATGATAATTTTTTTGAATGATAAAATGGGGTAAAAGAGTCAAATTCGAGTCTGAAATTTTAATTAATTCATTTTTAATATTTTTTAAAATATCGTGTTTATATAAACTGATTATTTTTTTGATTAATTTTTCATTTTTAAAATCGTGTAATAATTTTGCATTGGACTCTTCATTTGCAAACTCTAAATCTAAATCATTTCTCATTGATGAAATTTCATCTTTTTCTAGTATTTTTTCACTTATAAGATAACCTTTTTTTTTATAGTTCTCATGTATCATAAAATAATATTACCTCATTTTTTATTGTTTGAAAATATTAAATAATTAAAATTTTTTGGTGGGCGTGATAAGAATTGAACTTATGACCTCTTCGATGTCAACGAAGCGTTCTACCACTGAACTACACGCCCAATAATTTTTATTTTATTAAATATTTTTAAAATTAATTTCCATCATCAGTTAAACTACTTTTGTTGTAGCAAATAGTTGAAACATACAAAAAACTTTTATTAGCTTTACTATAAGTTTAAATTTTTTTAGATAAAAAGTTACTTTGTCATTAAAGTTTAATTTAAAATTTTTCTTAACATAATTTAAACATCTCAAATCGTCTTTTATTACAATGATACTATTTTTTCTTAAATTAGACACACTGTCATCTCTCCAAGTACAAGTAACTAAAGGTTTCAAAATAACATGTATTTTTGAAATTTTTAAAAATTTCAATGTCAGTTCGTAGTCTACAGCGTATTCAAACTTGTAAGGGATCAATTTTTTTCTTCTAGCAAAATTTTTTTCATATATTACGGAAGAATGTCCAATTATATTTGAAAATAATAATTTTTTTTTTATTTTATTATAAGTCAAGGGTGTTTTGTAAGTAAGAATTCTTTTGCCTTCTCCATCTATTACATTCGCCCATGAGGCTAAAAATTTTATTTCCTTGTTATTTTCTAAAAAATCTATTTGTTTTTCTAGCTTATTTTTCAAATAAATATCATCAGCATCTAATATGGAAATATATTTTCCACTACATCTCTTCAGTCCATGATTTATTGCGAATTTTCTTCCCATATGTTTTTGTAACTTAGTATACTTAATTCTTTTATCGTTAAGCTTTTTAATAATCTTTGCTGTGTCATCAGTTGAAAAATCATCAACGATTATAGCTTCCCATTTTTTGTAGCTTTGATTTATTAAGCTATTTAAACTTCTGAAAATATATTTTTCTTCATCAAATACCGTCATCAAAATACTTACTTTTGGTTGGTATTTACTTTTAACTATCTTCATGCTTAAGGGAGTTTAATATTATTCCTTTTGATTTTCTTTTAAGATGAACTTCGCCTAAATGACAAACTACACTTCCTGGTAAATTTGCCCTTGTTTTATAAAAAATAATTTTCTTGTCTTTAGATGTAAGCTTCTTCTTAATATAAGTACAAAGCAATGGTTGATTTTGAATCGGATAAATTAATTGATTACCCATTAAATGAATAATCTTAGCTTTGTTTATTTTAACGGAATATTTAAAACTCTCATAATCTTTTAAAACGCCATAAAGAGATAAAATGGTATGATAAGGCCCTGTCATTTTGCTTTCTAAATGATTAAAAATATTTAGGTAAAAAGACTCAACTTTATTTTGAGGATTTGAGTTGAAAGCTACAAAGCTTCCCCCAGTTAATCCAAATAGACCTTTGCATGAACTGTAGGCTAAGACTTCTGAAAGATGATGATCTTTTTCTAACCCGATCGAGGCAGTCGCGTCTAAAGCAAGTTTTGCTTTACACCTTTTTTTTAAAAAATATAGATTTTTAATTGGTGTTTTTAAGCCAATACTTGTTTCCGTTGGGCAAGCAAATATCCAGTCAAATTTTTTTTTATAATCTTTAATTCTTTTCCATGATATTGACTCTACACTCTTTATATTTTTAAAAGTTTTTTTGGCGTAAATCGACATTCTTTTAATTCTGTCAGAATATACACCTGTATCTACAATTAGAACTTTTCCAAATAAAAAATTTGTTGTTAAAATTTCTAACGCAAGACTTGCTGAACCTTGAAGCCTCGCTATTTTTTTGTGACCAGAAATTTTTTTAAGCTTGTTTAATACAAATTTCTCTATTTTAGCATAATCAGGGTCACCTCTTCCAAAACATGGTCTTAAATTAGAAATATTTTCTGTAAGTAAACTGGCTGGACCAGGAGTTAAAATTTTTTTTAATTGATTCTGTTTTGAAACAAACTTTTTAATATTATTATTTACTGACATTGTTTTAGACTTTAAAGTTTTTAAAAATTTATAGCAATATACCTCATTTTTTTAAATTTTTTATAATACTAGCAGCTTTTTTTCTTATTAATCGAGTGCTTATATTTTTTGTTCTGGGAAAAATTATTGTTTTTATGTTAAATTTTTCTTTTTTATAGTCATCTCCTCTTATTATTATATCAATTTTATTCTTTCTTAAAAAATTATTTGTAATCTTTGCTTTTGAAGGTAAAACTTTATCTACATATTTTATAGATGAAATAATTTCTTTTCGTGATTTAAAATTAAGTTCAGGCAGATAACCTTTGAACCTCTTTACCTCAATATCTGTAGTTAAAGCTACCAATACTTTTCCATATTTTTTTGCTTTTTTTAGAAGCCTTATATGCCCATGATGTAATATAGTAGTTGACATATCGACTAACACCCTTTTTTTCTTCATCTTTTTATAAAATTCCTCTCAATAGAATCATTATTCTTTATAGAAACAATAATATTATAAATAAACATGACAAGCTCTCTTAATGTGAAAAGTAAAAAAAAGTATTGAGAAAATAAAATCTTACCATAATATAATTCAAATAATATTATCAAAAAAATAAAATCTAATGTTTTTCCATGATAATTAAACCCATACTTAAAAAAATTTTCAATAATTCCTAAGCTTTTTTTACTCTTTTTAAAAGTTTTTATAATCTTTTTATTATTTTTAAATATGTATCCCTCATTTAAAATATTAATTAAATATGTAGAAATATCTTTTTTTAGATCAATCGACTTTAAAAAAATTATTAAAACTATAATATATAAAAAAATAATATTATTTGTAAAATTAAAACAATAAATACCAAATCCAAAAATAAAACTATTAGCACTTACTGTACCTCCCCAGCTATCTAAGGCAGCTCCTTTTATGGTTGGCTGATATTTAACCGTAGCCAGAAGACCATCAGCACTATCTATAACCACTTTAAAGAAAAGAACTAAAATTCCAAAAATTATTATTTTACTATCATTAAAAGCCAAGCAAATACCTCCCAAGAAACTCAAAAAAATATAAGTGAAAGTTACGTCGTTAGATTTAACTTTAGTATTTTGTAAGAAATAAACAATTATACTCGATAACTCAATGTATAATCTAATTTTAAAACATGTATATGGTGACTTAAGCCAATTGTGCATATCGAAATATAATGGATGTTTTGACAGTGCCTTATTTTCTCTTTTGTAATGTAATTTTCTGATAGCTTGATATTTCATTTATAATTAAAATTTAAATTTTTTGTCTTCCACCAAGAGAACTTTTTTTGGGGTAATTTCCAGTTTTTGCCATATATATATTCAAGATATAAAGTAGTTTTAGAAGGCACATTGAACTCTAAATCTTCAAATTTAATTTTTTTAAATTCATTTAACAAACTTAATGGTTGTTTGTAACCAGCCTCTCTATAAAATAATTTTTTTTTTAGTAAAAATTTTTTAATCAATTTTGCAAGCTTTTCAAACACCGTTAGATTATTTATAAAAAATTTATATTTTGAATTGTAATTCTTTGCATTTGAAATGGCATCTAAAAAACTCATAAAAATATTTTTTGGATAACCCCATCGTGTAAATGCTATTTCCTCTCCATCTTCAGAAGTATTTTTTTGATAGAAATTTAGATCAACACGTCTTCCACCTTTTTTATCAAAAGACATTTGATCATACTTTTTACCAAATCCAAGATCGTCTCTATACTTAAAGCCTTCATTTTCTAAAAGCTTAACAAATTCATATTTTTTTTTGTATTCGTGATCCCATAAACAAATATCAATATCATGATCCCATTCTATAAGCTTTTTGTCACGAGTTATGCCCAAAAGAGTACCTTGGCCTATCCAGTAAAATATGTTTTTATTATTTAAAATTTTTACAACCAATTCAAGATTTTTATCAGTCATATTTTATGCCTTCACCTGTAGTTCTTTTGCAAGTTGATCAACAACGTTTTTTTTATAAATTGCAAAGTTTTCATTCAAATATTTTACACTTCTCTGAATTCCCTCTGAATACCACCATTTACTAATATCTTCTGCATTTGTGCTGTTTAAAAAATTAGATATTTTTTTTGGGTCATCAAAAAATATTTTGTTCTTAAGATTTAATAAAGTCTTTTTAAAAAACTTGTTTACAAGCTGATTTTTTAAATCACAAAATATTAAAAATGGAACGTTAGAAGATATACATTCTAATAAAGTTGTTGATGAAGCTTGCGTTAGAATAACGACATAAGATCGACGGACACTTTCGTGTATCGGGTTCGCTCTGGTTTCAGTATTAAATTTAATTGATCCATTATTCCAAACTTTTTCTTCATAATGTAAAAGATTATTATTTGATCCAAAATTATTTGCTGAGCCTAGTCTAATAACGACATTTGTTCTTATTTCGTTTTTAAGATTCTTAAAAATCTTTTTTTGAAGCTCGACAAATTCTTTATATTCAGAAAAATGTAAAAAGCTGGAAAAAAGTAAATTAGTGTATAATGTAGGCATATCCTGAACAATTAAAATTTTACGTTTATTAGCATCTAACAATTTTTCTTTTTTGAAAGGCTTTGAAGAACTCTTCAAGTTAAATAAAGTTTTTATCTTTTTATTTGTGTCTCTACTTTTTCCCCAAACCAAAATCTTATCGCAAGTCTTATTTAAAAAGTAATTTTGAGTTGAATACGTTTGTGTTTGAAATCCTCCACCATGACAACAAAATAATAATCTTGTTTTATATTTTCTTTTATTTTCAGCACACCAAATTTTAAATGTATCATCATAAAGATTATTAACAGATGTAAATATTTTTTTTGGATTATTTTTCCATGGAAGCTTTCTTGAAAATTCAACTAGTTCTTTATAATCTTCTAAAAAAGATTTTGGCATAAATTGCATCATTAAAGGTCTTATCAATTGAGAGAAGTTTTTATTATTTTTATTTTTAAGATTTATTTTTCGATCAATATTTTTTTTTGAAGCTGGAATAAATTTTTTTGTGGTATTAAATTTAAGAAGATTATTAACTTTTAATTGTAAATTTAATTCATCAAAAAAGGATAAGTATGAAGTTAAGATAAAAATTTCATCTTTTTTTCTTAATAACATCGACATAGCTGATATACATCTAATAATTTTTTGTTTTAAAAATGCCTTGAAAGATAATTCTTTCATAATTTTTTTATTATATGTGTTTGATTTATTTGCCAATTTTTTTATAACTATTTTTTTTTAAGTTTTTCAATAAAATAACAAAATAGTTGATTATTACACTTATGATTATTCATCTGATTACTAGCTGAGACAGAATTAGATGGAGCTTCTTCGCTATCAAAAATTTTATAAGCAATTGTATTATTTGAATCAATTATTCTATTTACTATTAAAAATTTTTCATAAGCTACTATTAAAAATTCCAGTAACCAAACCCCTATAATTTGTTCCCAATAATCTTTAGTATATTTAACTTTATGTTCTTTATTTAAAAGTTTTACAAGATCAATCAATAAAATTTCATACAAGTTAATGATTTTATAATAACTTTGTTTTTTAATAGATTTATTTTCAAAGGGATATTTTATTAATTCTATTTTATTTTTAACATTTTTTAATCCATTGTTTTCGTTGCACCATTCGCCTGTTACTATGATCTTGTTTTTACTTCCCTCAAACTTTGAAATTTCTATTGGTGTAGTAGCAATTATCTTTTTTTTAATTGACTTCATTATTTTCAATATATTTTGTTAAATTTTTCAAAACTGCCCTCATCTTTAATCTCCCCGTTATCTATAAGAAAAATTTTGTCACAATATCTTAATGAATTCATTCTATGTGAAATCATGATTATGGTTTTATTTTTTAATAAATTGATATCCTTTAAAATTTCGTTTTCGGTAAAAGTATCTAATGCACTAGTTGCCTCGTCAAAAATTAAAATTTCTGGATTGAATATTAATGCTCTGGCTATTCCTATTCTTTGAATTTCACCGCCTGAAAAATTAAGGCCTCTCTCTTTAATAATATGATCTAGTCCATTTGGTAATTTAGTTAATAGACTGCTTAAATTGGAGAGTTTTATGGCATCTATTATTTTTTCATTAGGAAATTGATCTTTGTCGAGGCCAAATAATATATTTTCTTTTAAAGTTTCATTCATTATTGAAATATTTTGGGGAATTAGCCCTATTTTTTTTTGCCAATAAAATCGATCAAATTCTGTTTCAATTAGTTTGTTATCTACTTTTAGTTTTATTGCCGAGTCTTTTAGGATGCCTGATAGAATGTCAATTAAAGTGCTTTTACCTGAGCCACTTTTGCCAATTATACCTATTTTTTGATTTTTAAATATCTCTAATGATATATTTTTAATCTGAAAGCTATTTTCACCGTCATAATTAAATTTTCTTATTTCTAAACTAATATTTTTTTTAAAATTTAAACCTTGACCATTTTGTGGTTTTTCCTTTACTGAAAGATTTTTAAAGTCATCATACAAAACATTAAATGATGCAGTAGAATATTTTAAATTTTGAAGAGAGTTAAAAATTCTATAGACTGAGGGTATAATTCTAAAACTTGCCGCTAAAAAAAGTGCTATTACTTTTATAATATCTTGATTAGCAGAACCTGTAAAAACTAAATAAATAAAGATAAATAAAATTATAACTACTGTAAATAGCTCGAATATATTCCTTGGAATAGAATTTAAAAAATAGAAATTAGTGTTAATTTTAAAAAAATCTCTATTTTTTTCTTTAAATCGATTTAAAAAAAAATTATTTCTGTTAAAAATGTTAATTTCTTTAATAGAAGAAAAAGCTTCTTGCATATAGATTATTCTATCTTTTTCAATTTTTTGCCTATCTTTTCCCCATACCAATAAATTTTTTTTTACTAGCAAATAATAAATAACAGCTGTTAAAGACGAAAAAATTATTACCATTAGAGTAGGAATGGTTAATAAATATAAAAGAAAAATAAATATGCCTATTAAGATAACTGACTCTAAAATTATTTGAATAAAAGATAGTAAATAAAGACTAAATACTTCAATTTCTCTTAAAATATTTCTCATTAATTCAGAAGAATTTTTTAATGAGTATTTTTGATAATCTTGGGAAAGGTATTTTGAGTAAAGATTAAAAGATATTTTATCAATAAATTTATAAATAAAAGAATGATGCTTCCATGAAACGAAAATTGAAAATATAGTTTTAAAAGAAAAAAAAATTATAAAAAATAATAAAATTGATGAAATAGAGAAATCTTTAAATCCGATTAAGCTAGTAAACCATGCTATATTTGACTCTTTTGCGCTTGTCTCTATTTCAAGAAATAAATTAATAATTGGAACGATGATAGCTAAACTCAACATTTCAAGAATAGATGCTATTATTATAAAAAATAATAAAATAAAAAAAGTTTTTCTTTGACTTGGATTAAATAATTTAAGAATTTTTGGCATTAATCGTTTTTTTTATTAATTTCACTTTTAAGCTCCTCATATTCTCTCATTTTCCTTTTCATAAAATTTATTGTAAGCTTTGTTTTTTCAGCAATACCTTTTGGAGTTAAAACATAGATATAATTAATCTTGTTTGGATTTTTGCTGAAATTATTTATTTTAATTAAACCTTTATTTTTTAATGCCTTTAAGCAATAATTTAGTTTTCCTAAACTAAATCCCAGATCCTTAGCCAGCTCTCTCTGTGTAGACTCAGGTCTGCTTTGAATTTTTCTTAAAACTGCAAATTGATCTTCGTTTTCTTTTTTCATGTTCAATTAATGAACACTTATAGTTTAATTATCTTATTTAGTAAACAACTTTATAAATTATTTAATTTTTCTCTTTAATAGGGCGTACTCTACATTTTCGAAAATGAAGTGTCCTAAAAATATATGAGCTTCTTGTATATGTGCTGTAATAGTGCTTTTAACAATTATAGGATAGTCACAATATTTTTTTGCCTTGCCACCATTATTGCCTAAAAATCCTATGGTTTTGAAATTATTTACCTTTGCATACTTTAAAACTTTCAAAATATTTTTAGAATTTCCGGAAGTTGATATTACTATAAGAATATCATTTTTTTTTGCTAGTCCTTTAAAAGGTCTTAAAAAGATATCTTCAAAAGAATAGTCATTTCCACAAGCAGAAAGAGTAGACACGTCTGTTAATAAGCTTAGAGCAGGTAAAGGATTTCTATTTATCTTAGGACGTAACCTAACTAGAAACTCAGCAGCTAAGTGTTGAGCATCAGCCGCTGAACCACCATTTCCACAAAGCAATACTTTGCCTCCCAATCTTATTCTTTTTGTAATTAAACTAATAGTTTTATCAATTTCTTTAGATTGTTTTTTTAATGACTGTATTGCTACATTATGTGAAGAAATTTTTTTGTCTAATAAACTAATCATTTTTTTTCCTATAAAAATTTAGTGAAAGGTTATTAGCTAAACCCAAAGATTTTGAGTCTAAAAATAATATATGTTTATCGATATCTTTTACATAATAGTAAAGCCATTTTCTTTTAAAAAAAGATTGTAAAAACTGTACGTTCGCTGCTCGTCCATCTACAACTATAATAGTTCCAGGTATTAAATAAAATTCAATTTTTAACAAATCAGAAACCATTGGCATAAAGTCACTATGATTTGTGTCGAAATTATTTATTTTACCTTTTACTTTAAATATATCTGGTCCATCTAAATAAATAAAATCAGGATTTACTTTTGGAAAACTTTTATAAACTGTGCAATATCTTCCCGCAAATTGTGACATAACCACATCAGAAAAACACCAATTAATTTTCGTACTCTTTTCTGAAATTTTTTCTAATCTTTTTTTTGTAATTTTTAAATATTTTTTATCATTTTCTAGTACAAAAATCTCAAACTTGTTCATTCCTCTTAATATTCTAGTTTGATTTTCATACTTTTTTCTATTTTGTTTTAGAGCATGGTATAAAAATAAAGTAGACCAGCCTGATCCAATTTCTAAAATTGTTAATCTTTTGTTTAAAGTAATAAGATTGTGTAAAAAAAATAATTCTTTAAATACAGGGTCATAAGCTTTATTTCTTCTAATTAATTTTTTTGCAGATTTATGATTCATAAATTTTTGAGAAAATGTAATATTTAACTGCTTTAATAAATTTTTATCAATCTTATTGGTTATTTTTGGTATTATTAATTTTTTTTTAATGATCACCAAACACTCCTTCCTCCATCCATAATAAGATTTTGTCCAGTCATGTATTGTGAAGCATCAGAACATAAAAATTGTATTGCCCCTCTATACTCATTTTTCATGGCTAATCTATTTAAAGGGATATGCTTTTTAAGTTTTTTTATAAAAATTCTTGGCTGTCCATCTTCTACTGGTCCAGGTGAGATAGCATTACATCTTAATTTTTTTGAATTCCAGTAAGTTGAAATATATTTTGTTAATCCAATTACTCCGTGTTTGATAACAGAGTACATTACAGGTTTAAAGATTCCTTTTTTGTATATTCCATGGTTTGGAGCTATTACAGATAAATCTGATGCTACGTTTACGATAACTCCTCCCTTTGCGTTTTGGATAATCATTTTTCCAAAATGTTTTGAGCATAACATGGCTCCTGTAAGACCAACATCAAGATGTTTTCTCCAATTTTTAAGAGAGGTAATTTCAAATTTTTCAGTATTAGACATGTTCTGGTTTTTAGAAATTTTTGAGTCAATTGCTGCATTGTTAATTAAAGCATGTAATTTAATTTTTTTCTTTTTTAAATTCTTAGCAACCTTTAAAATTGATTTTTCTTTAGATACGTCCATTTTGTAAGTAAAAATTTTAGATTTCGGATATGATTTTGAAAGTTTTTTTTTGAGTGAATTGATTTTTTTAATATTTATATCAGTCAAAATGATGTTTGATTTTATTTCTAGCAATGCGGCTGCGTGCTCTTTCCCTAGTAAGCCTCCGGAACCTGTTATTAAACAATATTTACTTGTTAGATTAAATTTTGATCTATCCATAATATCTGATTATTTAAACGTTCTAGTTTGACCTCCATCAATTACAAAAGTAGCGCCAGTTGAAAAAGATTTTTCAGAACTTAAAAAATAACAAAGTTCAAATATATCATCTATTGAACCAAATTTTTCCATTGGAACATTTTCATAAAGAAATTTTTTAATCCTTCTTTTATTTTTTTTTAATTTTTTTTCCCAAACTGACCCTTTGAAATAGATATTTCCTGGGGCAATAGAATTTATTAAAATTCCATTTTTTGATAAAATAAAACTTACGGACTTAACATAACTGTTTAAAGCAGATTTAGAAACTGAATAAGCTATCGGAGCATTTTTAATTGTCTCGACACCGCAAATTGATGAAATACAAATTATTCTCCCTGTTTTTTTTCTTAGAATAGGCATACTATACTTAATAGTATTTACAGTAGAAAAAAAATTATTCTTTAATGAATAATCAAAATCTAAGTTATTTTTTTTAAAATCACTGTTTCCATAGTTACATATAAGAATATCAATTTTTTTAAATTTAATTTCAATTTTTTTAATCATGTTTTTAATGTCTTTTTCAATTGTTAAATTAGTCTTAACAAAAAAACAATTTTTTAAAAGCTTAGAGGCTTTTTTAAGCTTTTTATTATTTCTACTACAAATTATTATTTCGTAACCACGGTCTAAAAAATTTTTTGCTATACCAAATCCTATTCCAGACGAAGAACCTGTTATTAATACAGTTTTTTTTGTTAAATTATTTTTCATTTAAATAAGTCTTTAGGTAATCCATATTAATTTTAAGTTCTTCAAGGTCTTTGTTCTTTATTAAAGATCTAGCCGTTTGTAATATTAATAACTTATTGTAATTTATCTTTTTGATGTTTTTAAAAACCTTTTTAAAATTTGCATTTCCTTTTCCAAGCCTAATTGTTTTTCCCTTTAAGATCCTATCTTTAACATGAATATTCTTAATATACCTTCCGTAATAACTAAATTCAGTATCTGGGTCATAATTTAAACTGGCACTGTTTCCACTGTCATAATTGATACCGAAATTTTTTAAATCAAATTTTTTAATGAACTTCTCTAAATTTTTTGGAGGATAATTTGACTCGAATAGAATTTTTACCTTGTTTAGGCTTAAAATATAATTTAATTTTTTAAATTCTGAAATTATTTTATTTTCCTCTTTTTTACTTTTAATAGAACTATTGTCTACCAAAGGAAAAATTATATATTCAATTTTCAAATTTCCACAGGCATTAATTACCTTTTTTAAATCTTCAATATATTTTTTTGAGTTCGAAAACCTCCAAAAAGGTTTTTGCATAAAACAATCGCCGGTTAAGGTTTTGATTTTAACTTTATATTTTTTTGATAAATATCGTATTTCGCGTATACCTTTCTCAGTAAAAATTGGATTTTTATATAAATTTTTATGATCTAGAGTCCATTCCATGTTTTTAAGACCTAATTTATTTGCTAGAGAAAATTCTTTTTTCCAATATTTTTCTGGAAAAAACTGAATTTTATTTGCTTTTGTTGGTGAAAGTCTTCCTTGCATAAAGCCTATGTTGTTAAATTTACTCATAATTCTTCTACTAATTCAAGAAACGAACCCTCAGGAGTTCTACAATATGTCATTAAAACTTTATTGTCAGCTGAAAATCTAGGTTCACTATTAAATCTTATTTTATTTTTTTTTTAACCTATTATAAAGGTTATTAAGATCTTTGACAGTTACTGAAACATGAGTAATTCCTTTTGAGTAAGGAAATACTTTATTATTTTTAATTTTTGGAGAGTTAGAAAAATATAACAATTCAATAAGATTTTTATTTTTATCTTGAAGTTTAATAGTTTTAACCCTTACGTTCTTATAACCTAAAACCTTATCAATAGTTAATCCTTTTTCATTTGCTGATTTTTTAACTTTAAAATTAAGTTGTTTGCACCAAAACCATTTCGATTTTTTAAGGTCAGTGGTAACAATTCCAGTGTGTCGAATTTTAATCATTTTTTTTGAAAGTATGTTTAATATTTTTCTCTAAAATTTTGATACCTTCTACTAGTGCATCAATTGTAATGGTTAAAGGTGGTCCAATTTTAATTGACTCTCTTCCTGTGTAAACTAAAAGCAATCCCTCTGACATGCAATTCTCTACGAGCTTTCTTAAAACTAGATTTATGTTTTTTTCTTTAGTCTGTTTAAAAATTATGGCTGCAATTAATCCCTCTCCATTAACTTCCTCTATAACATTAGGGTAAACATTTTTTATTCTTGTAAGTTCTTTTAGTAAGATTTTTCCTTTCTTTTTAGTATTTTTAATTAAATTTTTCGTTTTAATTTCTTCAAGCACAGCTAATCCAGCGCTACAAGCAATAGGGTTAGCCGAATTTGTACTGCTCATATTTCCCACTGCTGGCAAATCCATAATTTTTTTTTTACCAATGACTCCTGACAAAGCGATGCCACCTCCCATCCCTTTACCACAACAAATTAAATCTGGTTTTACTCCGTAATGTTTATAACCAAAAGAATATCCTGTTCTAGCAAATCCCGCTTGCATCTCATCAAATGCTACAAGGATATTATTCTTTCTACAAATTTTTATTAATAACTTTAGATAGTTTTTAGGGTAAAATACAGCTCCCCATCCCTGAAATGTCTCGATCATCACACCACAAATATCTTTTTTCAAACTTATTTTTTTTTGTAATTTGTTTAAAGAATTTAATAAAAATTTTTCTGGGCTTATTTTTTTTAGTCTATTTTTGTAAGGGAACGGCAAATGATGTATATCTTTATCATTATAGCCAATCCACTCTTTTTGTTTATTATTCCCACTCATCATTTGAGCTCCAAGTGTTCTTCCATGCCAGTTCCCCTCAAAACAAATAATACCGAGTTTTCGTTTCTTCAATCTTTGACCGTTAAGTCTCATTAATTTTAATGCTGCCTCCGTGGACTCTGTACCCGCTGACATCAAAAAGGCTTTTTGAAAACCTTTTCCAGCAAAATTTATTAATTTCTTTATATATTTTTCTCTAATCTTGTTAATATAAGCATACGAGTGAATTAATTTTCCATTAATTGCCTGATTCAAGTATTTTAAAAGTTTTGGGTTAGAATGTCCTATGTTTGTGACAAAAATAGTAGAGGTAAAATCAATGAATTTATTTCCTGCAATATCGTAAATATTAAAATTTTTTGCTTTATCCCAAGCTATTGGCACTTGGCCATGCATAGATCTAGACTCTATTTTTGAAATTTTTTTAATCAATTTTTTTGTACCAGGAGCAGGAATTTTTGTGAAAATATGCCTATTTTTTGTTTTAATTATATTCATTTTTTTTTGCCTAAGATGAAGTTAATAATTTTAAATTGCTCAATAGTGTCAATTTCATGCACAAAATTAGTTACAAAAGGAAAAACTTTTTTTCCTAGTAAATTTTTTTTTTTAATCAGGTGATCTTTTAAATAAATATCAATTAATCCATTAGCAGCATATGTTTTTTTAAAACTTTGCCTTGGTTTATTAAAAAAATCCAGATCATTTTTGTTATTACAAATTGGTTTAAGTAATTTCTTTTTTGAGATTTCAAAAGTCTTGTAGGCACTTTCAGGCATCTCATGAACTGATCTAAGAGATGTATAATTTTTTTTGGAAAATAATAAAATTGCTTTATCTATGTCTTTTGATTTTCTTATAGGAGTAGTTGGTCTAATATGCGCAATAAATTTAAAATTTAATCCTTTTAAATTTTTAATAGCATGGGTTAAAGCTTGATAATCCGTAGATTTATCACCAGAAATATTTTTTGGTCTTATAATCACTTTAGTGGCTCCGTATTTAATTGCAATTTTTGCATATTTCTGGGAGTCCGTAGACACGACAATATCTTTTATGTATTTAGATTTCTTACAAGTTTCAATTGACCATGCTAAAAGAGGTTTCCCATTGAGATTTTTTATGTTTTTATTTTTAATTCCTTTTGACCCTGATCTTGCAGGTATAAAGCCAATTACATTTATTCTCTTTTTTTTATTTTTCCCAATATCGTAATTTTTTTGCAACATTTGTTTCACAATCTAATATTTTTTTTTCACCGCCTCCGATTACTGTAGGAATTTTTCTAACAATTGACACTAGTTCTTTAAGTCCTCTTTCTTCTAGAGAAGCAGACTGATCGCTACCGTACATGGAACGATCTAAAGTAATGTGTCTCTCTAAACTTGTTGCTCCTAAGGTAACTGCTACTAAACTAGGAGAAACTGAGGGTTCGTGACCACTATAACCTACATTACATTTATATTTTTCCTTTAATTTTTTAATTAAATTTAAATTTAACTGATCTTCAGGTGCTGGATAAGCAGATACAGAATGCATCAACTCAAAAGGACAGTCGTTCTGTTTAAAAATGTTTATAGCTTTATCTATTTCTTCGTATCCGCTCATTCCTGTTGAAATAAAAGTGTATTTTTTTCTTTTAGCTGCTTGTTTTAAAAATTCTAAATGTGTAATCATCGCGGATGCAATTTTATTGTATTTTAAGTTATATTGATCAAGAAATTCTAAACTCTTAATATCCCAAGCTGACGCAAACCAATTTATTTTTTCTGATTTACAAAATATATTAATTTCATCGTATTCTTTTTTTGAAAATTCCAAACCTTCTTTTTGTTTTCTCTGAGTATCACCCCACGGGCTTTTCCTTGGTTTGTTTAATTCCTCTTCGGTGTAGACAGTATTGATATCCCTTTTTTGAAATTTTACTGCGTTACACCCAGCTGCTTTAGCCATAAGAATTAAATCCTTAGCGATTTTCAAACTTCCATTATGATTAATTCCTATTTCAGCAATTACAAATGTTTCGTTTTTCATGAATACGTAATATATCGTTCAATAATTGAACAGTAAAGCCTTAATTCAAGGTTTTTTAAGTAATAGTTATTTTTTGAGAAATATTAAAATTTTTGATGAAAATTTTTTTCAGTGCATAAATCAAGCCAATTGAGCTATTAGTACTGGTCAGCTACACGCGTTACCGCGCTTCCACATCCAGCCTATCAACGTAGT
>MDSV01218353.1_pt1 | contig 16180 bp, 19 predicted proteins | sample 810851 | NCBI WGS metagenome assembly MDSV01 (sample SAMN05326640, study PRJNA326480) | marine metagenome | isolation source: seawater | place: Atlantic Ocean: North East | collected 2012 | reverse complement strand
GTTTGGATTTTTTACAACTCCCTTCATTTCTCCATCTTTGATGAGAGTTCCTTTTTCGCAACCAAATTGAAATTTATTCCTATAATCATCAATGGACCATGAATTATTTGTTTCTAATAAAATTCCATCTTCTACAGCTGCGATCATATCAGATAAAGGAGTGTCTCCTGGTTCCATGTTAATATTACCCATTCTATCAATGGGCGGCCTATTCCAACTCGTTGCTCTTGAACAAGCAACATAGTCTTGTTCAGCTCTTTGAGCAGAATAAAAGCTACCTATTGGTTTCTTCAGCAATCCATTTTGAATCAGATATTTTTTTTCAGCTGGTGTTCCATCGTCATCAAAATTATATGATGCTAATTCTGATTCTTGTTTAGGATTAAAAGATATATTCAGTTTCTCGGATCCATACTTATATTTACCAAACATGTCAAGATTAACAAAACTCGAACCAGCATAATTTCTCTCATCACCTAATATTCTATCTAATTCTAATGGATGTCCGATAGATTCATGAATTTGTAATATCATTTGATCAGGTGCAATTAATGCATCGCATTTTTTACTTGGGCAGTTTGGTGCCATGGACAACTCTATTGCATCATTTGAAATTGATGTTGCTATGTCAATTAAGTTTGAATCTTTTATAAAATTATAGCCAATTTGTCTAGCATGAGCATGACCGCCGTAAGTCCTAGTTTGAATTTCTTTTTTATATTCTGCACATGCTATTAGTTGAGGCAGTATGTATGAAATATTTTGTCTAAAGTTACTTCCATTTGTATCTGTAAATAATGTTTCAATTTTATTATATCTAAAGCTTGCTCCCCAATTTGAAATTGTTGGTTTAGCCTTCAATGCCTTATTAATTTCAATTAGATAATCAACTTTATCTTTATTTGATTCTTTAGCCCAAGTATCTTGCTCATGTGTAAAGTACTGACCATTATTTATGCTGTTATTTGGAGGCATTGGTTGATGAATTAAATTACCTTTTGTGAAAGAAGACCATTTCTTTGCTTCTTCAGTAGCTTTGAGGATGCCTTCTTTTGTCAAATCACTCGTTGCTGAATAGCCATATCCGCCATTATGAATCACCGTTACCATCAAACCTTCATCCTCTATGATTTCAATTGGCTCTAGAACATTTCTCGTAACCGATAGGACATTCGTATATTTGCTAACAAAACGAAAAGAGCAGTAGTCCACGTTTGGTAAGTAGGTATTAATTTGATTTATAAATTCATTTCTCATGATTTAGTGGAAAATACATTGTATCATTTAAGTATAATTATGCATAAGATTTATCCTCTTATTGAAAAAACAAATTTCCCTAGTATTAGAAGGTCTTCTCTTAAAACTATTCAAGTTAATTTAGGATACAAGTGCAACCAAAGTTGTCTCCATTGCCATGTAAATGCGGGGCCAAAAAGAAAAGAAATGATGGATAAAGAGACCATAGATAATGTAGTTGATTTTGCAATCACTAATAGAATCAAAACAGTTGATCTTACGGGTGGTGCACCTGAGATGAATAAATATTTTAAGTATATGATCAAAAAATTAAAAGAATATGATATTCACGTAATAGATCGATGTAATTTAACTATACTTGATGAAGACGGTATGCGAGAGTTACCTGAGTTTTTTGTCAAAAATAACATAGAAATCATTGCTTCCATGCCATGCTATATAAAAACAAATGTTGATCAACAAAGAGGCAAAGGAGTGTTTGATAAAAGTATTAATATGTTGAGGATTCTTAATAATTACGGTTATGGTATCAAAGAAAATCTAGTTTTGAATCTAGTTTACAATCCACAGGGTCCAGTTTTACCACCATCACAAAAGGAACTAGAAAATGACTATAAATCATATCTAAAAGATAATTTTGGAATAGTATTTAATAGCCTTTTTGTAATTACTAATATGCCTATTAATCGATTTGGCAGTACGTTAGTAAGTCAAAATAAATTTAATAATTATATGAATCTTCTCAAATCGTCCTTTTCTGAAAAGGCTAGAGAAAACGTAATGTGTAAAGAATTAATAAGTATAGATTATAATGGAAACGTGTTTGATTGTGACTTTAACCAAATGCTCAATATAAATCTGTCAAGGAGAAAAACTCACATTTCTAATCTTGATTGTAAGCACTTATATAATAAAGAAGTATCAACTGCAGATCATTGTTATGGATGTACTGCTGGATCAGGAAGTAGTTGTGGAGGCGAGACAACATAATTATGTTATTTTCAATTATAATACCAACACTAAATGAAGAAATAGCTCTTAAATCTAATATTATTTTTCTAAAAAGAATTCGTAGATATCTTAGTGCTGAATTAATAGTAGTAGATGGGGGAAGCAAAGACTCGACAGTAAATCTTGCTAAATCACTGTCATGTCGTGTTTACATCACGGATGCCTCAAGATCAAAACAAATGAACTTGGGTGCGAGACACGCAAATGGAAGGTATTTAGTATTTCTTCATGCCGACACAACATTTGATGACTGTGCTATAAATAATATAAAAGAACAAGTAAAAGATATCAAATGGGGATACCTAAGTATTAGGTTTAACTCGAGTGAACTAAAATATAGAATCTTATCCTACTTAATAAATCTTAGAAGTAAATTATTTCATTATGCTACTGGTGATCAAGTTATGATAATTGAAAGTAATTTTTTCAAAAGAATGATTGGTTTTAAAGAAATAGACTTAATGGAGGATATAGAACTAACTAATCGAATGAAAACTTTCAGTAAACCAGATTTGTTAGAAGGTTTAGCAATTACTTCTAATAGAAGGTGGAGAAAATATGGATATTTGAAAACAATTCTAAAAATGAGATATATAAGAATATTATATTATTTAGGTATGAATGATAAGATCTTATCGAAAATTTATAAATGACCACTTCAATTAATATCATATCCAAGAATCCTGAATTTGCTGATTGTAAAACAAGATTAAAAAAACTTTTAACTCATGAAGATAGAGCTTTTTTGGCTAAAGTTATGTTGGAAATGACATGTAAGGCTGTATCAGAATTTACTTCTAAAAAGTTGCTTCACTTATACCCTCGCATGGATGGAAAGTTCATTGATAGTCTTGCTGAAAAATACCATATCAAACTAATGATTCAAGCGTCTGGAAAGCTCAGTGATAAAATATATTCGATTTTGAACATTGATACTTTACCGCATTATAATAGATTAGTTATAGGTTCAGATATTCCGTCTATTAGTCCAAAAGAGATAAGCGAATGTATAAATTTACTAAATACGAATGATTGCGTTTTTGGTCCTTCTAACGATGGTGGGTTTTACCTTGTTGGAGTCAAAGGCAATGCTCATTCAATTTTTGAAAATTTAAATATGAACACCATTATACTTAATGATTTGATGAACATTTGTAGAAAAAGTAACTTAAGCTATAAATGTATAAGAAAACTAAAAGATATTGATTGTGAGAAAGACTTATTATTTATCTGAATTATTTTTTTTCTTATAAATATCATTTAATTTAACATATTTGAGATAAGTATTGAACATGGTAGTTAGTGCTACTTTAAATCCATTTTTTCCTTGTAGAATACCGCCTTTAATGAAAAGCTTTTTAAAAAAAGCAAATATACAATTAACTATTGGCCTAATTGAAGATGGCTTTCTCCCCTCTTTATATAATTGTTCTGCGCTCATAGTACTTCTGAAATTCATTTTATCTACCCATTCCTCCATAGATTCATAGGTATTATGTATTATGTGCGTCTTTGATTTATATTGATTAACACTCTTGACCGCAGCATGGTCAGACCTATTATCATAATTGACCTTTGTTTTATTATATAACCTTGTAACTTCATCTGGATAAAATCCCGCTGCTTTTATCCATTCATCTCCACAGAAGTTTTTCCTTCTAAAGGAATAACTATCATATTTATCCGAAAACTTAATATTTTCAACAAATTCTATTAAATCATCATCTAGATACTCGTCTGCATCCATGCTAAATATCCAATTATTTTTTGAAAATTTTGATGCTTCTTTTTTTTGACCACCATCACCCAAGAATTTTTGCACAAATACTTTTGCTCCAGCTTCTTTTGCTAAGTCTCTTGTAGAATCAGTGCTTTCAGAATCAAGAACAATAACTTCGTCACAAACTTTCTGTAAACTCTTTATAGCTCTTAATATATATCTCTCAGCGTTAAGGCTTATTATTGTTCCTGTAATTTTATGCATGTTTATAATGAGTCAAAAATTTTCTCTAGTTGATTAAAATGATTATCATAATTATATTCTTTATGTGCATATTCATATGCGTTACCCACGAGTTTATCTCTAAGAGAACTATTTTCAAAAATCATATCAATTTTTTTTGTAAGGTCTATTGCGTTCTTCGATTGAAATAAAAGACCATTATCTCCATCAGAAATTATCTCAGGTACACCACCCGCATTACTCCCTATTACTGGCACATTCATGAACATTGCCTCTGCAACAACTAGTCCAAACGTTTCTTCATATGTAGGCAATATCACTAAGTCAAAAAATGACATATAAGTCATTGGTGAATTAACAAAATCAACAAATTTTAAATTATTCGATAAACCAAATTCATAGGCATCAGCAATTAATCGATCTTTATAAGATTTGGACATTGAATGTCCTATAATACATAACTGCATTTCATTGGAGCTTCTATTCATAGCTTCTAAAACTAAGTGCTGCCCTTTTTGTTCTTCAACACGAGAAAATACACCAATTGAGAATATATCTGGATTAATATTATTTTTTTTTATAAAGTCATTTTTATTTATTGAATAATCTTCATCTGGCTTTTTGATACCATAAGTAAGTTTTTTAATTTTATTTCTATTGATAGGTAAATTTTTATATGCTTCATCCCTAAGATTATTAGTTATTACAAGAAGTTGATCTATATTCTGATAGGCAAATTTATGGTAGGAGCTATTTTTTAAATTAGGAATTTTCATTTGTCTATAAAAAATTATTTTAATGTTTCCAGGCGTGAGTAACTTTAACATTAATGCTATAAATATATCTTTAGACCAACTTACATGAAGTATCGTTAATTTATTTGTAACTATAAAACTTCTTAAAATAAAAAAATTGGATAATGTTTTTAGTAGACCACTCTGAACACACTCCACCTTGTTGTCTTTAATAGATTTGGAAATATATGAGTATTTTGAACAAGCTACATGTATGTTATGACCATGATTTTTATAATATTGAACAAGTTTCATAAAATACAATTCCAAGCCTCCCCGATCAGGAGATAGACATATAGCTAATACTTTATTAAAATTCATATCTTTTTGATATTATAGTCTTATTAATATCCAAGTAACAAAGAAATATTTGTAACTAATATTATTTATTGGTGTAATAGACGCATGAAAAAACTTTTGGCAATAAGAAACGATAGATTAGGAGATCTTATCTTAACGTTACCTGCTTTAAGAATTATAAAAAAATCAATTCCTGACATTCAAGTTGACTGTCTTGTGGATAGTAAATACATTGAAATATCTGAATTATCTAATGATATAGATAATATTATTACCGAAAATAATTTGATGGATTGCTTGTCTAATAAAAATTATGATTTTTGTATAAGTTTTTTTTCAACATTTAGAATTGGATACAAACTCTGGCAAGCACATATTGAGAGTAGATATGCGCCTGCAACCAAAATAGCACAGTTTTTTTATAATAAAACAATCAAACAGAAAAGATCACAGTCTTTAAAACCAGAGTATGAATATAATAATGATTTAGCAGAGTTCTTTTTAAAAGATAATGGCTATATTGATAATAGTATGGACGAGCCATTAATAGAGATTAATAATAATGAAAAATATAAAAATCAATCTCAGAAAATAATTTATATACATCCATTTACAGGAGGTTCTTCAAAAACATTATCTGAAAATGATTTTACCAGATTATGTTATGAATTGGATAAATTATGTAACTGTAAATTTATTCTCCATTGTGATGATATCGATTATAAGAAGTGCGAGATAATTAGAAATAAAAATAGTAATCTGGATATATCGATAATCAATCCTACAAGTAGTTTAAAAGAAATGTTTCTTAATATTAGTAAATGTGATCTATTCATTGCTGGGTCTACAGGTCCTCTGCATGTTGCAGCCTCAATGAATAAAAAAACGGTCGGGTTCTACCCATCTAAAACATCATCTTCATCCTTGAGATGGGATACAATTAATGACGATTCTATAAAATTATGTTTTTCTGACAGTGATGATAATAAACATTTAGAAAATATTAATATAGATATTGAAAGAACTGCTAAGAGTATTTACGAAAAGTTACTTAGTTAGTTTTTCAACAGATTTTTGTACATCCTGAACTGTAATGTTATTAAGACAGTTAGTGTGTCCTAGTGGGCAAATACTCTTGAAGCATGGGCTACAACTTAATGCTTTATAAACAATTTCACTTTTTTCCTCAGAATTTAAAGGAGGTGTGTAGACAGGGGACGAGGATCCATATATAGCAACAACAGGCCTGTTAAATGCAGAACTTATATGCATCAGACCAGAATCATTGGATACAACACAGTCAGCATGTGAAATTATATCAATGACATCCATCAGATTAGTTTCACCTATTAGGTTAATTACCTTCCCAGAGTCAATATTATTAACTTTTTCTTGAACAGATAAATCTAAACCAACAAATATTACTTGATAATTAACTATCAGTTTACAAGCTAAATCAATCCAATTTTCAATAGGCCACTTCTTCGCAGGACCATATTCTGCATCTGGACAGAAGACAATATACTTTTCACTTTTATCAAACAATTGTTTTCGTTTTTTAGTTGCTAATTTTGAGACAAAATTAGGCTTTAGCATAGATTCATATTTTTCGTTTATGAGATTCAAGTATCTGTTTGCCATGCCGTGATTGCGACCTATTTTTTCTTTGATACAATTAATTAATCCATATCTGAATTCACCTATATAACCTATTCTTTCTCTTATTCCTGCAATAAACGGTATAATCGCTGACTTGAAGCTATTTGTCAGAATATAACATCTAGAGTACTTGTTTTTTAAGCTGAGGCCTAATTTTATTCTATACAAAAGTGACAACTTTTTATGCTTTGTTTTCGATAAGATTATATTAGAAATATTTGGTATCAGTTTTGCTACATCAGCAAGATTTTCATTTACGAGTATATCGATCTGCAAATCTCTATTATTTTTTTTTAGTGCATTTACAAATGAAGAGCTTATAACAAGGTCTCCTATCCATGCTGGCATTATTATGAGAATTCTAGTTACATGCATACTAAGATTTATCAAGATATTTAAAATATGATTCTATTCCTTTTTCAAGCTCTGTTGATTTACCTCGGAAACCGCTCTTATGCAAAAAGCTCATATTTGCTTCAGTAAATGCTTGATATTGCTCTTCTAATCCGGGAGGAAAATCAATATATTCAATATGACCAGATTTAAAGTAACTTATTACTGAATTAGCTACATCATTGAATGATCTGCTTTTACCAGTTGCAACATTAAAGATGCCTGAAACATTGTTCTTCATGAACCAAAGTTTTATATCAATTGTATCTTTTACAAAAACAAAGTCTCTCCTTTGTTCCCCACTATCATAACCATGACTCCCCTTAAAAAGTTTTAACATACCAGATTTTCTTATTTGATGGTAAAAGTGGAAAACAACACTACTCATTACTTCTTTATGTTGTTCATATGGTCCATAAACGTTGAAGTATCTCATCCCGACGATTTGAGATTTAATTTTTTTTATATTTTCTCTAACATAATTATCAAATAAAAGTTTAGATTCTGAGTAATGGTTTAATGATGATTCATTATCAGGATGCTCTTTGAAAATAGTGCCATCACCATAAACAGATGCGGACGAAGCATAAATCATGTCAATGTTTTCATTGGATGAGAATTCTAAAAGCTTTTTTGAATAATTGAGATTAACATCCATAATATAATCTCTATCAGGTTCAGTAGTTTTAGAGCATGCCCCTAGATGAAAAATCTGTTCTATATTATCCTTATACTTCCCATTTTTAAGATCTTTTAGGAAAACATTATGATCTATGCAATCTAAAACATCCAGATTTTTAATATTTTCGAATTTTGCAGTATATTTGTCTAATTCCTCGACTACTAATACTTTTTTTTCTAGTTCCAAAAGAGAACGAACAAGGTTTGTTCCTATAAAACCTGCTCCACCAGTAACGATAATCATATTGCAAATAATACCTCATTTTAATATCAAATATAATAATAGTTAATAAAAGTATTGTTTTGGAGATAAAATAGCTGTTACACTTACTTTTTTGAAATGAAAAGGTCACAAATACTTGTCGGTATAATAATGGGATCGCAGTCTGACTGGCCGACCATGAAGCATGCGTCAGAAACTCTCACAAGTCTATCTATTAAGCATGAAAAAAAAGTTGTATCTGCTCATAGAACTCCAGATTTGTTATTTGAATATGCTGAGAGCGCGTTTGAGCGTGGCATTGAAGTAATAATTGCGGGAGCAGGTGGTTCAGCGCATCTTCCAGGCATGACAGCTGCGAAAACACACATCCCAGTTATTGGTGTGCCTGTCAAGACAAAAGCTTTGGAAGGAAAAGATTCTTTGCTGTCCATTGTCCAAATGCCGGCAGGAATTCCAGTAGCAACAGTTGCAATAGGAAAAGCAGGAGCTATAAATGCAGGTTTACTTGCTGCATCTATATTGAGTATGAAATATGCGGAAATTAACAAGAAAGTTTTACAATTCAGAGATAAACAAACAAAACGTATATTAAAAGCAAGTAAGTCACTCTAATGAAAATCGCTATTTTTGGTGCTGGTCAGCTTGCTATGATGATGATAGAAGAATCGTCAAAATTGAATCATGAATTTGTTGTAGTTGACCCTTCACCGAATCCCCCTGCAAGTAAATATGCTAAACATCTTCAAACTGATTATACTGACAAGAAAACTTTAGATTATATTGCTGCTAATTATGACATTGCTACTATAGATTTTGAAAATGTAGATATCACTGCTATGAAGTTTTTAGAGAGAAATATCAGAGTATCCCCTCCCTCTCAAGCACTTGAAGTCTGTCAAGACAGACTTCTAGAAAAAAATCTTTTTAGGAAATTAGGAATTAGTGTAACTAATTATAAAGAAATAAAAGATATTTCTGATTTAAAAAAGTATTGTAAAGGAAATGAATCAAACTACCTTCTTAAATCAAGAAGATTTGGATATGATGGAAAAAACCAATTCAAGTGCAATACTAATTTAGATTTATTAGAGAATTTGATATCTGACTGCGCCTGTATAGTAGAGGAGGTTGTTGATTTCACAACCGAAGTATCATTGGTTTGTGTAAGACAAGATGATGATAATATATATTTTTACCCACTAATTGAAAATTTCCATAAGGATGGCATCTTGAGATATAGTAGATTCCCATATGTTAATAGAGAATTACAAAATATTGCAGAAAGATATGGCAAAGAACTATTAAATTATTTTGACTATGTAGGCGTGTTGGTTGTTGAATTTTTTGTGACTAAAGATGGAGAATTAGTGGCTAATGAAATGGCACCACGGGTTCATAATTCAGGGCATTGGTCTATAGAGGGTTCTTCGAGTAGTCAATTTGAACTTCATATAAAAGCTATAACTAATGATCTCAATAATGATCTAATCAACTTTAAACCCTCTGTGATGATTAATATATTATCGAAGTATCCAGACAATAATATTTTGAAAGAGCTAGATTTCCATCATTTCCACAGTTACGAAAAAGAAGAAAGATATTTAAGGAAACTGGGTCATATAACTATTACTAAAAATAAAGCTGAACAGATAGAATCAATTTTACCGAATTATCTTAGAGTATTAGATAATTAATTTTTCAATAGATTCTTCTTAGCCAATATTTTACCCTTTTCAACCCCCCACTGGTCATAGCTGTTGATATTCCAAACCACACCTTCTGTAAAAACTTTATGTTCATATAAACTTATAATCTTTCCTATTCTATTGGGTGAAATTTTATCTAGAGATATTAAACTGGAAGGTGAATTTCCATTTAATGACTTATGTAAATATTTACTTTTATATCCTTTAAATAACAAGTCTGCTTGCGCATGGACATTTGCTGACATAAATCTCTTTGAATTAGTATTGAGTTGCTTTACGTATATAAAATCAAAGTATAAATCAAGAGTACCTTGATGAGCAGCTTGGAAAAATGAGTGCTGGCATTCTGTTCCAGGAGTCCCAAACAATATCGGTGCAGTCATATTCGATGTGTACTCATTATTATTGGTGATTGATTTTCCATTGCTTTCCATCACAATTTGCTGGATATAATTCGAAATGTTTCTAAGTCTGTATGAGTAGGGAACGATTACATTTCCATATTTACTAAGATAGTTAATATTCCAAATATTAATAAGAGCTAAGTTAATTGGTAAATTAGTTTCATACGTAGTTTTATAAAAGTGAGAATCCATTTCTTTTATTCCAGTGACAAATTCACAGTAATTCTCAATTCCTATTTCAAACATATTAATCAATGTAATTGGAGATGCAATAGAAAATCTACCTGGGATAGTTTTTGGAAATGTAAAGATATTTTTAGACGAAAAATTGAGTGATTTACACAATGATTTATTAGTAGATATAGCCACAAATTGATTTTTGTGAATATAGTTTGCATAGTCAGGAAGATTTTTTTTAATATAATTATCTATAAATAATTTTATTCTCAAGATTTCGTCAGTCTTGAAGCTTTTTGAAGCAAAGATAAATAATGTGCGTTTTAAATCAATTATTTTTATAAGATCAGATATTTCATCATTATCTCCACTAGAAACAAAATGCGAGGAAAAATCATTTGTTTTGAAGCTCTCTAATGCTTCTGATAGAAATTTTGGTCCTAGCATAGAACCTCCGATTCCAATATGGATAATAGTATTTATATTATCTCCATTACAACTTTTTATTTCACCTTTCTTAATTTTCAAATAAAATTTAGAGATCTTTTCTATGTCTTTCTCATACATTTTACTATTTCTATAATAGACAAAAGATACTGACTGTGATTCAGTTTTACTAATTAGTTTATTTGTAAAAAGTTTTTTCCTCTTTTCTGCAAATTTGTTTAAAGTAAGCAAAGATTTCATTTTCGTGAAAATATCACTGTTGATAGTGTTTCTAGATAAATCTAGAGTAATTCCATTAAAAGTTTTAATTTTCAGAGGTGTCCTTTTACTATTTTTGGATATAGTTGAAAAATTTCTTAACTTTTCTTTGATGTCCACGGCTATATGGCGTTTAATTTTTTATCTATAGGTTTATCAATAATTTGATTTGACTCGTTTACGTATATGGTTGTTGGTGTGTGATTTGCATGCTCATTTTCGTTCAACATTGTGTATGTACAAATTATAACTTCATCGTATATTTTAATCTTATGGCAACATGCGCCATTGATACCAATAATGCCGGTATCAGGCTTACCTGGTATAGCATATGTAGATAATCGCTCGCCATTAGTAATGTCATATATGTCTATCTTCTCATATGGGTGTATATTTGCCGCTTTTAGTAATGCTATATCAATTTCGCATGACCCTTCATAATCAATGTTTGAATTTGTTACTGTTGCCTTGTGTATTTTTGAATTTAAGTACTGTCTTTCCATGAATGTATATTACTATCTTTTTTATATGATTATAACTAAATTTCGATATTATCTATAAGCCTAACGTTATCTATATAACAAGCAATAAAAATCCCGCATTTGCTATTTACCTTTACAAGCTCTTTTAACGTATCAAGAGATCGTAAATCCAAGTACTCAACAGGTATATTATTATTTTTGAACTCAATTAAGCTGCTTTCTCTAGTAAAATTATAATCTAATCCACTTTGTAATTTTTTTTTCATTGCCTGTAGTATTTGAAATATTAACTTTACTTTACCAAAAGACCCGCTCGATATTTTGCTTAATCTTGAACTCAAAGCTACATTGTTACAATTTCGTACAGTATCAATGTCTATAATTTTTAATTTTGGAAAATATGTATTAGCTATATATTTAATTAATAGTAATTGCTGAAAGTCCTTCTTGCCAAAATAAGCATAATTTGGTTCAAAAATCTCAAAAAGAAACTTAACTATTCTATATACGCCTAAAAAGTGACCAGGCCTTTTTGCGCCACACATATATGTTGTAAATTTAGGAAGGTCATATTTATTGCTATCAAGGTGCTCCCCTATGACAAGATGGTCTGGGTTGAATATCAGATCCACATTGTTATCTTCACAAACAGATAAATCATCTTCAAGTGTTCTTGGATAACTAAGATAGTCATTTCTATCATTAAATTGAAGCTCATTGACATATATTGAAACAATTTTAACTGAAGAACTTGGTGCGCTTTTTATTAATTCCACGTGACCAGAGTGTAAATTCCCCATAGTAGGAATCAATGATATTTTTTTGTTAGGTTTGTGATTTTTTATAAAAGACCTGATATCTTTCAGAGAATTAATTACTTTCATAATTTAGATATTATTTATAAATTCTTGAATTACTTTGTTTATAACTTTTTCATTTTTTTTTGACAGTGAAGTGATTTTATTAAAACTAATGCCAAACAGATCATAAATAACTGCAACTTGTCCATCTAATACAGACCCTGATCCAATACCAATAACAGGACAACTACATGCGCTTGCAATCCTTTTAGCTAATGTGTTTTCAATACACTCTAAAAGTATGAGTTTTATTCCTATTTTGTCTAAAGCTATTGCATTTTTATATATCAGGTTAGCTTCTTTTTTAGTTTTTCCATATTTTCTGAATTCTGATTTATTTTCTACTGATTGTGGCAAAAGGCCTAAATGACCACACAGAGGTATATCTTTTTGAACAAGATATCGAACAATATCTAAATTTTTAGAATCTACTTCAATTTTTATAAGGTCAGCTAGATTATTAGCTATTAGTTTTTTTGAATTCTTTAATGCATTTGATTTCGTGTTATATGTATTCTTTGGTAGATCAACCATAACAGTTGCTATGTTGACTCCTGCAGCTACACATTTTGCATGATAAGTTATTTCCTCTAATGAAACGTCATGAGTTGAATCATTACCTTTAATAACTTGTCCAAGTGAATCACCAACGAGCACTATATCAACTCCTTGTGTTTCAAGATATTTTGCTATACTTGCATCATAAGCAGTAACACATGATAGTGTGATCCCCTTTTTATATGACTCTAATAAATTGTCTAACTTAGTCATTATTATATTGAAGAAGGATTAAAATATTTTTTACCTTTTATATCAGATGATATTTCTTCTATTAACAACTGGTAATCATTCTGATTATTGATATTTACATTGGATGTGTTAATTATCAGGACAGGAGATTTTGTATATTCATGAAAATGTTTCATATATAAATCATTTACAGACTCTATATATTTTCTTTTCATATTTTTTTCTACATCTAGGCCTCTTTTTTTTATTCTCTCAATTAAGATATCTGTTGATGCCTGAAGATAAATAATCAAATCTGGAGTAGGAGGAATAAAATTAAGTTTATTTCGAATACTAATGTACATTTCAAACTCAAGTTCTGATAAATTTAATTTAGCAAATAACTCATCTTTGCCAAAATAAAAGTCAGATACTAGCGTATTATCTGCATGATTAATTTTTTCAGATTGCTCTATTCTTTTTAAAAGAAAATATATTTGAGTAGAAAAAGAATTAGATTGGTTATCATCATAAAACTTTTTTAAAAACGGATTATCTATATAATCTTCAAATAAAGTCTGGCACTTCATAGTATTAGAGATAGTTTTAGCTAATGTGGTTTTACCTACACCGATAGCACCTTCTATTGCTATATATTTATTATTTATCATTATAACTTTTTAATTAAATTTGAAACCTTGCCATACTTTGGTATCTGATAGCCATACCCTGTTATTTCATACAAGGGAATCAATACAAATTCTCTATATTCCAATCCTGGATGAGGGATTATAAGATCTTTTGAATTCATAATAGTTTTATTATAAATCAATATATCTAAATCTATGCTTCTAGGTCCCCATTTTTTTGTCTTTTTTCTATTATGTTCTTTCTCAAGTCTTTGTAGTTCTCTTAACAATTCATGTGGATTTAGTTTTGTTTTAATTTCAACAACTGCATTAATGAAATTAGGCTGGCTTTGAGGTCCAAGTGGTTTTGTTTCATAAAGACTTGATTTTTTTACAATACTTGTAGATTGGATCCTATTTATTTGTTTGAGTACAGAATATATTCTGAAATACGGATGGTTTTTATTACTCCCTATTCCTATGAAAACTTGATTCAATTTTAATGATTAATTAAGCTTTTCTTTAATCCTTGCAGATTTACCAGATCGCTCACGTAAATAATACAACTTAGCTCTTCTGACAGCTCCTTTGCGTTTTATTTGTATTTTATCAATGATGGGACTGTGGGTTTGGAAAACTCTTTCTACGCCCTCCCCATAGGAGATTTTTCTGACAGTAAATGATGAGCTGATGCCTCTATTTTTTACTGCTACTACTACACCTTCAAATGCTTGGATACGTTCTCTCTTACCTTCTTTGACCTTTACGGATACAACAATAGTATCTCCGGATGAGAAATTAGGGACAGATTTGATTTGTTTTGATGTGATATTGTCAACTATTTTACTCATCTCTTTTGACCTTTAGTTCAGTAATAAATTCTTGCAGTAGTCTATCATCTTCTTTTGTAAGTTTCACGTTTTTTAACAAGTCTGGCCTTTTCATAAAAGTGTTACCTAATGCCTGTTTTCGTCTCCACATCAGAATTTCCTTATGATTTCCTGATAAAAGGATGTCTGGAACAGACATATCATCAATAGTTTCAGGTTTTGTATAATGAGGATGATCAAGAATACCGTTATAAAACGAGTCATTATGTATAGAGTTAATGTCGTCCGCAACGCCATTTAACAATCTTACAACAGATTCTATTATTACAGCTGCAGGCAGCTCTCCCCCTGATAAGACATAGTCTCCTATGGAGATTTCCTCATCTATCAAGTGGTCAATGATTCGTTGATCGACTCCTTCATACCTTCCACATAAAAGTGTAACATTTTCTTCTTTAGATAAATTTATTAGCTTTTTTTGATTAAGAGTCTGTCCTTGGGGGGATAAGAAGTAACATTTTCCAGATTTAATTGTTTTTAGAGAATCTTTGACTGGTTGATACTGTATAACCATACCGGGGCCACCACCATATGTCTTAAAATCTACTCTATTATGCTTGTCCTGAGTGTGTAACCTAAGATCAATTATATTGATATCAATTATTTTTTTATCAAGACCTTTTTTTATTAATCCATGTTTATTAAATGATTCAAAAAAATCTGGATAAATAGTTAAAATATTAAACTGATTCATGATTTATAATAATTTTTTTATTTGATATTAAAGTTATATTGTCTTGGATAAAAGCTACGTAAATATATTTATTACTATTCTTTATTGCTAAAACATCATTGGATCCATTATTAAAAATGAAATCTACGAATCCAAGATATTCTTCTTTTGAAGTCACTACATCTATACCCTCTAAATCACTCCAGTAATATTCTCCCTCAGCAAGAATAGGCATATCAGATTTATGAATTAATATGTCTTTACCTATAATATTTTCTGATGAATTTATATTGTCATAGTCCTTTATTTTTATAATAACTTTCTTTGGCATTATTTTAATATCAGTTATGTCAATTTTTTTCTTCAAGTCATTAGATATTATGAAAGTATTGTAACTTTTTAAATTTTCTGGTGGATGCGCGAAGCAGGATATAGCGATCCAGCCATGAATGCCATGTGTGGATAGAACTTTCCCTATTATTACAGAGTCAAGTTTATTCATACATATGTTTAGGAGAAAAAGGTTTAAGCTTTATCTTTTTCGTTTGTTTCTTCAGCAGGTGCTGCTTCAGCTGCTGTTTCTTCAGCAGGTGCTGCTTCAGCTGCTGTTTCTTCAGCAGGTGCTGCTTCAGCTGCTGTTTCTT
>MDSV01186475.1_pt1 | contig 16182 bp, 17 predicted proteins | sample 810851 | NCBI WGS metagenome assembly MDSV01 (sample SAMN05326640, study PRJNA326480) | marine metagenome | isolation source: seawater | place: Atlantic Ocean: North East | collected 2012 | reverse complement strand
GGCGGAGAGACTGGGATTCGAACCCAGGAAAGAGTTGCCCCTTTGCCGGTTTTCAAGACCGGTGCTTTCAACCGCTCAGCCATCTCTCCGTTAGCAACGTTTTTATAAGTATAATTAATAAATTCAACAAAAAAAAATATATCTAATTGTATAATTATTAGAATATAAGGTTAGTTATATCATTCAATAAAATGAAATTAACTAATTTTAATAAAGGAATTCTTTCTACTACACTAGGATCTTTTTGGTGGGGTTTTCTTGGAACATATTATTTTCAATATATTACTTTTGTAGGAACTTTAGAAGTTGTTATACATAGAAGTTTTTGGACCACTATGTTGCTTTTATTTACAATCTTTTTTTTTAAAAAATTTTATAAAGTAAAAAAAATATTATTTGATAAAAAAAAAATTAGTATTTTATTTGTAACAAGTTTATTAATTTTTGGTAATTGGTCGTTTTGGATTTATGCTGTTGAAACAAATAGAATTTTAGACGCAAGTTTTGGATATTTTATTTTTCCTATTTTAAGTGTTTTTTTTGGTTTTATTTTTTTTAAAGAAAAATTAAATAAAAAAAGATTTTTTTCAATATTATTAGTTAGTATTTCAATTATTTATTTAGTATTTAATCTTAATTCATTTCCATGGATTGGTTTGCTCTTGGCTACATTGTGGGTAAGTTATAATTTAATAAGAAAAAAAATTAATGTTGAAGCTGACATAGGTTTATTTATTGAAAGTCTAATAATATTGCCATTTATATTAATTATTTTTTATTATTTGGTAAAAAATGATCTAAATTATTTTTCTTTAAATGATCCAAATTTAATGTTTTTGCTTTTTTTAGCAGGCCCAATGACAGTGATTCCTTTATTCTTATATATCAAGGGAGTTCAATTATCTGGACTAGGACCATCTGGTATGATTTTCTTTTTAACACCAACAGGTCAGTTTTTATTGGGATTTTTCTACTTTAATGAAAAATTAAATTTCGACAAGTTGTTAAGTTTCATTTTGATTTGGTTTGCTGTATTTATTTACTTAAAGGACCTTTATGAAAGTAACTAAAATTTTTTTTATATTTTATTTTATATTATTTTCTAACAATGTTTTTTCACAAGAAAAAGAATTTAGTGACTGGTTAAAAAATTTTAAAAAAAAAGCTTTAAATCAAGGTATTTCTCTTAAGACAATTAATTTGGTTATGAATAATGCTGTGTTCTTACCTAAAGTAATTAAATACGATAGATATCAACCAGAATTTTATGAAGATACTAAAACTTATATAGAAAAAAGAGTTACAAAAACGAAAATTAAAAAAGGTTTAGATCTTTACAAAAAAAATTCTAAAATTATTGAACAAATCGAAAAAAATTTTTATGTTGAAAAAGAATTAATGTTAGCACTAATGGCTATAGAAACTAATTATGGAACATATTTGGGTAAAATGGATATTATATCCTCACTTTCCACGTTAAGTTTTGATAAAAGAAGAAGTGAATTTTTTACTAAAGAATTATTAATTTTATTAAAATTAATTGATAATAATATTATAGACCCATCTATACTTTATGGATCATGGGCTGGTGCATTTGGAAACTTTCAATTTATGCCAAGAACAATAAAAAATTATGCTATTGATTACAATAATAATTCAACTATTGAGCTAAAGAAAATCGATGATTCATTTGCTTCTGCAGCAAATTATATTAACAAAATAGGATGGAAAAAAAATATGCCTTGTTTTTATAAAATAAAATTAAATTCTAATATACCAAAAAAATACTTAAATTCTTCAGCAAAAAAAATTAAAAACAAAATGCCAGTATCTTACTTTAAAGATTATATAATTAATTTTGAAGATATTAGCCATGATATAGATATTAATTCTACTAGCGCTATAATAATTCCAGATAAAGATATAATTCCAGATAATCAATCTCTAGATCCATCTTATTTAGTTTTTGATAATTATGAATTGATTTTAAAATGGAATAGATCGCTTAGGTTTGCACTAGCTGTTTGTACTTTAAAAGAAAATTTTAAAAATGAACTGTAAATATATTGATAATTTTTTAATATTAATAATAATTTTTTTTATTAATTCTTGTACTAATTATCCGGAAATTAATAAAAATATAACTAATAATAATAATTTATTTATTAATAAAGGATTTACTCTTACTTACAACGATTCAATGTACAAAAGTAAAAAAATTAATTCAAAAATTGAAGAAAGATCTTTGGTTATTTTTCAAAAAAATCTAAAAAAAAATACTGATGTTAAAATTACCAATCTATTAAATTCAAAATCAATTTTAGTTAAAGTTGGGAAGAATGCCAATTACCCAAATTTTTATAATTCCGTTATATCGTTACGTATAAAAAAAGAATTAAATATAAATGAAGAAGAACCTTATATTGAAATTAAGGAAATAAGTGAAAATTCACTTTTTGTTGCAAAGAAAGCTAAAATGTTTGATGAAGAAAAAAAAGTTGCAACTAAAGTTCCGATAGAAGATGTTCAAATTAAAGATTTAAGCAATATAGAGGATATAAAAAAAGAAAAAGGAAAAATAAAATTTAAGTATATTATAAAAATTGCTGATTTTTATTTCGTTGAGTCTGCAAATTTAATGAAATCTAGGATCGGTGAAGAAACTAATATTAAGAATGTTAATATAAATAAAATTTCTAATACTCAATTTAGAGTATTTATAGGGCCTTATAATAATTTAAAGTCTTTAAAAAAAGCATTTAATGCTATAAATATTCTGGAATTTGAAAATATAGAAATTATAAAAGAATAGAATGAAAAAAAAATTAAACACTTTTATTATATTTGTAATATTATTATTCTCTACATCCCCTTCAATAGCTAAATTTGATGTTAGAGCTAAAACTGTAATACTTCAAGATTATTTGTCCGGTGAAATTTTATATGAAAAAGATGCTGATATAAAAATTTTTCCAGCTTCTATGACTAAAATTATGACTTCAATAATAACATTTGATTTACTTAAAAAAGGAGATTTAAGTTTAGATGATAAGTTTTTAATATCAGAAAATGCTTGGAGGTGGTCTCAAGCTGGTTATTCATCCATGTTTATAATGGTTGGTGATGAAATCAGTGTTGAAAATTTATTAAGAGGAATTATCGTAGCATCAGGTAATGATGCCTGTATAGCTTTAGCTGAAGGTATAGCTGGTACTGAAGAAGAATTTGCATTAATGATGACCTCAAAAGCTTTAGAAATCGGAATGGATAATACAAATTTTAGTAATTCTTCTGGAATAACATCTGCCTACAATTATTCTACTGCAAGAGATATTTTAACAATGTCAAATTATTTAATAAAAAATTATCCTGATTATTATGAATATTTTGAAGAAAAAGAATTCACCTGGGATAGAACTGGTGGAGATCCTATTACACAAGGAAACAGAAATCCTTTACTATATAAAAATTTAGGTGTTGATGGTATCAAAACTGGCTATTTATCTTCTGAAAAATATTCTTTAGCCTCATCAATGAAAAGAAATGAAAGAAGATTAATTGCTGTTGGAAGTGGTTTTAAAAGTAAAAACTCAAGATCTAGAGAGTCGGCAAAACTTTTAACTTATGGGATTACTAATTTTGATACAATTAAAATTTCTAAAAAGAATGAAACTTTTGATAGTCTAGATGTATGGCTTGGTAAAAAAGATAAAATAGATGTTTATACAAAAAAAGATATATATAAAACTTTTCCCAAAAGGAAAAAAAGATATTTAAAAGGTATAATTGAATACAATGGCCCAATATTAGCGCCTATAAAAAAAGATACCGCTGTAGCAGAATTAAAAATTTTTTATAAAGATGAGCTTGTTAGTCAACATAAATTATATGCATCAGAAAATATAAATAGAGTTAATATTTTTTCAAGATTGTTGAAATCGGTTAATTATTTGATTTGGGGTGATGTATAAAAAATTAATTATTGCTTTTGAAGGAATTGAATGTTCTGGAAAAAGTTACCATATTAGAAATATAAAAAAATTTTTAAATTATAAAAAAATAAAATTTATATCTATAAGAGAACCAGGAGGGTCAAAAAATTCTGAAACAATTAGAAAGCTAATTTTAAGTAAAAAATCTAATTTTAATAAAAATACTGACTTATTACTATATTTAGCTGCTAGAAGTGAAAATATTGAAAAAATTATAAAAAATAATTATAAAAAAAAAATTATTTTAATAGACAGATTTGTAGACTCAACATTAGCTTATCAGCACTATGGTATGGGGGTTAATAAAAAATTAATTGAATATATCAATAAATTTCTTTTAAATAAAATTAAAGTAAATTTTACTTTTTTAAATATAGTTAATAAAAAAAATTTTAAAATAAGACTAAAAAAAAGAAAAAATCTTAATCGATATGATACATTTAATTATTCATTTTATGAAAAAGTACAAAAAGGTTTTATTAATCAATCTAAAAAAAACATTAAAAAGTATTTAATAATTGACTCAAATATTAATATAAGAAAGAACTCTGACATTATCAAAAGAAAAATTTGTAAACTAATAAATATTTAAATGAAAGTATCAAAATTTTTACCTCAAGAACAAAGTAATTTATTTGCTTTTCATGATTTAATTAAAAATTTTTTTAAATTATATTATAAAAATAAATTACCAAATAAAATTTTATTAAACGGTTTAAATGGTATTGGTAAATCAACTTTTGCTTATCATTTAATTAACTTTATATTTTCTAAAGATGAAGACTATAAATATGATGAAAAAAATTTCCAAATTGATATTAAAAATAAATCTTATAATTTAATTAAAAATAACTCTCACCCAAACCTATATGTTGTAAAAGCTAATGAGGATAAAAATTTTATTGAAATTTCTCAAATTCGTGAAATGATTGATTTTACCAATAAATCATCATTTAATAGTAAAGAACGAATTATTCTGATTGACAACGTAGAGATGTTAAATCCAAATGCTTTAAATGCGCTTTTAAAAAATTTAGAAGAGCCTAACGAAAATATATATTTTATTTTAGTTTATGATAGTAGTAAAAAAATAAAAAATACTCTTAAATCTAGATGTAATAAGTATAATTTAAATTTAACTCGTAAACAAAATTTTGAAATTGCTAACAAAATTATTAATAATAATTTTGATACATTAATAAATAAAAGTTTAATTAGCCACTATGACAGCCCAGGGGATATTATAAATTTTATTACTTTTGTTAAGTCTACTCAAATAGATGCTATAAACATCACATTAAATGATTTTTTGATTAAAATTATAAATGAAAAATATTATAAAAATAATTATTTTATTAAAAATAATATATATAAATTTATCGAATTATTTTTTTTAAATGAAGTTAAATATGATAAATATAATAATACAATTGATAAGTTTTATCATTTTTTTATCAAAAAAATTAACAATCTTAAAAATTTTAATTTGGATGAAGAGGTTTTTTTTATTGAATTTAAAGATAAGTTATTAAATGAATAAAAATTATTATATTACTACACCTATTTATTATCCTTCTGCAAAACCACACATGGGACATGCTTATTCAAGTATAATTGCTGATTTTTTTGCTCGCATCAAACGTATTCAAGGTTACAACGTTTTCTTTTTAACTGGAACCGATGAACATGGTCAAAAAATTGAAAGAGCTGCAAAAAAAAATAACTCTGATACTTTAAAGTTTTGTGATGAAATTAGTAAAACTTTTAGAGATTTGACAAAAACGTTAAATTTATCCAATAATGATTTTATAAGAACAACAGAAGAAAGACACAAAATATCAGCAAAAAATATTTGGAATATTTTAGAAAAAAAAGGTGAAATTTACTTATCCAAATACTCAGGATGGTATTCAGTATCAGATGAGGCTTTTTATACAAATGATGAAGTTGAAGAAATAGATAACAAAAAAATATCTAAATCATCGGGATCCCTAGTTGAATGGGTTGAGGAAGAGTCTTATTTTTTTAAACTTTCTAAATGGCAAAAACCTTTATTAAAATTTTATGCTGAAAATTCTGATTTTATTTTACCAAAATCTAGAAAAAATGAAGTTATGAGTTTTGTTAAAGGTGGTTTAAAAGATTTATCTGTTAGTAGAAAGTCTTTTAAGTGGGGTATAAAAGTACCATCAAATAAAGATCATGTTATGTATGTATGGTTAGATGCATTAACTAACTATTTAAGCGCTTTAAATTATCCGGATATAGACAATATACTTTATAAATCTTTTTGGCCTGCGAGTGTTCATATAATTGGAAAAGATATTTTAAGATTTCATGCTGTTTATTGGCCAGCATTTTTATTAGCAGCTGATATTAAGCCACCTCAAAGAGTATATGGTCATGGCTGGATTTTATCAGGCGATGAAAAAATGTCAAAATCAAAAGGTAATATTTTAGATCCATTAGAGATTATTAAAATTTATGGTTTAGACCCATTAAGATACTATCTTATAAAAGAAGTTTCATTTGGAAATGACGGAAATATTTCAGAAGATAAATTAGAAAGTTGTATTAATAGTGATTTAGCAAATAATTATGGTAATTTGTGTCAGCGTGTAATTTCTTTTAATGAAAAAAATATAAATTTAAAAATACCTATTTTAGGAAAGTTTAATGATGATGATATATCCGTTTTATCAGTTTACGAAAAAGAATATAATAATTTAGTTAAATATATTGATAATCAAGATATCAATTCTTATATAAATTTTATTGTTGAACAGCTTTTTGCTGCAAATAAATATTTTAATGATCAAGAACCATGGAAAAAAAAAGATAATATGATAAGATTGAATACAATTGTTTATGTTGCATTAGAGCTTATTAGAAAAATAACTATTTTATTGTATCCTATAATTCCACAAAGTTCTTTAAAAGTTCTTAAAGTTTTTGAAATTAATGAAGATCAAATTAATTTTCAATCTATAAAAAAACATGATTTAAATAAACAGGGAAATACTATTAACAAAATAGGAATTTTGTTTAAAAAAATTGAAAAAAATGATTGATTCTCATTGTCACTTAGATCATGAACCGTTGTTTAATAATATTTCAGAAGTAATTAATAATTCAAAAAAAGTTGGTATAGAAAAATTACTCACTATTTGTACAACAAAAAAAAGTTTTGATAATATTATAGAAATTTTAAAATTGGATAAAATTATTTATGGAACTTTTGGTATACATCCCCATGAAACTAATAATGAAATTGTTGATAAAGAGTATATAAAAAAAAGTGTTAAAAAAAATTCAAAAATTATTGGGGTAGGGGAAACAGGATTAGATTTTTACTATAATAATAGTGACAAAAATAAACAAATTGAAAGTTTTGAGCAACATATAGTAGCCTCAATAGAGCTAGATATTCCAATCATTATTCACTCAAGAAACGCAGAAATAGAAACATTTAATCTTTTAAACAAATACAAAAATAAAAATTTAAAAATTTTAATGCACTGTTTTACTGGTTCTAAAAAATTCTCAAAAAAACTTCAAAATTTTAATAGTTACTTTTCAGCTAGTGGTATAATTACATTTAAAAATTCAACAGAACTTCAAGAGACTTTTAAAGATATACCTAGCGATAAACTACTTATAGAGACTGATAGTCCTTTTTTAGCCCCAATTCCTATGAGAGGGAAAAAAAATGAACCAAGTTTTATAAAATTTACAGCAGAAAAGTTAGCTTTAATTAAAAATACAACTTTTGAAAATATTAAGCATCAAACTACAAATAATTTTAATAAGTTATTTTCATAGATGAGTAATAAACTAATTATTTTAGGATGTGGCAGTTCAATGGGTGTGCCAAGAGCTGATGGTTTTTGGGGTAAATGTAATTCAAAAGAGATTAAAAATTTTAGATCAAGATGCTCTGCAATTATTAAAACTAATAATAAAAATATTTTAATCGATACTTCACCTGATTTAAGAACTCAATTAATAAATAATAAAGTAAAAAAAATTGATGAAGTTATTTATACTCATAATCATGCTGATCAAGTTCATGGAATAAATGATCTAAGAATTTTTTCATTATTAAATAAAAAAAAAATATCTGTATATGCTGATCAAGTAACTAGAAAATATTTAATTAAAAACTTTCTATATTGTTTTAAAGATTCAAAGGGTTATAAAGCAATTTTAAAATTAAAATCACTTAAAAAAAAAATTATATTTAATAATAATAATAATAATAATAAAATTCTTATTAACACAATTAGTGTTAAACATGGAAATATTAAATCTCAAGCTATTATAATAAATAAATCTTGTGCTTATTTAAGTGATGCTAATAAAATTTTTAATAAAGATTTAAAATATTTTAAAAAACTAAAATACTTAATAATTGATTGTTTAAGATTTAAAAAACATCCCTCTCATTTTAATCTCGATGATGTTATTGAGCTTGTTAAGATATTAAATCCTAAAAAAACTATTTTAACAAACCTTCATTCTGACCTCGATTATAATTATCTTATAAAAATCTTACCAAAAAATATTATACCTGCTTACGATGGTATGAGACTAAATTTATAAAATTTTCTCCAGTACATTGATAATTTTTTTAGACATCGGATTTGTAAATGATGCAAATACATCATGAACCTGACCATTTTTATCTATTAAAATTTTATGGAAATTCCATTTAGGAACAGTTTTTTTACCAAAATTTACTTTAGCCCACTTATAAATATCATGAGCATTTTCACCTTTTACATCATATTTAGATGTCATTGGAAAATTAACTTTAAAATTTACTTCACAAAAATTTTTTATCTCTTTGTTTGAACCTGGTTCCTGGCCACCAAACTGATTAGATGGAACTCCTAAAACTATTAAATTTTTTTGTTGAAATTTTTCCCATAAACTTTGCAAATCATCGTATTGTTTCGTAAAACCACAATTGCTTGCTACATTTACTAACAAAATTGTTTTGCCTTTATATCTTTCTAGGTTAAAATTATCACCATTTATTGTTTCTATTTCAAAATCATAAAAATTTTTATTTTCCATGCTATGTCCTAATGTAATATTGCCTATAAAAATTAAAACTAAGATACTTAAAAAAGTATTTTTTTTTTTATTCATTTTTTAGATGTGCTTAATATCAAAAAATAACCGAATAGTGTGGATAATAATGACCCAGATAAAACTCCAAGTTTTACTCCATTCATATATTGATCATTATCTACAAAAGCTAAATTTCCAACAAATAAACTCATAGTAAAACCAATTCCAGTTAAAATACCAACGCCATATAAGCTTATCCAGTTTGAATTATTTGGCATTTGAGCGAAACCAAGTTTGATAGATATGTAAGAGAATATAAAAACACCTATTTGTTTACCAAAAAAAAGTCCTGACATGATACCTAAAGGCACAGGTAATAGTAGTGATGAAAAAGCAATTCCATCTAAAGAAACACCTGCATTTGCAAAAGCAAACAATGGCATTATTCCAAATGCAACATATGGGCTTATAGAGTGTTCTATTTTAACTAATAAAGAAAAATCTTTTTCTTTAATTCTGTGAGGAATTGTAGAAGCCAGTAAAACTCCAGCAATAGTTGCATGTATACCTGACTCATGTGTAAAATGCCACAACAAAAGACCAATTATTAAATAGGGAAAAAATTTTTTTATCCCAAATTTATTTAAAATTAATAAAGCAATAAATGATAAAAGCATCATACTTAAATAAAAAACATTTAGATCACCTGAATAAAAAAAAGCTATTATTACAATTGCGCCAAGGTCGTCTATAATTGCAAGCGCTGTTAAAAAAACTTTTAATGAAACTGGAACCCTCGATCCCAGTAGAGATAAAACACCTAATGAAAAAGCAATATCTGTAGCTGAAGGAATAGCCCATCCAACTAAAGTTTCTTGAGTATTAAAATTAATAAAAATATAAAATAATGCTGGTATTAACATTCCACCAATAGCTGCAACAATTGGAAGAATTGCTTGCTTAATATTTGAAAGTTCTCCTTGAATAAATTCTCTTTTAATTTCTAGAGTTACAAAAAAGAAAAAAATAGCCATTAACACATCATTAATCCAGTGAAGAACAGAAAGTTTTAAGCCAAAATTATTTATGCCAAAAAAAATATAATTATCTAATGTCTCAAAATAAAAAGTTGCTAGAGAAGAATTGCTTATAATAAGAGCTAATATAGCACTTATTAATAAAACTAATCCACTGGCTGCTTCTAATTTAAAAAACCATTTAAAAGGTTTTGAAATATAATTAATCATAAAATTATTTTATTAGATCAGATGAAAATAGATAAATATCCTTTAAAGTTTCATATAAACTATTTAAATAAATATTTAAATCAACGTTTATTAATAATGATATTTGATTTTTAAATGTATCTACTAAAATTAGTAATGCAATAATACTGATAATAAAAACTATTAAGTAACTAAAAATGCCTACATTGTTTATTTTATTTTTTTTAACAATATTTTGGTTTAAATTTTCGTTAGGATTAATTTTAATTTCTTGATTATTTATATTTTCATTACTATCTTTTTTTTTATCACCAGAAACTTTATCTAAATTTTCATTATTATTTGTTTTTGTTACCTCATTTGTCAAAATAACTTTATCTTCTTTGATAAAATGCCATTGAAAAGAACATGATCCACATTGTAACAATCGACCTTCATTTGGTATTAATTTATCGTCCAGCTCAAATTTTTTTAAACATTTTTCACACGAAATGATCATAATTTCTTATATCTCAAAATATTTGTAAAATCTGCGATTTTTATTAACCTTTATCCTTTAAAATTTTCTTTATGTACTGTAATAGTAAGCCTAATCGGGGCGTAGCGCAGCCTGGTAGCGCATCTGGTTTGGGACCAGAGGGTCGCAGGTTCAAATCCTGCCGCCCCGACCATTTTTATGAAGAATTTTATTTTTAGAATTACAAATTATTATTTTTTAATTTTTTTACTAATTTTATTAAATGAATTTAGTCTTTCTTTTCTAGATAAAACACCCCCTTTAAGCGAGGAATCAATTATAAATATTAGAAGATTAGATTTTATAATTATAATATCTTTTTTTTATACAAAATATATTTTTTTAAATAAAAAAAATAATTCTATTCATAATAAATTAATTAATTCATTAAAAAAAATTTCTTTTTTATTTTTCATAATTATATCTATAGATATTATTTTAAAATTTATAGGTATAGGTTTAAATAAACATTGGTTTAATGAAACTAATATCAGATATAAATCACCATATGATATGTTTAGTAACAGGCCAAATCATAATGATCACAATAAATTTGGTTTTAGAGGTCCTGTTTTAAAAAAGGAGATATCTGAAAATATTTTAACTATTGCATTTCTTGGTGGCTCTACTGGTTATACTGGAACACCTCCAATACCAAATTTATTAAGTGATAATTTAAAAAAACAAGGAGTAGAAAATATTGTATATAATTTTTCTTCAAATTCCTCTAATCATAATCAACATATTCATAGATTAATTAAATTTTTAAATTATAAATATGATGCTGTAATTTTTTATGGAGGCAACAATGAAACTATACAATATTTACAATATGAATATAGAAAAAGTTATCCTTATAATTATTTTATGGTTAATGAAATTTCTGAATTTAAAGCTTTTTTTTTAAAACATTCATCAATTATTGGAACTCTTGAAAATAGAACAGGATTTATTACTGGTATAAATAAAAAAGCTAAATTTATTAATGAAAATTTTGACAGTTGGAGTGACGATATTGTTATTAATTATATAGAAACTATTGATAAAGCTAAATTAATATTTCAAAATTCACTTAAAACAAATAAATGTAATAAATTAATCTTTATACCTATACTTCAGCCAGTTAATCCAATTACATACAACGAAAAAAAATTATGGAATAAATTAAAGACAAAAATTTCTACTAGAAAGGATTTTATAAATTATAGTGATATGTATACTGATATAACTTTTTTTGATAATGTACATGTTAATCAAGCTTCTAGAGTTAAAATTGCAAATAAAATGAGCAATGATATAAGTTTAATTTTAAAGAACAATTGTAATAATTAAATGATTAAAAAAGCAAAAATTTACAAACCTACAAAAACTGCAATGCAATCTGGTTTAGGTAAAATAAGTAAATGGATAATCGAATATGTTACTGAAAATACTGGGATAAACCCATTAATGGGCTGGGAAAGCTCAACAAATACTTTGTCTGAAGTTAAATTAGAATTTTCCACTAAAGAATTAGCTGTTGAATATGCTAAAAAAAATAAAATATCCTATGAAATAATCGAACCTAAAAAAAGAAATATGATTAAAAAATCATATGCTGATAATTTTATAAAATAAATGTTTAAATTTTTCACACAAAAAAAATGGTTTTTATGGAGTATTTTTGGTTCAATTTTTATTTTAATTTCTACATGGTACCAAGTTCAGCTTGATGTAAAAATTAACGAATGGTTTGGTGAATTTTATGATACCTTACAAAAAGCATTAACTACGCCTAATTCAGTTTCCGAGACAGAATTCATAGGATATTTATTTACTTTTGCGAAAATTGCTGCCGTATGGATTTTAATTGCTGTATTTACAGGTTTTTTTACTAGTCATTGGGTTTTTCGTTGGAGAACATCAATGGCAAGTTATTATCATGAGCAATGGTTAAAAGCTAGATTAACGGAAGGTGCATCTCAAAGAGTTCAAGAAGATACATTAAAATTTGCTAGAATTATGGAAGGTCTTGGTACTGGTTTGTTGGATAGTATAATGACGTTAATTGCCTTTACACCTATTTTGTGGGGTCTATCTAAACAAATAGATAAGCTACCCTGGATAGGGCAAGTAGATCATGCCCTTGTATGGGTTGCAATAATATCCGCATTAGGAGGCACTCTGATTTTGGCAGCTGTTGGTATAAAGCTACCAGGAATAGAATATGATATACAAAAAGAAGAAGCAGGTTATAGAAAAGAATTAGTTCATGGAGAAGACGATCCTATAAGAGCAGCACCTCCTACAATTGGTCAATTATATAATAGAGTAAGAGGAATTCATTATAAATCATATTTTCATTACTTGTATTTTAACACTGTTAAATGGAGTTATTTTCAAGGAATGGTAATTGTACCATATTTAGCTTTAGCGCCAACAATTGTAACTGGCGCTATAACATTGGGTTTCGTTCAACAAATTACAAGAGCATTTGGCAGAGTAGAGGGATCCTTACAATATCTTGTGAAAAGTTGGTCTACTATTGTTGAATTAATATCTGTATGGAAAAGATTAAGAGAATTTGAAGCTAAATTAAATTTATCTGATGAGCTAAGTCCTGGAGTGTAATGACAATTGAAAAGAAATATGTAGATCAATTTATCGATGTTACGTCAAAAGCCGCAATAGCTTCATCTTTTTTAATTGGAAAAAAAGATAAAATATCTGCAGATCAAGCTGCGGTAGACTCTATGAGAACAGAATTAAACAAAATAGATATGACAGGTGAAATTGTTATAGGTGAAGGTGCATTAGATAAAGCACCAATGTTATATACGGGTGAAACACTTGGAAATATGAATGGTCCAAAATTTGATATTGCTGTTGACCCTTTAGAAGGTACAAATTTTGCTGCAAATAATTTACCTGGAGCTTTATCTGTAATCGCTGTTACTAAAAAAGGTAATTTATTTAAAGCCCCAGAAACTTATATGCATAAAATTGCTACAGCTAAAATTGAAAAAGGAATAATTGATCTCGATTATTCTATAAAAAAAAATATATCTAACTTAGCTGACTCAAAAAATACTGACCCTTCATCTTTATATGCTTGTGTTCTAGATAGACCTAGGCATAAAAAGATTATTAATGAGCTTAAAGAACTAAAAGTAAAAATTAAATTAATATCAGATGGAGATGTGGCAGGTGCACTTTTAGTCACACAACCAAAATATAAAGTAGATATTTTTTTAGGAATCGGTGGAGGTCCTGAAGGTGTTTTGGCTGCTGCAGCATTAGACGCCCATAATTGTCACTTTCAAGGTAGATTTATTTTTGATAACAAAAATGACATCAATGAAGCAAAAAAAATGGGTATTATAGATTTAAATAAAAAATACGAATTAAAAGAAATTGTAAAAGGTGACTCAATTTTTTGTGCAACTGCTATAACTAATACTATGTCACTTAAAGGTATAACAATGGAAAATACTCATTCTTATTTGTCAGAAACACTAGTTACACATAAAAGCTCTGGAAATATAGGTATTGTAAAAAAAAAAATGATTTTTGATAAAATTAACAGCTAAACGATGATTTCAATTTCTGATAAGAAATGGGAAGAAATAAAAGTAAACAAAAATTTAGTAGAAAAAATACAACAAGAATATAATTTTTCTAAGATCGTATCTCACTTAATAGTTTCAAGAAACTTTGATAAAGATGAAATACATTTAATTAACAATGACTTAAATTTAATAAATGTTTTTCAAAATAATTTAGATTTTTTAAAGTCTATTAAAATAACCTTAAATGCAATTAATAATAAAGAAAATATATGTATATTAGGTGATTATGACGTAGATGGTTCTGCGGCTACATCATTATTTGCTAAATTTTTTGAAAATTTAAATCATCCATATTTTTACTATATACCAGATAGAGAAAAAGATGGTTATGGAGCAAGCAAAAAATTATTTGAAAAATTAATTTTAAAAAAACCAAAGTTAGTGATTATGGTCGATTGTGGATCAACATCAATTGAAGCAATAGATTATTTAAACAAAAACAAAATTAAATCAATAATTATTGATCATCATGAAATTAATAAACCTTACCCAAAAGCAGATTCAATAATTAACCCAAAAAAAAATAATGGTTATTTTGAATATGATTACCTTTGTGCAACATCACTAACTTACTTTTTTTTAGAAATATTGGAAAAAAAAATTCAAAGTAAAATTAATTTAAGAAAATATTTAATTTATGTTCTTTTAGCTACTGTTTGTGATGTTATGCCATTAAGAAAATTAAATAGATTAATAGCTATAAAAGCTCTTAAAGAATTTGATGTTAGTAATAATTATGCATTCAATAAACTCTACAAACTAAGTAATAAAAAAAATAGAATTAACATTAGTGATTTAGGATATTTAATTGGACCAATACTAAATGCTGGGGGTAGGCTTGGAAAATCAAAATATGCTACTGAGTTATTATCTTCAAATGATAATAAAATTATAAGCAAAAGATCATCAGAACTTATAGATTTAAATAATAAAAGAAGAAATATAGAATCTGTAATTTTAAATAATATAAATTTTAATAAAATACAAAATGATAGCAAGCAAGTTGTTATTTATTATGATTCTAATATTAATGAAGGGTTAATAGGTATTATAGCTGCAAGATTAAAAGATTATTTTAACAGACCATCTATTGTTATTTCAAATTCAAATAATATACTTAAAGGCTCTGCTAGATCTATCTTTAATTACAATATAGGAATAGCAATTAAAAATTCTTTAGATCAAAATATAATATTGAGCGGGGGTGGTCATAACATGGCCGCAGGCTTTACTTTGGAGAAAAAAAATCTTTCTAGTTTTAAAGATTTTATTAATAAAGATTTTTTAAAAAATAATATATCTACAGATCAAGTATTTAAATATGATGCATCAATTTCATCGATCGGATTTAATAAAAATTTTTTTAACGATATCAAAAAAATTGAACCTTTTGGTACAGGAAATCCATCTCCGATTTTTCTTTTTAATGAACTTAAAGTTATCAAATCAACAATATTAAATAACAAGCATATCTCATGTATTTTAAAATCTAAAATAGGGTTTACAATAAATTCAGTATGTTTTTACTCATTAAACACTAAAATCGGTGAACACTTATTAAATTATAAAAAATATTTTAATGTAATGGGTGAAATTAACGAAAATTTTAATAATAACAAAAAAACACTTCAATTAATAATTAAAGATTTAATATTGTGATTTATTACACTTGATAAATAAAGACTTTTCAAATAAAAGACCTCAAAATGGTCCCTTCGTCTATCGGTTAGGACACGTGGTTTTCATCCTCGAAAGAGGGGTTC
>MDSV01185193.1_pt1 | contig 16182 bp, 19 predicted proteins | sample 810851 | NCBI WGS metagenome assembly MDSV01 (sample SAMN05326640, study PRJNA326480) | marine metagenome | isolation source: seawater | place: Atlantic Ocean: North East | collected 2012 | reverse complement strand
TATATCAGCTTTTCTCTTCATTATTTTAATACATATATATTCATTATTTGCTTATATCAATAAAAGTAATCAAGAACTTGAATTATAGAAATTAATATCCATCTAACTATCATGACAACTATAGTTTTGGTAAGAAAAGATAACAACGTCGTAGTTGCTAGCGATGGGCAAGTGAGTATGGGAAATACAGTTATTAAAAAAACTGCTAACAAAGTTAGAAAAATTGAGAAAAGAAATGTGATAGCAGGTTTTGCTGGGTCAACAGCTGATGCTTTGACATTATTTGAGAGACTTGAGTCTAAATTAGAAAAACACGCAGGAAATCTTACGAGAGCTGCTGTTGAATTAGCAAAAGACTGGCGAACAGATAAATATTTGAGGAGACTTGAGGCCTTAATGGCAATAGGAGATAAAGAAAAAAGTTTTATAATCTCAGGTACTGGTGATGTTTTAGAGCCTGAAGGAGATGTAATTGGCATTGGTTCAGGAGGCAACTATGCTTTAGCTTCTGCAAAAGTTTTGATGGATTCAAGTTTATCAGCAGAGGAGATCGCTAAAAAAGCAATTAAGGTTGCATCAGAAATATGTGTTTTCACTAATGATAATATTACAATAGAAAAAATATAATGGAAAAATCAAACGTAACTACTCTTAAACCAAAAGAAGATAAAAAAGAAAACCAAACTTTTATAAGTTCTCTTTCACCAAGAGAAATTGTATCTGAATTAGACAGATTTGTAGTTGGACAAAATAAAGCGAAAAGAGCTGTCGCAATTGCATTAAGAAACCGATGGAGAAGACAAGCATTAAAAGATGAAATGAAGGACGAAGTTCTTCCAAAAAATATACTTATGATTGGACCAACTGGAGTAGGTAAAACAGAAATCTCTAGAAGATTGTCAAAACTCGCTGAAGCACCTTTTGTAAAAGTCGAGGCAACAAGATTTACTGAGGTTGGCTATGTTGGAAGAGATGTTGAACAGATAGTAAGAGACCTACTAGAAATTGCAATTGCTATGGAAAAGGTAAAAAAAAGAAAAGAGGTTCATGCACAAGCACAAAAACAAGCTGAGGAAAAAGTATTAGATGCTTTGGTAGGAAATAAAGCTAGTGTTGCTACAAGAGAAAGTTTTCGTAAAAGATTACGAAATGGAGATTTAGATAATAATGAAATAGAAATTGCAATAAGTGAAAGTAATTCGATGCCATCTTTTGAAATACCAGGAATGCCAGGGGCTAACGTTGGTATGATTAACATTGGTGAAATGTTAGGAAAAGGTATGGGCAATAAAGAGAAAAAGAAAAAAATGACTGTAAAAGAGTCTCATGAAATATTAATTAATGAAGAATCAGATAAGCTTATAGAACAAGATAAAATTATAAAATCTGCAAAAAATTCAACAGAAAACAACGGAATTGTATTTTTAGATGAAATAGATAAGATATCAGCAAGAACTGATCGAGTTGGGGGGGATGTTTCTAGAGAGGGTGTACAAAGAGATTTATTACCTTTGATTGAGGGTACTACTGTAAGCACAAAATATGGTCCAATAAAAACTGATCATATATTATTTATTGCTTCTGGAGCTTTTCAGCTTGCAAAACCCTCAGATTTATTACCTGAACTTCAAGGAAGACTCCCAATTAGAGTTGAACTAGAGGCCCTTACAAGCGAAGACTTTAAAAAAATACTCAGGGAACCTGATAACAGTTTAATTAAACAATACAAAGCACTATTAAAAACTGAAAACGTAGATTTAGAATTTTCAGAAGATGGTATCGACGCGATAGCAAATATAGCAACTGAAGTCAATTCGACAGTTGAAAATATTGGCGCTAGAAGATTGCACACTATTATTGAAAAGGTATTAGACGAAATAAGTTTTACAGCAACTGACAGATCGGGTGAAAAAATAATTGTAGACTCAAACTATATTAAATCTAATATTGGCGAATTAGTTAAAGATACAGATTTATCAAAATTTATTTTATAGTTTATACTCAAAATTTTGAGTTTCCTTATTTACCTGAACTTCGATTGCTCCATTTTTCAAATGAAACTTCCTTGCCATTTCTGTCAAAGGAGATAGTGTTATCAATCTATTTAAGTGGTTGCTTTTTTTAATCAATTTAAAAACTTCTTTAACTATTAATTTTCCCCCACCTTTTTTTTTTGACCAAACTGTATAAGCAATTGCAATTTTTCCAACTTTCTGATCTCTGTGTGCGCTCTGCAAAAATGCATCTTTACTCATTAAATCAAGTTCCCTAACAGATTTAGGTATATCATTTGTAAATGCAAAACACATTACTGCTTGTATTTCACCTTTATATTTTACTCCATATATTTTTCTACCATAACTAATTCTGAAATCATTACTAAGTTCAGGTCTAACTGGATCTTCGCTTGTATCACAGGAGGGTAGTGAAATAATTTCTGCTCCCTTTATCCATTCAAAAAAATTATTTATGTTTTTGGTAAAATCTTCTTTACTTTTTGCAATGTTAATTTTAACTTTTGAATTTATTAACTTTTTTTTTATATCAATTTTCGTTTTTCTTAATCTAGCTTTAATTCTATTTTTAAAAAAATTTCTTTTTCTTATATTACTCATTAATATTTATTAATTTTTTTTAAGGAAAATGTCAAAACTACCTTTTAAGGGACTATTAATTGAGTCTTGATCAATTTTAATTATTTTTTTCATTAACTCGGAATTATTTTGTATATAATTTGGTACAGAATATTTAAGTATAGCTAAATCTTTTGATTTATATGGATCCTCTTTATTTTTTGATCTATTGCCTTTTCCAGTTACAATATTTAATTTTTGAAATCCTTCTTCATGACTTTTCTCAATAAATTCATAAACTATACTGTTGGCCTCTTCGAGAGAGTAACCGTGTAAGTCAATTATCTTAAAATTTTTTAGATTTAAATTATTTTTTTCTTTTGAATCTTTATCTTTAACTACTTCTTTGCCTTCTACGAATTTTTTCCAATCTTTTTTATCTTTTTCAGTAATTCTGCTCAATTAACTCTCGGTCTCGATTAAAGTCCAATTTGGATTATTTGACTTAATATTTTTTGAAAACTTCCACGTATCAAAAACTTTTTTAACTTTTTTTGGATCTCCTGATATAATTTTACCCTCTTTATCCTTAACGCAGGAAATTATTTCACTTTCAAAATCAACTTTAACTTCTAAAAATCCATTTAAATTTTCATGATTTTTTATCTCAGCAGAACTTATTCCAATAAATGTCATCTCAGAAGATTGTCCATTTTTTTTTCTTATATTTAAAGCCTCTTGAAATTGCTCATATATTTTTTTGTTTAATAAATTTTTAACACTACTTAAATTACCAACTGAAAAATTTGTTACAATATTTTCATAAGCTATTTTAGCACCTTTTAAAAAAATTTTTTTTGCTTCATCATCGAAATTGAGTACATTAAAATTTTGTTTTGGTGTTTCTTTTACAAATTCTGGATTGAACTCTGTTGAAACTTTATTTTCAAATTCTGATTTTCTTCCAAGAATTCCTCTTAATCTTAGAAATATAAACCCAGCAATCATTGCTAAAAGTATTATATCTATATATTCAAAACTATAATTCATATTTAAATATTATTTAGTATGTTGCTTAATTTCAACTAGCAAATTAGACTAATGACAAATGAACGCTATATTATTACTAATAATCTTAATCCCAATTATTGAAATTTATTTATTTATAGAAATTGGAGGACAAATTGGTGCCTTTAATACTATATCACTAATTTTTATTACTGCCTTTATTGGAATATTATATGCAAGATATGAAGGCTTTAACACATTAAAATCTGGGATGTCTCAATTATTAAAAAATGAGGTGCCTATATATGAAATGATATCAGGAGCTGTTCTTGCGTTTGCTTCTATCTTGTTAATTGTACCTGGATTCGCGACAGATTTAATTGGGTTGTTACTTATTTTCCCATTAACAAGAAAAATTTTTTTTGGAAAATTTAATAAAAAGTATAAAAATCAAAAATATAAAAAAGAAGACTTTATAGAGGGTGAGTCTGAAGATATAGATGATAATAAAAAATAACTTTAATGAGTGAAAAATTTAAAATATTATCATCTTACATAAAAGACATGTCCAGTGAGACACCGGATATTGAAAGTTTTTTGTATACTAAAGACAATATATCAAAATATGAACTTACTATTGATATAAATTCTAAACCGTTAAAAAATAAATTAATAGAAATCAATACCTCTTTAAAATTTAAAGATAATAAAGGATCAGAAAAAAAATCATATTTTGAAATAGTTTATGCAACTATCGTAAAAATTGGTGACGAGGTAAAAGAGAAAAGAGATCTACAAAAAATAATTTTATGCGATGTTCAGAATAAAATTTATCCAGCACTTGAGAAAATTTTAATAAATTTAATAATTGATTCTGGTTATGAGGGTATAAAATTTGAAAAGAAGGTAGATTTTGAGAAGCTCTTTAATGAAAAATTTAATTAAAATAGTTTTTTCTTAAATTATTTTTTAAAAAAGCCTTATGCAATTTAACTTCATCTTCTGTAGGCTTAATAACTCTTTTACAATAAGTTACATCTAAATTATTATCTTTAGTTATTCCGCTCATTTCAAAAGCTTCTAAATTAAGAGAGGGTTCTTTTTGATCAATTAAATTGATATATACTTTTGTTAGTAATTCACAGTCAATAATGGCCGTATGCTTTGTTCTTCTTGAGTTGTCTATTTTATATCTTTTACAAAGAGCATCGAGACTAATTTGTGAACCAGGAAATTTTTCTCTAGCAATGTGCAAAGTATCAATGACTATTTTTTTATCAATTTTATTTTTTCTAATTATAGATAGTTCATTATTGATATGGGCTAAATCGAATTCTGCGTTATGTATAACAAGTTTTTTATTTTCTATAAAAGCAAGAAAATCATCCGCTATATCTTCAAATTTTTTTTGCTTAGATAAGAATTCATCTGAATACCCATGAACTTTAAAGGCTTGTTCTGAAACCTTTCTTTCCGGGTTTAGATAACAATGAAACTGATTTTTTGTTGGAACATAATTTTCCAATTCTATGCATCCGATTTCAACTAATCTATGACCATCCCTAACGCTTAGCCCTGTTGTTTCTGTATCTAAAATCACTTCTTTCATTTTTTAATATTATTGACTTTAACATAATAATTTCTTTTTTTAGAGATTTATTATCAAAATTATTTTTTACATAAAAATGAGATTTTTTTCTTTTTTGTTCGTTACTTAGTTGAATTCTTTTAAGTTGATTATAGACTTTAAAGTTAAAACCGCTCCTTAATTTCAATTTTTTTATAATCTGCGATCTTTTTGCATATACATAAATTATAATATCATTTTTGTTATAAATTTTATTTTCAAAATAAAGTGGAATATCAAGAATTATTGCTTTTTTTCTACTATGCTTCTTTGTAAATTCTTTCATTTTTCTCCTGACGAGAGGATGAACTAACTTTGAAATCTTTTGAAGGTTTTGTTTATTTTTAGTAATAGCTTTTAGCAATTCTTTTTTTTTTATAGGATAAGATTTAATAAAATTGGGTATTAATTTTTTAAGTTTAAGATAAATTTTTTTATTATTATTATAAATCTTGGACACTTCATCATCAGCGTTAAAAACTGGAAAACCAAAAATTTTAGATACATGGCTTTTTCCACTGCCTATTTCTCCAACTATTGCTATTCTAATCATGAGCTAATTAAATCTATGACTTTCTGGTCTATTTTAGGTAACTTTTTGTTCCAGATAAAAAAAGCTTGATGGGCTTGATAAATAAACATCATTTCACCATTCTCTATTTTATTTCCTAATGTTTTAGCCTGGTCTAAAAAAAAAGTTACTTTTGGTTTATATATTACATCATAAAAAAATTTGTTTTTTCCGAACTTATCGATGTCTAAATCTAGTTTATCTTCTTGATTTAAACCAATACTTGTGGCGTTTACAATCATATCGAAATCTAAAGTCTCCCCCCAATTTAAAATTTTTATATTTTTAAAATCTTTTCTTATTTTCTCGGCATTTTTTTTGGTTCTATTCATTAAACAAATCTCTTTTGCCTCCATTTTCTCTAATGAATAAATTATCGATGGAACAACACCTCCCGCCCCAACAACTAAAACTTTTTTTTTATTTACATTAAATTTTGTATGCCTAATGGCCAGCTCAAAACCAGCTACATCAGTGTTATGTCCAACCACTTCTTTTCCTTCTAAACTTATTGTATTTACTGATTTTGTTATACTTGCCTCAGTGGTTAGTCTATCTAAAAACTTAACGACTGTATTTTTATATGGAACAGTTACATTTACTCCGTTTATTTCTCCATTTCTTATTTTTTTAATTATTTCCTCTATATCTTTTTCACTTACTAATTTTTTTTCATACACGGCAGATATATTATTAATTTTAAACCAGTAATTATGTAATTTTGGTGATAAAGAATGATCGATTGGATTTCCTATTACTAAAAATTTTTTAATTTGCATAATTTTTTAAATACTCTTTAATTTTTTTAATTGGCAAACCCATTATAGTATTTTCATCACCTTCTATTTTATTAAATAAGGATCTTCCCTCTCCTTCGATTTGATAAACATTATACGCAAGTAAAGCTTCATCTGTAATTTTGGTTAAGTATTTTTGCAATTCATCTTCTTTAAAATTTTTCATTGTCAATTTTGCAATATCGGTAAAATTCCATATCATTGAGCCATTTTTAGAAATACACACTGAGCTAATCAGTCTGTGTGTTTTTCCATTTAATTTCTTTAAAATTTTTAAAGCGTCATTTCTATTCAGGGGTTTAGATATAATTTCGCCATTGAGATCGATCACGCTGTCTGCTCCTATTACAATGTATTCATTTTTTTTTTCACTCACTTTATTAGCTTTTATTTCAGCTAAATTTTTTGATATTATTAAAGGAGTAGCGCCCTCATTTAACAACGATTTTTTGATTTCTTCTTCATCAACATTAGAAGGATGAACAGTGCAATCAATATAATTTTTTTTGAGAATTTCCATTCTTACTTTACTTTTAGAAGCTAAAATTATGTTATTCATTATTTTTACTTATTTCATAAATTTTAATTACTGAAGCAGCAGTTTCTTCAACAGATTTTCTGCTTACATCTATTGTCGGCCATTTATATTTTTGAAAAGTCTTTTTAGATTGTCTTACTTCTTTTTGTATTTTTTCGACATTCACATAATTTGTACTTTGCCTCTCTTTTAAGCTATTTAATCTATTCTTTCTTATTTCAACCAATCTCTCTGGCTCTGCTGTTAAACCTACTATACAATTTTTTTTATCATTTTTTTTTAATATTTCTGGTATAGAATTTTCATTGACAAGGGGAATATTGGAAACTTTATAACCTTTGTTAGCAAGATAAATTGAAGTAGGAGTTTTACTTGTTCTGCTTACACCTAATAATATGATGTCTGATTTTTGTATGTCGTTAATTGAATTTCCATCATCATGATTCATTGTAAATTGAATTGCTTCAATTCTTTCATAATATTCTTTATTTAAAATATGTTGGCCACTAGGAATATATGAAGCTTTTTGATTTAATAATTTGGAAAAACTTATAATAAGATCACCCAATACTCCAAAGCAAGGTATTTTTTTTTTATCACACTCGTAAGTTAAAAATTTTGATAACCTACTATCTACTACTGTATAAAGGATGATTGAATTTTTTTTTTTTTTACATATTTCTAATATTCTCAAAATTTGGTTTTCGGTTCTAGTGAATGAAAAATGATGAGTTTGATATTTAAAATTTTTAAATTGGGCTTTGAGAGCTAAAAAAATTCTATCTAAAGTCTCTCCCGTCGAATCCGAAACTAAATAAACTTGGTATGAATTACTCATGTATAAAATGTTTATAAAACCTTAATAATAAACTTATTTCAAATAAAATTGCATAATTTAAATTATTACTGAAAAAAGCCCTTTAAATTAACAATTTTAAACATGTGTATAAGTATTTTTCATAAAAGTACATAAAATCATAAAGTTATAAAAAAAACTAAATTTTACTTAGTTTATAAATTAATTAAATTGTGGATAATTTATGTATTAAAAAAAAATAACTAATAACTAACTTTATTAACAGGACCTATTACAAATACAAAGATATATAATTAATTATTATGACTCCGATTCAACTATGCATTATTAAAAAGAAAACGAATACTAGGTCCATTTGGATCATGAGACAAGCAGGAAGATATTTACCAGAGTTTAGAAAAATCAGAAATAAAAATAAAAATTTTATTAAACTATGCTTAAATAGTAGAATAGTTCCACAAATTACTTTACAACCGATTAAAAGGTTTAATTTAGATGCTGCAATAATCTTTTCAGATATATTAATGATACCTAACGCTTTAGGACAAAAAGTAAGTTTTTCTAAAGGATTTGGTCCGAAATTAGAAAATTTGAACTTTGAAAAAATAAAAAAAATAAAAAAAGAAAAATTTATAAAAAGTCTAACCCCTGTTTATAATGCATTAAAAATGACATCAAAAAACAAGTTATTAATTAATAAAGATTTGATTGGTTTTACTGGAGGTCCTTGGACAGTATTAGTTTATATGATAAATCAAAGTTCTCCTAAAAATAAAATAGATCGTAATTTTTTTAAAGATAAGTTTTTATTTAATGATTTATTTGAGGTAATAGAAGAATTTATTAAACTTCATATTTTTTACCAAGTTAAAAATGGAGCTACAATTATTCAAATATTTGATAGTTGGGCAGGTTTGGTTGATGAAAAAGATTTAGAAGAATATATTTATTTACCCAATAAAAGAATTGTAGATTACGTTAAGACATTAAATGTTCCCGTGATATGTTTTCCAAGAAATATTAAAAATTATAAAGAATTTGTTGATTATGTTAAGCCTGACGTAATAAGCATAGATTACGAAGTTAATCCAAACAAGATATTAAAAGACATTAAAATTCCAATACAAGGAGGTCTTGACCCTAAATATTTACTTGGTGAGAAAGAAAAACTTAAAAAGGAAGCGGAGAAATACATCAAAATATTTCAAAATCATCCATATATATTCAATTTAGGTCATGGAATTTTACCAGAAACTAATCCAAAAATGTTAGAGTACTTAATAAATTTTGTAAAAGAAAATTAACAACGTATTTAAAAATGAAAATAGAACATCCTAAAGTTAATTTTGGAAAAACAGGAGTCCTTTTAATCAATCTTGGAACACCAAATTCGACAAAATGGTGGGATATTAGAAAATATTTAAAAGAATTTTTGTCTGACAGAAGAGTAATAGAAGTTAATCCCATAATATGGAAAATTATTTTAAATGTTTTTATTTTAACTTTTAGACCATCCAAAACAGCAAAAGCATACAAAGAAATTTGGATGAGGGATATAGATATGTCTCCTCTTAAATATTACACACAAATGCAGTCCAAAAAGCTTAATAAAAAAGTTGAAAATGAAATAGTTATTATTGATTATGCTATGAGATATGGAAGCCCTAGTATAAATGAGAAAATTCATAAACTTAAAGAAATGGGATGTGAAAACTTGATTGTACTTCCATTATATCCACAATATGCAGCAGCAACTACTGCCACTGTGTGCGACGAAGTTTATAGAACATTAATGAAAATGAGATGGCAACCTAGCTTACAAATTATTCCACATTATGAATCTAATCCCCTATACATCGAAGCTCTTGTAAATAGCATTAATAAAAAAATATCAGAAATAAATTGGAAACCTGATTTGATATTAGCATCGTATCACGGTATACCAAAAAGATATTTCGATAAGGGAGACCCATACCAATGCTATTGTCAGAAAACTTCAAGACTTATCTCAGAAAAGTTTAATAAAATACCTTTAATGACATCGTTCCAATCACGTTTTGGACCACAAGAATGGCTTCAGCCATATACGGATAAAACTTTGGAAAAATTGCCCAACGAAGGAAAAAAAAATATTTTAGTAATTTGCCCAGGATTTTCATCAGATTGTGTTGAGACTCTAGAGGAAATTTTAATACAAGGAAAAGAAAGCTTTATAAATTCTGGTGGAAAAAATTTTGATTTAATTCCTTGTTTGAACGATAATGATGATCATATAAATTTATTTATTGACCTATTAAATAAATATTTAGCAAAATAATGAATATTTATCTGCTTTATAAATCTTTACATTTAATTGCTGTAATATCTTGGATGGCAGGCCTTCTTTATTTGCCTAGAATATTTGTCTACCATGTTGAAAATAATAAAAATTATGAAATATCTAAAGTATTTAAAGTAATGGAAAAAAAGCTTTATTTTTATATTATGACCCCAGCGATGATGCTATCTTGGATATTTGGTTTACTTTTAATCGGAAGTATAGGATTTGAGCAGCTATCAACTTATTGGCTCAAAACTAAGCTCATACTTGTCTTATTATTAACCTGGTATCATTTTTATTTAGGTGTTTGTTTGAAAAATTTTAAAGATGGTACAAACACTAAATCATCTAAATTTTTTAGAATTTTCAATGAGGTTCCAACTATCTTACTTATTTTAACAATATTTATTGTTATATTTAAGCCTTTATAGACTTGAAAAATACCCAAAAATATATATATTAAAAGCATCTTAAATTTTTTCCCACACAATGAACATTCAAGAACTTAAAAAAAAAACATCTGAGAACCTTATCACTCAAGCTGAAGAGCTTGGTATAGAGAATGCTAGTACACTTAGAAAGCAAGAAATCTTATTTGCTATACTAAAAAAATTAGCTGATAAAGGTGAGGAGATAACAGGTGGTGGAGTTTTACAGCTTCTTCAAGATGGATTTGGTTTTTTAAGAGCAATGGAGTCAAACTATCTTCCTGGTCCAGATGATATTTACATTAGCCCGAGCCAAATAAGACGTTTTGGTCTAAGGACTGGCGACACTGTAGAAGGCCCAGTTAGGGCGCCAAAGGATGGAGAAAGATATTTCGCTTTACTTCAGGTAAGTAAAATAAATTTTGAAAATCCTGAAAAAGCTCGACATAAAATAGCATTTGATAACTTAACACCCCTATATCCGAATAAGCAGCTTGTAATGGAAGTAGAGAGCACTAAAGTGGAAAAAAAACCAGATCTGACACCCAGATTAATTGATTTGGTAAGTCCAATTGGAAAGGGCCAAAGATCATTAATTATTTCTCCACCTAAAGCAGGAAAAACTATGATTTTGCAAAGTATAGCCAATTCAATAACAGCAAATCATCCAGAATGTTATTTAATGGTCCTTTTAATTGATGAAAGACCAGAGGAAGTCACAGATATGCAAAGAACAGTTAAGGGAGAAGTTATTAGTTCAACTTTTGATGAGCCTGCACAAAGGCACGTAGCTGTTGCTGAAATGGTTATCGAAAAGGCAAAAAGATTAACTGAGCATAAAAAAGATGTTGTAATTTTATTAGACTCTATAACAAGACTAGGTAGAGCATATAATGCAGTTGTACCAAGCTCAGGAAAAGTTTTAACAGGAGGTGTTGATGCAAATGCACTTCAAAGACCCAAAAGATTTTTTGGTGCAGCCAGAAATATTGAAGAGGGTGGATCTTTAACTATTATAGCAACTGCTTTAATTGATACTGGAAGCAGGATGGATGAGGTAATCTTTGAAGAATTTAAAGGAACAGGTAATAGCGAAACTATCCTCGACAGAAAAATTTCAGAAAAAAGAATATATCCAGCTATAGATATTACCAAGTCTGGTACTAGAAGAGAAGAATTGATATTTGAGAAAAATGACCTTCAAAAGATGAATGTTCTAAGAAGAATAATAGCTCCAATGGGATCTATGGATGCAATAGAATTTATTAATTCAAAATTGAAAAATACCAAGAACAACTCTGAATTTTTCAATTCAATGAATAAACCTTCATAATCAATTAAACCTAAATATAAATTTTACTAATTTCTATTAAATAATTTTACAGATATAGTAATTTTATGAAAAAAATAGCTGTGATAACACCTTATAATAATGAGAATTTTGAGCTAATCAGAAAAGCTAATGCTTCTGTATTTGATCAATTGGGTGATAACTTCAATTGTGAGCATATTGTAATTGTTGATGGTTTTGATGAAAAAAATAATTTATCTAATCTTAAGTGCCATAAGGTTGAATTAAAAATAAACCATGATGACAATGGAAATACTCCAAGAAGTATTGGTACTAATTATGCTATCACTAGAGAGTTTGATTATATTATGTATTTAGATGCTGACAATTGGTTTCAGAATAACCATGTTAACTCATTATTAAATTTGATTAAAAATGAGACATCGATAGCTTGCAGTTATAGATCGTTTTATACTATGGATGAAAAGAAAATGAGTTACTTAGAAGATGATGACTGTCTTAGTAAAAAATTTGTTGATACGTCTTGTTATTTAATCCCAAAAGACTTCTTTCAATTAATAAATATTTGGCATTTAATACCAAAAGAAACATCCCAATGGTGTGATAGAATTTTCTTTTTTAATATTCTTAAAAACAAGTGTCCAATAAAGTTTTCTGAAATGCACACAGTTGCTTTTAGGACACTTTATGATGTACATTATTTACATAGCAAACTTGATTTTCCTAAAAATGTCAAAAAAAATGACGAGATCAATAAAAAAGCTGTAAAATTTTTTTCAAATCTAGAGAACAAAGAAAGTTTTGTTAAAACTTTTGGATTTTGGTGGAACCCGGGAAAAAAATGACTATTTTTGCATTATCCTCGGGAGTTGGTAAAGCTGGTGTGGCTGTAATAAGAATTTCGGGGCCAGATTCTAAAAATGTGATTTTAAAGTTAACAAAAGCACCTTTTCCAGTTCCTAGAATAGCAACACTTAAAAAAATAAACAATATCAACAAATCTAGAGTAATAGATGAGGGGATAATTATATGGTTTCCTGCCCCTAAGAGCTATACAGGCGAGGATATGGTCGAAATGCATGTTCACGGTAGCAAAGCAGTTGTTCAAAGCATATTAAATTCAGTTTCAAAAATTAAAAATTGTAGAATTGCAGACCCGGGTGAATTTACCAAGCTAGCTTTTCAAAATGGGAAGCTTGATTTGTTAAAAGCGGAAAGTATTGGGGATTTAATATCGGCAGAAACAGAAATCCAAATGGAACAAGCTTTAAAGATAATGGCAGGAAAAAATTTAAAAAAATTTGAGGAATGGAGAGGTGCTCTTTTGAAAATATTATCTCATATAGAAGCTAAAATCGATTTTCCCGATGAAAACTTACCAAAAGATATTTTGAAGAATATAAAAAAAATTTCCAAAAAAGTTACAGATGAAATTAAAAAAAATTTGAATGATAAGAGGGTTGGCGAAATAATTAGGCAAGGTTTTAAAATAGCAATTATTGGGCCACCAAATGTTGGAAAGTCATCGTTATTAAATTATCTATCTAACAGAGAAGTTGCAATAGTCTCTGAGATTGCAGGAACAACAAGAGATGTTATCGAAATTCATCTTAATATTGATGGATATCCAGTTATAATTTCTGATACAGCTGGTATTAGAGATTCAAAAGATGAAATAGAAAAAAAAGGGATTAAACTCTCGATTAAAAAAGCTGAGGAAGCTGATTTAAAAATTGTTATTATAGATCCAAAAAAGCTTAAAAACACAGGCTTTTTAAAGAAATTTGCAGATAAAAGGACTTTGATTGTCATCAATAAAATTGACCTTATAAAAGTAAAATTAAATAGAGACTTAAAAAAATTTAATCCGATATTAATATCTCTTAAAGATGAAAAGAACATTGATGTTCTGATAAAAAAAATTAAACAACATTTAAAAACTATTTTTTCAGATAATGAAAATATTCTAGTTACTAGAGCAAGGCACAGAAAAAATTTGGAAGACTGTCTAGAAAGTTTAAGGTTATTTAATAATAAAAAAGATGCAGGTGATTTTGATAAAGCAGCTGAAGATTTAAGATTAGCGTGTAGAAGCTTGGGAAAAATAACTGGAAAATTTGATGTTGAGGAGATATTAGGTAGTATTTTCAACGATTTTTGTATCGGAAAATAATGTTCGTTTTGCTGTATTTTTAATCATATTTCAATAATTTTTGTTGGTAATAGCCATTTATTTGACATTTTAAACCCTATTCTTGTAAATATTTAATTCATATATAAATTTAATCTATGAAAAAAGATTTATCATTTGATGTAGTGGTTATTGGTGGAGGCCATGCTGGGTGTGAAGCAGCTGCGGCGTCAGCTAGACTAGGTGTTAATACTGCAATGTTTACAAATAATATAAACACAATAGGGGAAATGTCATGTAACCCAGCCATAGGTGGCCTTGGAAAGGGACATTTGGTTCGTGAAATAGATGCTCTTGATGGTGTAATGGGTGTCGTGGCTGATAAATCAGGTATACAATTTAGACTATTAAATAGAAGCCGTGGGCCTGCTGTCCGTGGACCTCGAACTCAATCTGATAGGTCTTTATATAAAAAATATATGAAAGAAATCCTTGTAAACCATTGTAATTTAAAGATTTTTTCTGATTCTGTAATTGGATTTATTTTTGAAAAAAATTGTATAACTGGTTTTTACACACAATCAGGAAGCAAGGTTAAATCTAGTAAGATAATACTCACCACAGGCACTTTTTTAAATGGCCTGATCCATATAGGAGAAAAGAAGATTCCCGCAGGTCGTTATAACGAGAAACCATCAACTGGTTTAAGTGAACAATTAAAAAAATATAATTTCTCTTTAGGCAGACTAAAGACCGGCACTCCACCTAGATTAGATAGTAATTCTATAAACTATAAAAATTTAGAAGAACAGCATGCGGATTCTGATCCTTATTTTTTTTCATTTCTCACAAAAGAAAATATTAATAAACAAGTCTCATGCAGGATGACATACACAAATAAAAAAGTTCATGACATAATTTCCAAAAATATAAAAAAAAGCGCTATGTATTCCGGTAGTATAAAAGGGGTTGGACCGAGGTACTGTCCATCAATAGAAGATAAAGTCTTTAAGTTTAATGAGAAGGATCGTCATCAAATCTTTTTAGAACCCGAGGGCTTAAATGACAATGTAATATACCCAAATGGCATATCAACATCACTACCAGAAAATATTCAGCATGAAATACTCAATAATATCAATGGTTTAGAAGACGTTAAAGTTATACGTCCAGGATATGCGATTGAATACGATTTTGTAGATCCAAGAGAGCTTTTTTTAACTTTGGAAACAAAAAAAATACAAAACCTTTATTTAGCAGGCCAAATTAATGGAACAACTGGCTACGAGGAAGCAGCGGCCCAAGGGTTAATTGCAGGTATTAATGCTGCTTTATCAATTAAAAAAATTGAGCCTTTTATATTAGATAGATCAGATGCATATATTGGTGTTATGATAGATGATCTAGTTACAAAAGGCGTAGCTGAGCCATACAGAATGTTTACATCTCGAGCAGAGTATAGACTTACTTTAAGAGCTGATAATGCTGATGTAAGATTAACTCATAAAGGAATGAATATTGGATTAATAGGAGTAGATAGAAAAATAAAATTTGAGGAGAAATTATCTATTTTATCTAAAATATCTCGAAAAATGAAAAAATTAAAAATATCACCCTCAAAAGCTGAAAAATTTAATGTTAAAATTTCAAAAGATGGAATATATCGATCAGCAAGTGAAATATTAAGTCAAAAGGGTGTAGATATGGCTAAAATTAGGGAGATATGGCCAGAAATACCTCAGATATCAAAGGAACTAGACGATTCACTTGAAATAGAGGCACATTATAGTGGTTATTTAAGTAAACAAAATGCAGATATATTAGCTTTTAAAAAGGATGAAAATTTGAAAATACCAAATAATATTGATTATAAGTTACTATCTGGGCTATCAAATGAAGTTAAGTCAAAATTTATTAAAATTAAGCCAAGAACTATGGGCCAAGCGCTCAGAATAGACGGGATAACGCCTGCCGCAGTATATATTTTGTTGTCACATGTCAAAAGAAAGTCTATTAAGCATATAGCTTGATAGATTCGAATATATTACATTATTCTGCAC
>MDSV01203758.1_pt1 | contig 16183 bp, 21 predicted proteins | sample 810851 | NCBI WGS metagenome assembly MDSV01 (sample SAMN05326640, study PRJNA326480) | marine metagenome | isolation source: seawater | place: Atlantic Ocean: North East | collected 2012 | reverse complement strand
TGAGCAAGGTTCTGGATCACCATCTTCGTCAGAATACCATGTTTTCATATAGTCATCTACAACTAATGGTAGTGGAAACTTGTACAACTGAAAAGTCTCACTACCCATTCTAGCATCAAATAACACCGAGTTCTTTAAAACAGTATTCCTGTTTTCCTGATTTTGATTGTAATGCTGAGCACCTCGTTGAGCTTCTAATTCCATATTTACTGACTTAAGTGATTTGTTTTGACAAATATCAAGTCTTGCTTTCATAGAATCTACTGCAATAACTATAATGTGCTTAATTGACATAGCATGTCTATCTACATAGTCTAAACTAGCTAATCTTCCTTGTGTTTCGTTAAATTCTCCTTTTGACTGGACAATTCTTGTTGTTGGATTTATTGCTCTTATGTTCTGAGCAACTGCTGCAGTTTTATGCATTCCTAGTTGATGAAATGTAAAATCCTGTACTCCTATGTTTTCTTTGTCAACAGTGTCAGGATCAATTAAATCAAACTGAGCTACTCCCATTCTAGCCAATGTTGAAGCAGTAAAAGAACCAATAGCTCCACATCCTATTATGTGTGCATAAATGTTGTCAAAATTCCACATTGAATGGTTCCTAGCTCTAAGATCTTGTCCTGTAAAGCTAGTACTCATATCAACAACTCTGTAGCTGATACGATGTCTTTAACTTTGTCTGGTGGTGGTATTTTAAAGACAGGTCTTTCGTAGTGCTTATTAAAGCCTTCTAGCATATCAATTATCTCTTGAGGTGTAACTGAATTATCTTCCATAGACGACAATTGTTCATCTATGTCTAAAGCAATAATATCAAGGTCATAATCTTCAAATTCAGACATATCCATTGATGGTACGCTTTCTTTTTCTAGTTCGTTTAACTCAGAAACTTCTTGAAATAAGCTGCGTTGATCACTTGGTTTGTTTTTAGTTATTTTTCTACCATAACCATTGTAATCATAACCTTCTGTATATGAAGTTCTTAGACTTTTTATTTGATGCTGTTCTTTAGATACAAGCTTTGTGATTTCTTCTTTTATTTTTGCGTCTTCTTGTATTGAAGATATTCTTTTTAGTTCACATTTTACTTGAATAGGAATTGGTTTACTTGAACAGAGTATTAACTCAAAGTCACCTTTGTTGTTTACAACCAAAGACAAACCATCTTTTGTTTCACCGATAGTTCCCCAATCTGTGTGACTCATACTTGCTCCCATTGTATGATGAGAGTGCCACCAACAATACATAAGATTTTCATTTTCCATATCTTTAAAGTATTTAGTAGCCATTTGAGAATACCAGTTTGCAAGCTCTTCTTGATCTAAATGACATATTGTTGATGTTACTTCTTGTTTTAAGATAGTAGCATCGCTAATAACCCATCTATCGTTTTCTGTTTTCTTAACAATTGCCATTCCACCAACTTCTGTACTTAGCATATCGTAAGCTGTTCTTGCGTAACCTAGTATTTTATTCCAGGTTGCGTCTTCTATGTAAAAAGTATTTGTTTCCATTACAAATTCTCCTCTTCGTTTTCTGCTTGCAAGTTGTTTATTTGTGGAATATTTCCAAACAAGCTTAATGCATAGTATCCAATTTGACATATTGCGTCTATTGAAAAACCTAATGCTGTGTTTAACTGTTGTATGATTTCTGCGTATCCATTAGGAAGTGATGAATATTGTGGCTCACCAGCTAATATATCACTAACTATAGTTTCCCACATTTCGTAATCATCTATATTAGTATGTTCAAGTACATGAGATCTTAAGCCTAAAAACGCTCGCTGAAAACTAAGTCTCATATCAGGTTGTGAGTTAAATATAGCATATAACTCTGGAGCGTAGTTTTGATTTACATCATCAACAAACATTGGTTCTATTGGTGACGAAGGAACTTGCAATCCACTTAAGTCTGCTTCTGTTGTTGGTTTATCATTTAATGACTGAAGATAATATTCACATTTATGTACAAAAGCACATTCTCTTTGCTCACATATCTTGTTACTTTCATGATCAGACCAACAATCAGATTGCATTCTATCTGTACTAGGCATATTACTTGCGCTGCCGTTTTCACCAGCAGAGTCTGGCAACCAAGTATACATAGTAGTTATATCGTTATGAGGTTGAGTTTCACCAATACAATAATTAGTCATCCATTCATAAACAGAGGTTGAAAGTAATGTAATGTCCATTTCTTTATAAGCTCTATTTAATTCGGTAGACCATTGACCTTGACACCAGTTTCCACTGTTACCTGCTCTTCCTGATACTATATATGGATGTGAATCTAAATTTATACTTGTCCATACATTTGTACTAAAAGATAATTGTCTGTCTGTGTGTTTCATTAGGTCTTTTACAAAAAGACTTATGTCTTTCTTGTACTCTTCTAACTTAGTAATGTTATTTATAAAGAACTGAGTTAGTGGACGAAATGCATAATTAACTGTTAATCTTACATATGTATTTTCTGGAAATGGGACATCAACTTTAAACTTTTCGTCTTCAGAGTTAGATACTTTCATTTGTTTTATTGGTATTTTAACTCGTATTTCCCAGGTAGGACTTTTAGACTCATCTGAATGATAGTAGGGTGCTCCCGAATTAGGATCTCCTTTTCTACTATCTACGATTCTGTTATTGTTTATTGATTCAAAGTTATAACGACTAGATCTTCTAACTTTAGCTTCTATCCCATATTGATTTAATATGTCTTTGTTAATACTTTGTCTTAATGATTTATCAAATTTGTTCATTATACTTTTAATTACAGATTCACTACCTTTATATTCTTTAATAAAAGTAAATGCTTTTTCTATACTATAAAGTGATAAGGTATCCTCGTCTACAAAGTCTTCTATAATATTAAATATATCAGTTAATGTTAATATTGGTTTTGTTCTTATAGATTTACGAAATCTGACAACTTCATTTTTGTAGGTTTTTTGTTTTCTAAAATCATCTGAACTCTCTAAACCTATTGCGTGACTAATGCCATCATAGGTTTCTAAAGAGTCATCTAATACTTTTGTAAAGTCAGTTAAGTAATTTACTGCCATTTTACAACTCCTTTAAGCCGTTATTATAGCTTTTAAAAGTCTTGATTAAAGCGTCACTTATTATAAAATAAAGCTCTGGTTGAAGTTTAGTATTTAAAATTTCTCCATCTTTACGAACAAGTTCAATTTCATCTAATTTATCTTCTATAGCCTCTGTAAAAAGCTTGAACTCTAAATTGTGACAAAATTTCTCTCTAAGTATTTCAAAATCGCTTTGTGTTATTTTTTGCATAATTATTCTTTCTTCTTTCTTAGCAAGGCACTTCGGGCTTCTTGCGAAGCCCTCCGTGCTATTAGGATCTATTTCTGTTTGCCACCAGTTTTTCTCTGAGTAACAAATGCTATTGCATCGTTATCCTGAAGAAGTTTAGTTGACTCAACTCGATCACCACCGATTGATGCGGTGTAATTACCAGTTACTCCTAATTCATTAGCTAACTCACCAACTGTAGTGGCATTAGTTTCTGCTGAAGTATGGTTTTGATTATCGACTAGATGAAATACTCTCATGAGATGTCTCCTATTTTAACTGTCCTTGGTTGAATGCTATATTTACCATTGCTATTGTGCTTTATGGCTTTTCGCATTATGAATTTGGCACGTTGAATATCTTCATATTCACCTACCAGTTGTTTTAATGATGGTAGTGTACGAACTACTTGATATTTATTTTTTAGACTCATTACGATCTCCATTAAAATGTTTCTCTAATCTCTCTAACCGTTTATTTGTTTTAGCATTAAAATCGATTAGATTTTTAAGAGTAAGAGCTATGTCTTTAAATATTGCGTCTATATCGTTCATACTCTTCCTTTCTTAATGTTTATTTTATTGCATACTGCAACTATTGTAGCTTTTGGATTTGTTCGTAAAGACACGTTGACGGATTGAATCACGCCACGTTGATCTATGTAACGAACAAGAGCTTTCTTATTATTTGAATTACTAGGTGAGTTCATATTCACCTCCTGTGTTGGTTAATAAAATCTTTAGGGCTTAGCATAGATGTTAATTCATTGTCTATTTTTAAATAGAGCAACTAAGCCCAAAGATATAACTGCGATGAGTTTCTAAAACCCTGCAATGCGCTTAAAGGCAGTTATATTATGAGTTCCCAGTCTGTACTTGTTTACTTACAAAAGACTATAACTCAAGGGTATAAAAATCATTGTGATTTATTGAGACTTGCACTGCAGTACACCTACTCAACTCCACGATGTATATCTCTTTGTATACATCCAGGGCTCTACTGTATAACTACAATTATACAATACTTTACACAGACAAAATCACTCTGATTTACTAGTAAAATTATTGAGGAGAACCTTTGGTTGAGTTGCAGTGCTTTCTGCTGACTAGTCTTTAGTTCTCATAACGCTCCCGAATAATTAAAAATGATATTATATTATTCTTGCTTGGGTTTTTATAGCCGTCAAAACTCCTCAATTATTGACTATGTAGACAGGCGTTACCCTGAATTGAGTTCTCTTACGCTTAAAGTTATAACAGCCAGTAATCCTTCTTTACATACTCATATTTCAAGCAGTATCCGAAGGCCATGTCTTAGTATTCATCCGTTATATCAACGCTTTTATGAGCATCTTCAGCTCTTACCCTGTCTACAAGTCAAATTTTGAAAAGACCTACGTATTATTATTACATTTGCAGGTTCGTGTCCTTTTATCTTTTCTTTAGGTGATGTATTAATTATTGAATTAATAGAGCAGAAGACCAGCCAGTCTCTCCTTTCAGAGTTAACTGCTCTATTTATTGACATTGTTTACAATCACATTGTATTGTAAATAATCTACCAGCTTCATCACAATCTACATCAAATCCACTGCATTTTACTTGATTCATCGCTTTACGATAATTCTCACAATATACAGATATACTGCGTTTTATAGTAAAGTTTTGATATAGATGTGATTGCTTACCATATTTAGTATCAATCCAATGTTTCCATTCTCTTTTCTTCCATCCTTTAGGATATGGAACTGATTGCCTAAACATTACCGAACAACATATAGATTATAGTAGCAAAAGCATATACTACGCCTGTTGCTATTATAGTTAATACTGATATAATAAATAAATCGTGTATTAATAATAATACTTTATGAGTTAGTTTATTCATTGGTTCTCCTGGGTTTGATTAATAAAAGATATTGACAAATCTATGATTTGACCTTTTTAAAAAAGAAGATATTAAGCAGGTGTTAGGTAATACTCGAATCACTCGGTATTTCTTTAGTGACACCAATTGACCTGCTTAATTGTGGCAAGGTAGGTACGTTACCATTGCCTGATTAGATGTGAGTAACTCATAGGTATGAGTAACTAATTATATATTATAGATCTGACGTATTAGATAAGAGAAAGGACAGAGCACAAGACTCTATCCTAACTCTTTCCAATGCTATATGGATGCTGAACCAGCTAAGGAACTGATGAAACTATTGAACTCATTAACAGTAGCTTTAGGAGGGTCAACATTAATATTAATAGCCCAACCAGTACCATAAGCATCTGATGAATACTCTTTGACACTAACACCAGACTCCCAATTCAATGCATCTCGAAGTGATGACATCTTCTCTTTCAATGCATCACGTTCAGACCTACTAGTGTCAATAGGCATAAAAGCAGAAAGACCATATACTTCTTTCTTCTTCAATTCATCCATATTAAACTGTCCCTCAAGTACATTGTGATTCACAAACTTACCAGTATAACCATCTCTATGGCTTATTTTAAACGTAGTCATAATTAACCTACTTTCTTTAGTTTTATTATTGTTTAAATGACTGTACTTACTGGGGCCTACCCTTCCCTTGTGGCATCAACCACGGACAGAGTGATGTTCAATGCCACTAGTTTTCAACGGGACTTGAGGGGTACAACGAAGATAACAAGGGGGGTAGGATGTGTATATATTACATTCATACATTCTTATTAAATTTTTTAAAAATGTTCTTGATATACATTTTTTTTAATTTATAACTTGACATTATGCCAAAAGATGATATAGGGAATGAAAGCAGCAGTTGGAACAATATCAAGCCTATATACGTAAAATCCAACAATCAGAACCCTTTTGTAGCTCCAGTATGGGCATTTGTTATTATTACAGCTATTAGAGCATTCTTTGATATTTTACAATGGTTAACATATTACATAGGTAGTGCTAAATTTTAATGCCAGTAAGTAAGCATAGACGTAAAAAGAGATCCAATAGCCAAAGAAAGAAATTAATGAATACAGTCAAAGCTTATCATAAGTGGATAAAGTCTCCAAAGAGACTTTACGACCCTTTATTTTTTCCTAAAAAAGGTGATGAGTGACTAATAGTACTAAGAGTACTAGTACAATAGTAGTCTTAAATGCTAGGGCATTTAAGACTTATTACAAGCTAGGGCACTAGCTAGTATGCTAAAAGCTATTAAAAAGATTTTCAGTAGTAAACCCAGTCTACTTACCTCCAAGGAGCCAGTTGTACCTCGGAAACCTCAGCTGGCTCCACCTCTCAATTATTTTACCATGGACGTAATTTCCACAAACGGTGATTACGATGATAACTCATTTTACAACGACTTAGAAAAGATAGAGAAAAGATATGAAATACCGAAAGACTACGAAGAAATCAAGTAAAAGTGGATCTAATAAGAAGAAGACATCTAAAAAACGGACGTCTAAAAAAAGGTGACCGACGAGAATACATCGAACGAGAGTACCGAGTCTACACCAGAGACGAAGCCGAAGAGCGGGACATACAGTTCGTCGATTGGAGAACCGTGGGGAAAGGGGAATGGGGACTCACAGACGACGGATGGGTTGGAGAATGTACAGATAAACGACAATATAAGGAGAGATACAACATAGTATTCTCTTTTGGTCAGTTCTGGTATACACCAGCTACTAAGTATGGTAAGTGCGAGTATGAACCTCGTAGGGATTCAGAGAGTTATGCGATGACTTCCCCTAAACAGCCATGGGAAGTAAAGAAAGGTCGCAAGGAGTATAAAGATTTTGTAAGCGTATATGTTTCTCAGATGCTCGAAGGAACAATAGACTATACTACACTAGGTAAAGTCTTTGGCGAAAAAAAGAATCACGAGATAAAAGCACGTATGCTTTTAAAAAAGGAGTATGTAAAAGAAATGATTGATAAAGAGTTAAAAGATGTGTTCTCTGAGAAAGGGATAGATGAAGGAACTGTCATTGATATGATCAGTAGTGCACATGAGGTTGCAAAAGAAAAGAATGACGCATCTAATATGCTAAGAGCAGCTGAAAATTTTGTTAAAATATTAAAAATGGATACTAAGAATGAACAGAAAGACACTTTTGATGCAGAGTTAAGCTCATTAGAGCGTATTCAAGACGCATTAGAACTAAATCCATCTAACGATGTATCTATTCCTATGAAAGAACTGAAAGATTAATGACACCAATGTTAAGACACTGTATGGATTGCGATAAACCAGCCCAGGTAATACTAGATGACGTTTTTTATTGTGCAAGTTGTGCTATGAAAAACACAGAAGCAGAGCCAACAACAGCTGATAAATTTAATAAAGAGTTAGAAAAGGCAAGAAATAGTGGTAAGTGAGTATCCTGTAGTATTTTTTAGTATTTCTACAGTTTTTTCTAGACTTCCTTTAGAAGAATTTGATATTTTGTATACAAATAGACCAAAATGGGTGTTATTACCTAGATTGATAAAGGCTAAGTCTTGATTCAGAAAGGTACCAGTCAAAAAGTAAGAAATAGCATTATAAAGTCTATGTCAACAGACATGCTAAAGTTTGGTAAAGTAACTATGCCAAATATGTTTACAGTCCCATCTCCAAAGTTCCACGCTGACATGACTAAATCTTTTTTAAATAAGGATGTAAGAAAATTAAACATAATAGCACCGAGGGGGCATGCAAAAAGCAGTATAGCTGGGTGTGTGTTTCCTATACATCATATATTTTTTGACGAAGGCCCAAAGTTTATTGTACTTTGTAGTAAAACACAAGGACACGCAATTGATATGCTTCAGTCTATAAAAGATGTTTTAGACTACTCTCAGGAATTAAGAGCTATATTTGGTTATTACGGACAACATTCAGCAAAGGTCTGGACAAAAGACCGTGTTGTTCTAAAAGACAATACAATTATTGTATGCAAAGGTACTGGTCAGCAGGTTAGGGGTTTAAAGCACGGGAACCAAAGACCTACGTTATTTATATTAGATGACCCTGAAGATGAAAACAATACAAAGACAAAAGAAGCTATGGAATACAACTTGCGTTGGTTATTGCAAGGTTGTGAGCCTTCGCTTGATGCAAAAAAGGGACGTATTGTAGTAATTGGAACTCCGCAGCATGAAACATGCATGATTGAGATACTAGGTTCTATGAAGGGATGGAAAACTTTTAAATATCAAGCTTTGTCTGACGATGGCAAAAAAGCTTTATGGCCAGAGCAATGGAGTGTAAAAGCTTTAAACGCTAAAAAAGAAGAGCTTGAATCTATAAACAGACTTTCTGTGTTTTATAGAGAATATCAATGCGAAGTAGTTGGCGACGAAGATCAGTTGTTTAAAGAAGAATACATACAATGGTGGGATGGAAGATTAGAAGAAGGAGACGAAGACCATCATATACTTAGTATTACAGAAAAAAATGGAGTTAAATATAAAGACCCAATAAAATTACCTGTTTTTGTTTTCATGGGAGTTGACCCAGCTTCTTCAACTAAACAAACAGCTGACTATTCAACAATAGTCTCTATAGCAGTCGATGCAGATAATAATAGATATGTTTTACCTTACTACAGAAAGCATGCAAAGCCAATGGCTTTAGCTGGTGCAATACTTAGTCAGCATAAAATGTATAATCCAAAACGTACCCATATAGAGAGTGTCGGGTATCAAGAAATGCTTAGAGATTATTTACGTAATCAAGAAAGATATATTGCTGGGCTTGAAAAGAAAATAAACCCAAGGACTTCTAAATCCAGTAGGTTAGAGACAATGGAACCTTATTTTTTTAAAAAATCTGTTTTTTTAAAAAAAGGTATGGAAGAATTACGAAGCGAGTTACTTATGTACCCTAGAGGTAAGCATGACGACTTATTAGATGGATTGTACTATGCAATGTTAAACCTGTATAGACCTTACACTAAGTCTACAGAAGATATTACAAAACAAGAAGCTAATCAGCCTTCTCAACAATTCGATTGGGCTGTTTTATAATAAATGGAACTTTTTTTAAAAAATTTACGTTAAAAGGTCTAACTAATGCCCAGTAGTTATAATAAGAAAAAACAATCTGTCTTAATGTCTGGAAAGATGAAGGATGCTCTAGGGTACGAAACTCCGTCAGCTCCAGAAGATAAGACCGTCCACCCTAAAGTAATTAAGTCTCTAGAGCTTTTAGAGCACTACATGAACATGCGAAATGAATGGGCAACAAAATTCAGAGAAGCTGAAGAATTTCGCAATGGAATACAATGGAGTGCTTCTCAAGTTAATGAACTAAAAAAGCGTGGACAAACGCCTATTGTAGTTAATCGCATTCATCCAGCTGTTGAGACAGCTAAAGCGATGTTAACATCTCGCAAGCCTGAGTTTAGGGCTACAGCTCGAGAAGATAGTGATCGTAAGATTGCAGATGTCTTCTCATCTTTATTCCAATGGATGTTTGATATTAGTGCTGCTGAAGTAGAGTTAAAAAGAATGATTGATGATTATTATGTTGGCGGAATGGGTGTTCTGCAAGCATATCAGGATCCCAATGCAGATATGGGTAATGGAGAAGTATGTCTAAAAGCGCTTTATCCTTTAGATGTTTATATTGACCCTAATGCAAGGGATCCTTTTTGCAGAGATGCAGCATCTATTATTGTAGCTAGATTAATGACGGACGAAGAAGCTTTTAAACAATGGCCTGAATATAAAAAATTAATAGAACAAGCTGAAATTTCTGATCATGTCAGATATCCAAAGACATCTTTAGAAAAGCTAGATGGTCAGATAATGACTGGTGATTTAGATACGCAAGATAATGCGCATCATCAAAAACGTGAGTATATTGAAAGATATAGTAGAATTAAACAAGATGTATATAAAATATACGACACAACTACAAAATATCAAGCATTGTATACAAACGAGGAATATCAGAAGTATAGAAATGAACCTGCAGTAGAACTGTTACCAACTCAGGGCGAAATAACTTATGTTACTGATATTGAAGAGGTAGAAGAATATTTAGCTATTAGTGAAGCAGGTAATGGTTATTTTCATATGATGATGGATCCGCAAACTGGGCAACCATCTATAATGCCTGGTATGGAACATCAAGACCCTAATGTTATTCCTGAGAGTACTGTTGAAATATCAGTTATTCCAAAGCAGCAATTAATTGATAAAGATATTATTATGTCAAACAAGATTACTCGTAATCGTATAGAGATGGTAGTATCAGTAGGAAGTGTTCTTTTGTATACTAGGATACTGCCAGTAGAAGATTATCCTATTGTTCCAATGATGAATGTTCATAATAGAAATCCTTATCCAGAAAGTGATGTTAGAATATATCGTCCATTACAAGAATATATTAATAAAATTAGAAGTTTAATAATAGCTCATGCATCAACAAGTACAAATGTAAAGCTGTTAATACCAAGAGGTGCTGTAAATAAAAAAGAAATAGAACAAGAGTGGGGTAGAGCGGGAACTGCTGTAATAGAATTTGACGGAGAGTTAGGAGCTCCCGTTGTTGCTGGGCCAATCCCTCTTCCAAATGAGCTTTATAAAAATGAAGCTGAGGCTAAACATGATTTGGAATACGGATTTGGAATATTTGAGTTAATGCAAGGTGGAGGAGCAAATGCCCCTTCAACTTACAGAGGAACAATAGCAATAGACGAGTATGGTCAAAGAAGAATTAAGTCTAGACAAGACGATCTTGAATCAGTCCTGAATCAGTTAGCAAAGGTTACAATCCCCCTCATGCAACAAATATACACGGAGGAAAAAGTAATCAGACTAGTACAGCCTTCAGGACTGGTTAAAGAAACTAAGTTTAACTATAAGGGTGAAGATTTAACTGGTAAAATCAACGATATTACCACAGGTGCTTACGATATTGTAGTCGTAACAGGTTCTACCTTGCCATCTAATAGATGGGCACAATTTGAATTTTACATGCAAATGTATCAGCAAGGGCTAATAGACCAAGTAGAAACACTTAAGAAAACCGAGGTTGTTGACATAGAAGGTGTTCTTGAAAGAATGAATACTATAAAGATGTTACAGCAACAGGTAGCCCAGCAAGATGAAGAGATTAAGAACTTAAAAGGCGACCTTCAAACAGCAGATAGAGAATCTGTTGGGGCAAGGAAACGCTTAGAAGTTGAAAAGTTTAAATCAGAATTGTCCGATCAAACCAGCAAAGCACAAGCTGCTACTAGCTTGTACGATGCTAGATTAAAGGACTCTCTTGCTATGCAAAAACAGTCGGTTAAACCTCAAAAAGGAGATCGTAAATGAGCGAAGAAGCAAGACAAGAAGCACCAGTAGAAGAAGTACAAGTAGAAAACACACCAGTCCAAGAGGTTGATCCTTTTGCTGAACAGCCAGAAGAACTTTTGGCTGATGATTCTACAGACCCTTTTGCTGAGCTTTTAGAAGTTGATCCACAGGAGATAGACGAATCTATTGCACCTGAAAATCAACCAGTACAACAACAAGAAGAGGTGCAGCAGGCGCAGCCTGACGCACCTGTAGAAGATCAAAACCAGTATCAATACTGGCAAAGCCAGGCGGATAAAAGGACTAAGGAGCTAAACGACGTATTAAACAGATTTGACGTTCAATCAGTGGACGAACTGCAAGCAAAATATGGAGATATTCAAGATATTGCACCTATTGCTCGTTACGTAAAATCAAATCCATCTGTTTTAGACAGCGTGGAAGCCTCTCTTTCCAATGGACAACCTCAAGGTCAAACCACTAAAGGAGACCAAGAAGATTCATTGAAGCAACCTCAGAAACCTACAAAGCCAAGTAATTACGATTCTATTGATGCTTACTCAGACCCATCATCTGAATCTTTTAAGTATAGAGAATCTTTAGACGAGTTTAGAGACAATATGGTTGACTATGCTCGTGCAGAGAATAAAATGCTAAAAGATCAAATGATTCAAGACAAACAAGTCCAGCAACAACAACAAGAACAAGCTATGCTTAGGAATGATTTAGTTACTAAATATAAAATGGAACCTGAAGAGGTAGACCGTTTTGTTAACTATATGTCATCACCCGAAAGTGTGTCTGTTGATAATCTAGTCGCAATATGGAAAACGCAGCAAAGTCCTCAAGCTTCTGCTCCTGTCCAAGCTCCTCAAGGAGCTCGAGAAGGAACTAAAGCTCCAGACCCAACTGCTGAAGCCATGATAAGACAGCGGGAGAAATTATCAATGCCACAACCTGTTTCTGTTACGCCTGGAAGTGGAGAAGGGGCTGATAAGTCAGCAGAGAGTACTGTAATGGATGCTATGATCACCGATTACTCAAAACAAAACCCTTGGTAAAGGAGACATAAATGTCTACATATTCAACAGCAGGAGCTGCACCAGCGGGCGTTTCCATTAACAATAATCGACGATTATACAACTTTGGCGAACGTGTAGCTGAGCTAGCACCTGAACAATCCCCTTTCTTTGTATACCTTTCAAAAGTAGCAAAGAAGCCTACCAATGACCCTGTCTTTAAGTTTTTAGAGCAGCGTCATCAGTGGCAAAGACGCAATTTCGATGTCGAAACTGCAATTGGTAACTTCGATCCAGACCCAGCAGCAACAGCATCTTTTAATATGCTTGTTGACGTCGCATACGATTCGTCTGGTAAAACCCTAACAACACCAACATGCCCTGATTTTCTTGTGGCAGATGCTGGACAATTAGTTTCTGTTCCAGCTACACAAACAGGCGGAGCACTTGTTGATGTTGTATTAAGAGTTACAAATGTAACTAAAGCAGCTACTAAAGCTACTTTAGCTTGTACAGTTCACTCTGTAAATGGAAGCACCACCGCATCAGGTTATCCTGCTAATATAGCAATTGCTGATAATGCAAAAGGCCAAGTAATTGGTACAGCATTTGAAGAAGGATCTGGCGCACCAGGCGGGTGGAGAGATACATTGTCTGATAGAGAAGGATATACGCAGATTTTTAAAACTGCAATTGACCTTTTTAGTGGTACATCTCTTTCAACTACTTATCGTGGTGTAGCTGACGAATATCGTCGGGTATGGCGTGAGAAGTTAATGGAACATAAAATGGATATTGAGCATGCAATGCTTTTTGGCGTAGGAGCATCAGATGATGCTGGTACTGCAGCTCCAAAGCGTATGACTCATGGTATCTTACCTTATGTTTCAGCTAATGGTGGAAAAACAGCTAATTTTACAGCTGCTAGTTCCGACTATGATGATTTCATTGATTACATGGAAGACTTTTTCGCACCAGAAAAAGGAAATAGTGGTGACAAGCTTGTCTTGGCATCTCGCCCTGTGATTGCATGGATGAATAAGTTAGGTACTAACTCGTTTATGAAAAACACGGTTGGTACTGCTCAGTACTCTATGGATGTACAAAGCATACCTGGATCATTTGGACATACAGTTATGAAAGTTAATACTATTTTTGGTAACCTTCATATTGTTCAAGAGCCTTTATTCCGTGGAGCACATAGCGGAAAAATGGCACTTATTGATCTTAAGAACGTGGCATATCGTCCGTTAGCTGGAAATGGTAAAAATCGTGATACTCAAATCATGACAAATATCCAGAATAACGACATCGATGGAAGAAAAGATATGGTCTTGACCGAAGCTGGTCTTGAAATATCACTTCCTGAGACTCATGGTGTAATAACCTTCACAGATCTATAGGTTAGTTGATTTGGCGGGGCTTTATGCCCCGCCATATTAAGGAGAAATAAATGAGCCAATCGGTAGAGACAAAAATAGAAGACTTAATAGGAGAGATTCCTGATAGCAACTCAACTGCTGTTACTCAGTGGGCAACTGATATTGCAAGAGAAGTTATAAATGTTCTTCCAACTGAGATGCTATGGCAAGTTAGTCAAACTCTTACAGATTCAAGTGGAGGAACTGGAGCAACAATAAATATTGGCAATATTACTAACGGATCATTAGCAGCAGCAGGAACAGTATTAACTGTATCAGCTGGTGGTAGCGGTTACGGTTCTGATCCTACGGTAGTTATTAATAAATCAGGGGGTGGGCTTTCAGATGGTTCGGGAGCTAAGATAAGAGCTGTTTCAAATGGCAGCGCAGTTATTTCAGCTTACATAGTAAGCTCAGGAACAGGTTACGCTAGTACAGATGTAGCAGCAGTAGTTGGCGATGAAGGAATAGCTGCTACAACAGCAAAATTTTTATATGCCCATAAATCAGGGTACAGAGCAATTGAGATAGATGCAGCAAATAAGCAAAGAGCAGAAGATTCAGATTCAATTTATAAAGCTACAACAAATAGTCCAGTTTTTTACAGAGAAGGTGGGCGTATATATGTTGAACCCACTGGTGGTTCAGTTGTTGTGGTTAACTATCCGACGATTAATTATAATGATGCAGACGTAACTGGAGTTCCAGATGATGTAAAGCATTTAATTATTATGGGGGCAGCAGTTAAGGGTAGGTTGTATCAATTGGATACATTAAGAAGGTCAGTTGACAATGAAATAGCTCCTTCTTACTCAGATGTAAACCTATCTTTACTACCAATACCTTCTATTGCAGATTTAACAACTTTAGAGTCAGCTCCTATACTAACTTTAGAAGCTGCACCAACAATAACAGATTTATCTATTTCAGCTATTCCACCAGTAGCACCAAGCAGTCCTTCTTTTACAGAAATTACTCTTCCAAGAACTAATATAACTGCTCCAACTTATGACGCACCAGCATTAGTAGTATCATTTGCTAATGCGGTTACTCAAATAGAAACTAATGAAGACACAGAGCTTGCTAATGCAGAATTAGCTAAAATTAACTCTCAGTTAAACGAGTATAAGTCTAATTTAGAAAATGAATTAAATAAATTTAATGAGCAAGCAGCTAAGTATCAAGCTGAGATAGGAATAGAGACTCAAGAAGCTCAAATGAAGCAAACAAAAGAGTTTCAAGAGTATTCTTCAAAACTTGAGAAATACTCAGGAGAATTAAGTAAGTATCAGCAAATTGTAAATAAAGAAGTAAGTGAGTATACCACTAATAAACTTCAAAAAGATTTATCAATTTGGCAGCAACAAAGAAACGATGATATGCAAAAGTATATCGCTAGTTTAGATCTTTATAAAACAAACCTTTCAAATGAAAAAGAGATTTATGCCATTAATGAAATTCAAAAAGAGATTGGACTTTGGCAGTCCGAACAGACTCAAAAAATTCAAAAATACGGTGCCGACTTACAACAAGCTTCGGCAAAGTTTGGAAGTGAGTTTCAAAAATACCAGACATCTCTAAGTAATATTTTTCAAAAACACCAACAAATGGTTCAAGAGTTGCAAGTACTTGATGCTCAATATCAAAGAGGATTGCAAACATTTGTGGCATCGTATCAAGAACCAGTACAAAATGCTAAAGGAGTATAAATATGGCAAGTAGAGTAGAGTATGCAGTAAGCATGACTCCAATTAGAACAATTTCTGGCTCAGGTGCAGACTATGATGACCATGATGCTATTGCCACCGATATAGGAAAATCTTTAGGAGGTTCTGGGGAAGTTGCTACAACTTCAGCAGATCACACAACAGTAGGATATGCGAGTAAAACAGTCGCATATGCAAATGCACCAGTATCTGGCGGTACAGCTCTTCAGTTGGGAGCTGACGCAGCTGATTACAAAATGGTTTTTATAAAAAATACTGGCAAAAAATATAGTTCAGCTACTGCATTAGGTGCAGATACAACAGCTACAACTGGATTAGTTGTTACTATTGAAGCTGTAGCTGAAGGAGCTACAACAAAATTTACAATTCCTAAAGGGGGAGCAGTTTGCTTACCTCAAGTAGACTTAGGAGTCTCAATG
>MDSV01140615.1_pt1 | contig 16185 bp, 19 predicted proteins | sample 810851 | NCBI WGS metagenome assembly MDSV01 (sample SAMN05326640, study PRJNA326480) | marine metagenome | isolation source: seawater | place: Atlantic Ocean: North East | collected 2012 | reverse complement strand
GCAATTGATCAAGGTGGGTGTGTAGAAACAAGTAAACCGACTACTCATGCAAACCCAACATATTTAGTAGATGACGTGGTTCACTATTGCGTAGCTAATATGCCTGGTGGTGTACCAAGAACATCAACAATGGCACTAAATAAAGCTACGTTACCACTTTTATTAAGATTAGCAGATCAAGGTTATAAAAAAACTCTCTTGGAAAATAAAAACTATTTAGCAGGTTTAAATATTTATAGAGGAAGCATTACTTTTAAAGGTGTTTCAGACGCATTTGATTTAAAATATACACCTGCATCTTACTTGTTGAAAAATTAAAATGGGATCATTACCACATGAAGCTAAAGTGGTTGTGATCGGAGGCGGTATTGCAGGTTGTTCAACTGCTTATCACCTAGCCGACAATGGATGGAACACTGTTTTAATTGAACGAGATGTATTAACATCAGGCACTACTTGGCATGCTGCAGGGATGGTTACTCAATTAGGAACAACTCCTCAAATTACAAAAATAAGAAAAGACTCTGTTAAATTTTATAATAAACTTAAAGAAATTACTGGTCTTGATACAAGCTTTAGACAAACAGGCACTATAAATATCGCTACTACAAAATCAAGGCACCAAGAATTTATGAGACAAAAAACAATGTCTAAATTATTTAATTTAGATATTAAAATTATTGACAAAAATAAATTTAAGTCTCTTTATCCGATTGCAAAAAATAAAGATGTTTTCAGTGGATTATACATACCAGAGGACGGTCAAGCTGATCCTGAGATTTTAACTAAAAATATATCAATCGCAGCCAAAAAAAAAGGAGTAAAGATTATTGAAAAATGTAAATTAGAAAAAATACTTAAGAGAAATAATCAGATCAGAGGAGTAAAAACTAATCTAGGAACTATTAATTGTGAGTATATAGTACTATGTGCTGGAATGTGGTCTAGGCAAATAGGAGAAGCTGCTGGAGCAAGTATACCACTTTACCCTAATGAACATTTTTACATGATCACAGAGGACTATAAAAATTTACCAAAAGATCTTCCAACTTTTAGAGATCCAGATACTTACTTATATGCAAGAGAATATCACGGAAAAATGATGCTAGGTATTTTTGAACCTAATGCAAAAAACGCCTTTAAAAAAACTGGTAAAGTGCCAAATAATTTTTCTTTTGGTGAATTTAAAGTTAATAAAGATTATATAAAAATGCTTCATCAACTAGCTGCGAAAAGAATACCCGCAATTAAAAATCTTACAATTGAGAAGTATTTTTCAGGTCCTGAGTCATTTACTCCAGATAGTAATTTTCTTCTTGGTGAAACAGAGGAAATTAAAAATTTTTATGTTTGTTGTGGATTCAACAGCATTGGAATAGGATCATCCGGTGGTGCAGGTAAAGCAGTCGCAGAATGGATGATCAAAGGTTATACCGATCAAGATCTATTTAGCCTTGATGTAAAAAGATTTGAAAAATTTAATTCCTCATTAAAGTTTATTAAAGAGAGGACTACTGAAACATTAGGAAATCTTTTTAAAATGCATTGGCCATATAAACAGTTGGAAACTTCAAGAAATATAAAACTTCTTCCTTATCATAAAGAGTTAAAAAAATTAGGTGCCTGTTTTGGACAAATGGCAGGATACGAGAGGCCAATGTGGTTTTCGAAAAATAAAATACCAGCTTATAAATATAGCTACGGAGTTCAAAATTGGTATCAATCAGCCAAAAGAGAATGTTTTAATACAAGAAATAATTTAGGTTTTTTTGATTTAACACCATTTGTAAAATTTGATTTAAGTGGAAAATATGCTCATGAACAGCTTCAATATCTTTGTGCTAACAATGTAAAAAATGTTGAAGGAAGAACTACTTACACTCAAATGTTAAACCCATCTGGCGGTATAGAGGCTGATTTGACAGTAAGTTGTTTAAAAAAAAATTATTTTAGAGTTATTTGCCCTGCAATGGCTAGAAGTCATAATAAATCTCATATTCTGAAAAATTTAAAAAAGAAAATAAATTTTAATGACGTTACTGAAAAATATTCTTGCATAGGCTTGTTTGGTCCAAATAGTAGAATTTTTTTAACAGAATTATTTGGAGATTTCTTTTCAAATGAGAATTTTCCATTTTCAAGAGGCATGTTTTTAAATATATCGAAAACTAAAATTTGGTTACAAAGATTATCATTTATAGGAGAACTTGGATGGGAAATATATATACCCATAAAAAAAACTAATTTTTTTTTTAAAAAAATAAAGGAATTAGGAAAAAATTATAATCTTACTTTTTCAGGAATGCATACTTTAGACATTCTTCGATTAGAAAAAAAATTTTTACATTGGGGTCATGATATTACTTCAGAAAATAATCCATTTGAAGCCGGATTGTCTTTTGCAGTAAATTTTAATAAAAAAGAAAATTTTATTGGCAGAGAAGCTTTAGAAAAAATTAAAGACAAACTTTTAGATAAAAAGTTAGAACTTTTTTCTTTGAAAAATAATTTTAATCCAGGAAGACCACTGCTACTTCATGACGAACCAATTTTTTACAATAATGTGGTTGTGGGCTATACAACTAGCTCAAATTACTCATTTTGTTACAAAAAAAACATCTGTTTAGCATATATTAAAGTGAATAAAGACAATTTAAATAAACTTTACATCGAAGTTGAGGGAAAGAAATATGCTCTAAAATACGAAAAATCAGCCATACATGACTCTTCATCTAGTCTTATGAGATCTTAAATTCATTTTGGGTTATTTTTTTTTTAAACACCCATTTTGCTCCTCAAGAGTATTCTTTAAGAATTATAATGTGTTTTAATAATTCTATGAGCACTCAATTTAACTTAGATAATAAAACTTCTAATTACAATAATCCTCAAAGTAAAGTTAAAGTGACTGACTTGTTAAATAGGTTAAATGAAGAAAAAAAAATTGAGAAAAAAAGAAATTTAGCTCTTGGAGTTGCAGCGGTATCAGCAGTAACAGTATTTGGAATTATTCTTACAATTTAGTCTATACCTTTATAAAAGCTTAAAAATCAAAGAATATTAGTTATATCAAAACTAGAATTTAATCTTTATAAAATTAAATTTTAAATTATTAAAATCCTATGAATATTGCTTTTTTCGTAGATCCAATGAATTATAGAGGGATTGCAAACTCTTCATTTCAGTATGCACTATATAATGAAAAAATTTTGAATAACAAATCAATAATCTTTCATAATAAAAATCTTCAAAACGAAAAAACAGTAATCTCAAAATTTAAAAAAAAATTTAAAGTTATAGAAATAACAAATTTTAAAGAAATTGATTTATACAAAGATAAACTTAAATTAGACTTTTTATATTTACAAAAAGGGGGAGAGAAAGATCAAACATATTCAAAAAAAAATCAAAACACTAGTTCACTTTGTTTATCCTCAAAAATTATCTCAAATTCATGGATACAGATATTCAGGTATATCTAAATGGCTTAGTAAAAGTTTTTCAAACAGTAAAATTCCATTCCTTCCATACATAGTTGAAATTAATAAAACCAATGCTAACCTTAAAAAAAAATTAAAAATAAAAAATAATCAGATAGTTTTTGGTTGTCATGGTGGACAGAGTAGTTTCGATATAAAGTTTGTCCAAGATGCACTTATTCATATCTTAAAAAAAAGAAAAGATATCGTTTTTGTATTTTTAAATATAAACAAATTTTGTAACCACGATAGAATTAAATTTTTGAAAGGAACCTGTGATGAGATTTTAAAGAAAAAATTTTTAAACACTTGTGATGCAATGATCTATGGAAGAAGTCTCGGAGAGTCTTTTGGTTTAGCATGTGGAGAATTTGCAATACTAGACAAACCAATAATTTCATACAAGTTTAATAGACATAGATCACATAAAAACCTGATACCAAGGGAATTTTTTCACGAATACCACTCTTATCAAAGTTTATTAAAAATTATTTCAAATTTTAAAAGAGGACTTAGAAAGAAATCAAAGACCGAATATAAATCTTATAAGTCAAAAAAAATTATGAAACTATTTAAGAGGATTTTTTTAGAGGACCATGAATTTCCTCGATTCTCAATTTTAGATTATCTTAAAAATTATCTAAACCACTTTGTAATTAACTATTTTTATTTAAGACACAAATTCTATAATCACTATTATAATTTAATTGAGTCAAAAATTAAAGATGAGTAAAATCTATTGATTATCAGATACTAATAAAAAAAATTAATAATCATGTATAGTTGGATACATTCTCATTGTGAGTGGAACTTTGATTGGATTAATGTATTTATTTAGTTTATTTGACAGCATGACTTTTCCAATTCTTGCATGTGATAAATACTCAGTCTTACAATTCTCTTCAAACCAAAATGAGGAGTACCTTTCTATGAAAAAAGCAGGTAGTCTTATATTAGCCTCATAACACATTTTTTCTTTACTAAAATATTCATAGCTCCTTTCCAAAACTGGAAAAATTTGTTCACAAAATTTCTTAAATATCCTCACCTTCGTAATAAATAGTGGTGGAGCGCTTAACTTATTTTTTTCCAAAAAGTTTTTAAACGCTCCTCTATCTCTTTGGTCTAAAAATTTGTGGCAATTTTTAAGAATATCAACCTGGTGAATTTTGTTAAATTGCTCATTAACACTTTCTGATTTAAAAAAAATTGGCTGAACTAATACAGCTTCACATTTATCAAAAATTTCATTGTCAACTTTAAGTAAATTTGAATGCAGACTTCTTGTGGAAAATTTTTGTTTTTTTTTAAATAATTCATTTAACCAGTATTTTCTATACTCGCAGGTTCCTATCCAATCATTATCATCCATATCTTTTAATTCATTTTTCCATATCCAATAAATTCCAGTATATTGACCGTAATATTTATTTAGGCTTGAAATATTTTGACCAACAGTATCTTTCAGCCAATGATCTGGATATTTCTCATTCCCAAGACCAAGTGGTTTAATATAATTAGGCAATTTATCAACCAGATCATAGTGTTTAAATGATAGGCAGTAAAGATTCACTTTAGTCATAATTATAATACAAACTTTTAAATAAAACTTATTTTTTAAATTTTTTTTTATAATCTATAATAAGCTGACTTATAGAATCAATTAAATTGTTTTTTACTTTAAAATTAAATTCTTTCTTTATTCTGTTTATATTAATCTTTGGTTCTTTAATTATTTTTGAATTATTTTTGTATCTTATTTTACAATTAGTATTTTTTTTTATTTCTTTTAGTATTTTTGATAGTTTTACGTTCCTACCTGATGCAATATTATACAATCTAAATTTACTTTTTTTGATAATTTTTAAAAGTATTTCAAAAGCATCATCAACAAATATATAATCTTTTGTAGAGTTTTTATTTATAAAAAGGTTAATTTTTTTTTTATTTATCGAGTCTTTTATCCATGTTGGAAGAATATAAGACTGATTGGTAAAATTATTCCCAAATAAATTTGATATTCTTGCAACTTTAATGTTCTTATTATTTAATGAAAGGCATAAATTTTCAGCAGCTATTTTTAATGAATTATATAAAAAATCTTTGTTATCTGATTTAATTTTTATAAATTCCCCCTCTCCTGTTTTGTTTTTTGTGTTGGCAAAATAAACTCTTGTTGAAGAAACTAATGTAAAACTTCTAAATTTATTATTAAAAATAATTTTTCCTACCATTGCAAGGTTTGCTTCAAATGTTTTTTCTGGATATTTAAGCCAGTTTTGATTTCCTATGCAATAAACTATATGATTTAAATTTTTCTTAAATTTATATTTACCTTTTTTTGGAAAAAAAAACTTAAGTTTCTTTTTTATTAAAAAATTTGAAAAACTTGTTCCAACAAATCCCTTGCCAAATATTGTAAATGAATTATTAACCATTAAGTTTGTCTCTGAATTTTGCGTCTTGCAAAATAATCTTATAAAATTTATTAAATCTTTTTCTCTTAAGACTTGTTAAAACATCTTTAAAAAAATTAAGAAAAATATCATCTTTTTTTATCTTTATTTTTTTAATTACGTTATTTTGTTTCACTAAAAGATTTAATTTTTTGTGATACGGAGGTGAAAAAACGTTATTTATTTCGATATTCTTTTTTTTAGTAAATAAAATCATGTTATTCTTATATTCTCCTCCAAATTTAAAATATCCAAAATAACTATAATTATTAAACTTACAATAAACGTCAAACGAAGTAATTAATCCATTTTTATTTTTTCTAATATTTGATTTAAAATACTCTAATTTCCTTGACCCAAATAGCCTGTTAACTGAAGCTGCGTAAGGACCCATATCCATCAAACATCCTCCACCCATTTTTTTTGACATTCTAAAAGAGTTATTTGAAGGCATTGGAATGATAAAGTTTGTTTTTAAAAATTGTAAAAAATTTATTTTTTTTATGATTTTTAATGAATTAACAAACTGTGAATGATAATTATAAAAAATCGCTTCTACTAATAACTTCCCTTTCTTTTTTGCAAGATCTACCAATTTTTTTGCCTCAAAAAAATTTTTGCAAATTGGTTTATCTACTATGACATGATACTTTTTATTTAAGGCTTTAAAAGCCCATTTGTAATGTAATGAATTAGGTAGAGAAATATATACCATATCTGCACCAGAGTTTTTTAAAGCCTGATCGTAGTCTCTAAACCACGCATAAGCTTTACCCTCTTTTTTTGAAAATTTTTTTGAAGCTATACAAAACTTAATTTTTTTTTTTACTAAAACTTTTAAAATTCTTTTTTTAAACAGCTCTGAGTATCCTAATATTAATATTTTCAAATTAAACCTTTTAATTAAATTATATTTTCAAAATTATAACATGCAAAACAAAGACGTCCTTCAATATCTAAATTACCCTTTTTTATCAGGTTAATCATTTGATTATGACTTACCCATTTGTATGTTTTATCAACTGAAATCTTATGATTATCATTTAGTTCTATAACCATATATCTAACCTGAGATTTAAAAAATCTCCCTCCCTCATGAGATTGAATAGCATCGTATTTAACTAAAGATTTTTTTTTACTAAAAAAAAATTTTTCTAAAATATATTTGCTCTTGGAAGATAAATTGAGGTTACTTTTATAATTCGATATATTGGACGACTTAACAGTGCAAGTGACACTTCCTAATTTATAACCTGGTTCAATAATAAATTTTACGAGGTAATGTGTTGTATTTTTAATTTTTTTTGTAACAAAACCCGCAAAGTGAAGACTTCTATGTCTTATGAGAGGTTGGTTCCAATGTGATACTTCTCTTGATTTGGCCGAAACAGCCGCACCGATTATTGAAAAATATGATTTTTTTTTATGAAAAATATTTTTTTTAGTCAAAATCCAATTTTTCATTTTATTTAATGGAATAATTTTTAACTTTATAAAATAAATTCTATTCATTTTTTTGAGCCAATTTCTTAAATTCTCTGATGTTTCGACAGGTCTATCAAAAATATTTTTTTTTTATAGAACAAGAAAAAACAGACAATGAGTCCATATTAAGAATATTTTTCTTTTTTATTAGTGAGATAAGATCACTTTTCTTTATCCACCTATAATTTTCAGCTAATTTGATAGTTTTATTAATATTAATTAAAATATTTTTATTCTTTTTTAAAAGATAGTTAAAACCTTGTTCTGTTTGTTTTGAGTTAATTAAGAATTTTTTCTTTTTTAAAAAAAAATCTAAATATTTAATTTTTTTTCCACCATGTACTCTTGTATAATTACTTTTTGTTGCTTGAACAGTTGGAGAAATCTGAAGCTTATTAATATTACCAGGCTCAACATTTGCTCTTAAAAGATATTCTGGCTCTTTATTTTTAATTCTTCTTAAAATGCCAAGAATCCCATTTTCATTTTGAAAAATTATAGGTTGATCCCAGGTTCTTCGCCTATAAAAATTTGAATAAACTCTTATACCAATAATACTAAAAAATTTTTTACTCTCATGAGAAACTTTTTTATGATTAAAATTCCAAGACTCTAGCTTTGAAATATCCTTCTCTTTAACAATAATTTTTTGTTTTTTTTTTTGACTTTTTAACCATCTTTTAATTTCATTAATTCTTGTCATTTTATAATTTTAGATTTTAATCATTAACTTTTAACTATAAAATTATATAAAAGAAATGAAAAAATCTTAAAAGGTTAATACTTAAGCTTACTAATAAAGGTAAAACTAATTATGCTACTATTTATAAATAAATACTTAATTCGTTAATAAAATATAATAGTATGATAATATAATAATGAACTTGAAATTGAATTAATCTTGTGAAAGATAAACATCGTTAATTATAAGGCGAGGTAGCTCAGTTGGTTAGAGCACAGGACTCATAAGCCTGGGGTCGGCGGTTCGAATCCGCCCCTCGCTACCATAAACTATGAAAAATATTTCATTTTTTTGTCTAACCTTAAATCCCTCACACGAGGAGATAATTAAGAGCTTATCATACATCCCGGTAGGCTTAGGTAAGAAAAATTTCTCTAGTAACTGTTTATCCGATAAAGAGGGAAAAAGTATTTCTTCTAAAAATCCATTTTACGGAGAATACACATTTCATTATTGGATTTGGAAAAATTATATAAATCAAATACAAACAGAGTGGGTTGGATTTTGTCAATATAGAAAATTTTTTTTAAAAGAAAAAATTGATATTGAAAATCTAAATTTTTTTACTTTAAAAGAAAATATCTTCAAATCAATTTCAGATAATGAAAGTAAATTTGATTGTATTCTTGGTGAAAAATTTTCTGTTGAAAATTATAAATTTTCAAAAGTAATGAAAAATTATTTTTTTGATTTTCTAAAAAATCCCTCAGCAATTTTCTTTAAGAAAAAAAGAACATTAAAATTACATTTTGATCTGTATCATGGAAAAAATAACCTGGATACTGCAATTAATTTTTTAAATGATGAGGATAGGTATGGTTTTAATTATTTCATGAACAATGAAACCTCATTTAACCCACATAATATGTTTATTTGTCGAACAGAAATTCTTAAAAAATATTACGAAACAATATTTCCTTGGCTTGAAAAATGTGAGAGTGTTTTTGGCTTTGAAAATTTAAATGGATATGGAATGCAAAGAATTTATGGTTTTTTAGCTGAAAGATTCCTATCATATTGGTTTAATAAAAATTATAGATCTAAAGAACTACCAATTCTTGTTAAAGATTTATCTGATTATAAAGATTTGTGAGTTTTACAAAATTCTTTAAAACTGATAAGTTTTTTATCTTTTGGGGATATAAAAAATTTTTTTTTAGGCCAGTTAATTTTTAAATCAGCATCTAGGAGGTTAATACCACTTTCATACTGTGGTTTATAAAAATTACTTAATTTGTAATAGACTATATTTACCTTGTTGAAACTATAGTAAGCATGTCCAAAACCCTCTGGAATATATAAGCTTAAGCAATTTTTTTCAGACAAAACTATTTTGAAAACTTTACCAAATGTTTTTGATCTTTTCCTCAAGTCAATTACACAATCTAAAATTTTTCCCTTTAGGACGTTTACATACTTCGCTTGTTGAAACTTATATTGAAAATGGAATCCTCTTAAAGAGTTTCTTCTAGAAGTTGTACAATATTCAAATACAAAATTTTTTTTCTTTAAAATTTTTTCATTAAAAGTTTCTCTTAAACTTCCTCTCTTATCAATATTATTTTTTTGTTTTACTATTAATAAACCTTTAAATTTTGTTTTATAAATTTTCATCTAGATAAACTTTTTTAATTTATTTAAACTCATATCCATCTTTAAAGGCATTATTCCTTTTGACTTAATTCGTTTAACTTTATCATTATATTTTTTGGCAAACTCAAATATTGTTTGAGACTTTCCTCCGATGTTAAAAACACCTTTTTTATTGATCAATTTAAGAAATATTTTAGCGAATTCATCATGAAATATGAAATTTGTTTTCACATTTGTAAAAGCAGATTTATGTATAAATGGCCTTTCTGTCATTTGTGCTCGTATAATTAGTGAATTTTTATACATTTGAACTATAGACTCAGCACCTAGTTTTGACCAACCATAATTATTCCATGGTAATAGAGGATCTGTTTCTTTATAGTTACCTTTTTTCCCAGGATAAACATAACTTGTGGAAAAAAAGATTATCTTTTTGTTATAAAGATTGCACATTTTTACTAAATTTGCTGTCCCAATAATGTTTAAATCAATACTTTTATTAATCATTTCATCGTGAATTGACATAGGTCTTGATAGTCCAGCTAAGTGTAAAATATAATTGGGTTTAAATTTTTTTAAATTATTTTCTATAGATTTTACTGATAAAATATTTAATTGTTTTTTATTTCTGAATATAAATTTGTATTTACTCTTGATTTTTTTTAACTCACCTGCAAATCTTCCATTACCTCCAGAGACAAGAATTTTTAACATTTTTTAGCTAATTAAGTTTTTTAAATATTGTGAATAAATACAATTCCCATAAAAGTTAATAGCTTCTTTTACATTTTTTTTATTTATCCATTTGTAATTAAGAGCAATCTCTTCAAGGCAAGCAATTTTTAAACCTTGACGATTTTCCATTGCAGAAACGAAGGAAGATGTATCATAAAAATCATCGATTGATCCTGTATCTAACCATGCACCACCTCTACCCAAGAATTCTGCAGAAAGTTTTTTCTTCTTTCGATATTTATCGAGTAAATCAATTATTTCTAACTCATTTCTTTTTGATGGTTTGAGTGATTTACTATATTTCACTACTTTGTTGTCAAAAAAATAAAGACCAGTAACAGCTAAATTTGATTTTGAATTTTTCGGTTTTTCTTTTAAAGAAATAACTTTTTTTAATTTATTTACATATGCAACACCATAAAGTTCAGGTTTTTTTACAGGATGTAATAAAATTTTACAGCCAGACTTCATTGAAATACATTTTTTAAGTTTAATAGTTAAACTTTGTCCATAAAAGAAATTATCACCTAAGATTAATGCTACATTATCTCTTCCTATAAACTTTTCTCCTAATAAAAATGCATCTGGTAAACCTTTTGGATAATTTTGTTCTAGATAGGTAATTTTTACACCAAAACGCTTCCCATTAAATAGTACTTTTCTGAATTGATTTAGTTGACCCTTGTTTACTATTATCAAAATATCTTTAATTCCTGCTAACATTAAAATTGATAAAGGATAATAGATTAATGGCTTATCATAGATAGGAAGCAGTTGCTTATTTACTGCTTTGGTAAGAGGACTCATTCGTGTACCGTGTCCACCAGCTAAAATTATACCTTTTTTTATCATAATTTTAATCCTAATCTCTTAAAAAATTTATTTTTGGAAAATGTATTAAAAAAACCGTAATTTTTTATATACCAATCAAAAGTCTCTTCTAAACCTTTTTTAAAATTTTTTTTAGGCCTCCAATTTAATTCTGTTCTAATTTTTTTACTATTTAAAGCATATCTAAAATCATGACCAGGTCGATCTTTTACAAATTTAATTTTCACTTTTTTTCCTATTCTAATTTTTTTATTCTTAATTATTTTAAGTAAAAGTTTGGTTAAATTAAGATTATTTACATTAACGTTGGTTCCAATATTATAACTTTCGCCTGTATTTCCTTTTTTATAAATAGATAATAATCCATTACAATGATCCTTTACATAAATCCACTCCCTAGAATTTTTTCCTTTTCCATAAATAGGTAAGGGTTGATTATTAATAATATTAAAAATTAATGTAGGTATGAGTTTTTCTGGAAATTGACCTGGTCCAAAATTATTACAACAATTAGAAATTACTGCATCTAATTTATAAGTTCTAACATAAGATTTTATTAAATGATCAGCACTAGCTTTACTTGCAGAGTAAGGTGAGCTTGGTTTATAAGGATAGTTTTCATTTGACCTTTCCTTTTTTTTTAAGTCACCATATACTTCATCTGTTGAAATATGAATAAGTCTTAAATTTCTTTTAAATTTTTTTTTATAATTTCTAATTTGTTCTAGAATATTAAATGTCCCTAAAATATTTGAATGTATAAAATCTTTTGGAGTTTCAATCGATCTATCTACATGTGTTTCAGCAGCTAGATTAAATATAGCTTGTGGTTTATATTTACTTAATATTTTTAATAAATTAACACTGTTAATATCAAGCCTATAAAATCTATAATTTTTTTTTTTAATTTTTTTAAGAAGATAAGACCCATTAGAATACTTATTTTTATCAATATTAATAACAAAATATTTTTTAGAAAGAAGAAATTTTACTAAGTTGCTTCCAATAAAACCATTGCCACCGGTAACAATTATTTTTTTCATTAAATTATACTTTGAGAGACATTTATATATAATGTAATAAGATAGAAACTTATTTAAATCAATAATTAAAACATATATGCGTTTTGATAATATTACGATAGTTATTAATACTTTTAATAGTGAAGATAAAATTCACGAGTGTCTTAATTCTATAGAATCAAAGGTTAAAGTAATAATTATTGAAAATTCAAATAATATTAAGTTTAAAGAAGGACTTGAAAAAAAATACTCCAATTTACAATGTTTTTTAGCTGGAAAAAATTTAGGATATGCTAAGGGCAATAATTTAGGATTAAGTAAAGTAAAAAGTAAATATGCTTTAATTCTAAATCCTGACGCAACTTTAAACAACGATACTTTAGAAGAATTTTTAAATTCAGCGGAAAACTTTTCTGATTTTGCAATTATAGGACCCGCTAGACAAGACGAGTATAAAAATTTTGACAATAAGGAAAACTTGGAGCAAGTTTTTCAAGTAAATTCGCTTAAGGGTTTTGCTATGTTTTTAAATTTAGAAGAATTTCAAGAAGTGGGTTTCTTTGATGATAATTTTTTTATTTATTTAGAAGAAATAGATTTATGCAAAAGGCTTAAAAAAAAAGGAAAAAAAATTTATTTAGATAGAAAGATTATTGTTCATCATATTGGAGGTAGCTCTCATAATAAAAAAATAGATTTTGAAATGGAGTTATCTAGAAATTGGCACTGGATGTGGTCGACTTTTTATTTTAATAAAAAACATTTTGGTTACCCATATGCAATAATTTCAGTAGGTAAAAAATTTTTTTCTTCATTAATTAAAATTATATTCTATAGTTTAACCTTTAATCGACATAAAAAAAAAATCTATTTACATCGTTTTTTAGGATTATTTAATTCAATAATTGGAAATAAGTCGTGGTACAGACCAAAAATAAATAATAATTGATTAAATTAAAGTTTGTTATATAAAAACTTCCAATGTCTTCTACAAAAAAAAAAATTTTTGTTACCGGCGTGGCAGGTTTTCTAGGGTCACATCTTGCTGAAAAATTAGTTGAATTAGGTCATGAAGTTGTAGGTTTAGACAATATGCTGGGTGGCTATGAAGACAACGTGCCTAAAAATATAAAATTTCATAAAGGTGATTGTTGTGATTTTGAAAAAGTTCAATCTTTGATGAAAGGTATTGATGTGGTTTACCATTGTGCAGCTACAGCTCATGAGGGACTTTCAGTATTTTCTCCTTATGAAATTACAAAAAATAATTACCTAGCATCAGTTTCAATTTTTTCTGCTGCAGTGAATCATAAGGTTAAGAGGATAATATTTTGCTCGTCAATGGCAAGATATGGTGGTCAAAAGACTCCTTTTACAGAGGCAATGAGTCCAGCTCCTGTTGATCCTTACGCAATTTCAAAAGTTGCATCAGAAGAAGTTCTGAAAAATTTGTGTGACTTGAATAAAATTGAGTGGGTGATTGCGGTCCCACACAATATAATTGGCCCCAGACAAAAATACGATGATCCTTTTAGAAATGTAGTTTCAATTATGATAAACCGAATGATGCAAGGTAAAGCACCAATAATTTATGGAGATGGAAAGCAAACAAGATGCTTTTCTTACATTGATGACTGCATAAGTTGTTTGATACCAATGTTAGAGCAGAAAAATCTCAATAAACAAACAATTAATATTGGTCCTGACGAGGAGTTTGTAACAATTAATAAAATAGCAGAAATATGTTCCAATCTTACAGGAGTAAATTTACAACCAATTTATAAAAAAGATAGACCGAAAGAAGTTAAGCATGCTACATGCTCAGCTAATAAAGCCAGGGAGCTTTTAAACTATAAGACTACAGTATCATTAAAAGAAGGTATAAAGAAAACTTATGATTATATTAAAAAAAGAGGTATACGACCTTTTGATTACAATATTAAAATCGAAATTGACAATGATCTTACACCTACAACGTGGAAGAATAAGGAAATTTAATGACCAGGAAACTCAATTAAGCTCTTAGTAGAATAACCTTTACTTTTTAAAAGATCATTCCCTGGTAAATCAAACAAATTAATTACAAATATAAAACCTGCAACTTTTCCGCCTGAGATTTCAATTAATTTAGCAGCAGCTTCTGCAGTTCCTCCAGTAGCTATTAAATCATCTATAACTAAAATTTTTTCATTCTTGTTAATGGAATCTTTATGCATCTCAATCGTAGCTTTCCCATACTCTAGCTCAAAATCAACAGAATGAACATCTCCAGGTAGCTTATTTTTTTTTCTCAAAAGAATAAAAGGTTTTCGAAGAATATAAGAAACAGTTGAGGCAAAAACAAATCCTCTAGATTCTATTGCAGCTACTTTGTCAAACTCAATATTTTTTGCTATTTCTATGATTTTATCATTTGTATATCTAAAAGCTTCAGCATTTTTAATTAAAGTTGTAATGTCTCTAAATAAAATACCCTTTTTAGGATAATCTTGTATTGATCTAATATGTTTTTTTAAATCCATTATTATCTTCAAGTATTAACAAAAAAGTATTAATAATTAAATCATGAAAAAAAGAAAACTCGGGATAATTGGAGGAAGCGGGCTCTATAAAATGGAAGGGTTTACCAAAACTAAATGGAAAAAAATAAATACACCTTGGGGAAAACCTTCAGATGAAGTCTTGATTGCTAAATTTGAAAAAGAAGAAATTTGTTTTATTCCTAGACACTCAAGAGGTCATAAAATTAATCCTACTAACATAAATTTTAGAGCTAACGTCGATGCTATGAAACAATTGGGAGTTACTGATATCATCTCGGTATCTGCCGTTGGTTCTTTAAAAGAAAATTTAGAGCCAGGTAAATTTGTAATCGTAGATCAATTTATAGACAGAACCTTTTCAAGAAAAAAAACTTTTTTTGATGAAGAAATAGTTGCTCACGTGTCTATGGCAAAACCGACAAGTCTAAGCCTAACACAATGCTGTGAGTCTGCTCTAAAAAAACTAAATATAAACTTTCAGACTGGTGGAACTTACTTAGTAATGGAGGGACCTCAATTCTCCACTTTAGCTGAGTCAAATCTTTATAGATCATGGGGAGCAGATGTAATTGGAATGACTAATATGCCCGAAGCTAAATTAGCAAGAGAAGCAGAAATTAGATATTGTACAGTTGCCATGGTAACAGATTATGATTGCTGGCATCCAGACCATGATGAAGTTGATGTAAGTATGGTAATTCAAACTTTAATGAAAAATGCTGCAAATGCTCAAAATATGATCAAAGAAATTATAAAAACATTTCAAAATTTTTCTGCAGACAAAGATCCAGCAAACGACTGTTTAGATGTAGCGATTATAACAGATCCAAAAATGAGATCAAAAAAAACTATAAAAAAATTAAAAACTATCGCAGGTAGAGTTTTAAAAAAATGAAAAAAATTTTATCAAAAATTATTAAAACAAAAAATGATAAAGGCATATTTAGATTGTGGATTGTAATAAGTATACTATGGATATCTTTTGTGTTTATCTACTTACTTAACCATAACTTATTTACTTTTCATGCTGCGGGTGAAATGGTTAATGGAGTAATTTACGCACAAGCCTATACTCCACTCGATGGTTTAATTTACGTGATCACTTATTGTTTCCTTCCACCTTTAATTTTGTTGGGAGTTTGGATGGCAATAAAATGGATTATAAAAGGTTTTAAGTAAATGAAAATTGAAGGTAAAGAATACCGCACAATTTGGTTTGAAAAAAACGTAGTAAAAATAATTGATCAAACAAAGCTTCCTCATCAATTTATTATTAAAGACTTAAAAACAGTTAAAGAT
>MDSV01154693.1_pt1 | contig 16186 bp, 15 predicted proteins | sample 810851 | NCBI WGS metagenome assembly MDSV01 (sample SAMN05326640, study PRJNA326480) | marine metagenome | isolation source: seawater | place: Atlantic Ocean: North East | collected 2012 | reverse complement strand
TCCTGTTGATATTAATTTCTTTGGTGCCGAAGATGAAGAAGAGAATATGATTACTCTAACATCACCCGAGGATTTAAAAGAGGTTATGGAACTGTGTTTCGAGGGAGAGGGGAAAAGAGATAGAAAGGATAAGGATAAAGGAAAAAAGGATTGGTGCAAGAAATTAGACATATCAGAGATTGATGATTGCATTAAAGATTATGTTATTGAAAATTATCCCGATGATAAAATAATTCATTCCAGAACTATTTTAACTAAAGAAGATATTACAATACATATTGTCAAGTTACAAGATAACGGAGTCCTTAAGTTTGGCGAAGATTGTGAATTTATTAATTGATTCTTCAATTTCATGGTCATGTAAAACAACCTGGAAAAAAGCATCCGTAAACACACTTTGGTGCCTTATTGGTTGTTCTATTGGTGACTTTGGAACAATACTATTTTTTCAGTATTCTTCATACACACTCTCTACTGAATATATTATGTTATTAGCAATTATTAACGGCATAATAACTTCAATTGCATTAGAAACATTTATTTTAAGTTTTACTCAGCCTATATTTTTGGCTTTTAGAACTGCTGTTGGTATGTCTTTAATTAGTATGATTTCAATGGAATTAGCAATGAATTTAGTGGATTATATAATAACAGGGGGAGCTATGATTAATATATATGTTATTATGCCTATGCTTTTTGCTGGTTTTATAACACCTCTACCATATAACTATTATAGATTAAAGAAATTTAATCAGTCCTGCCATTAAATTTTTATAATCTGAATAGCAAATCCACCACCAGGTGCTAGATGTATAGAATAAGAACTTTTTGAATTAATTTCAATTATCTTCTCTTCAATCTCATACTCCATGGGATTAGATTCCCAGTGAGTTGATTTTGTATCTTTAAATATCTTGAAATTATATTTTTGATTTTTTTCTAGAAAAGTTAAATCAATAGTGAAATTTCTTTCTTTTTCGTCAGATATTCCTCCCATATACCAGTTCTCAGAATATTTATCTTTTCTTGCAATTGTAATAAACTCTGAAATTTTGGAATTAATAATTTTTCTCTCACTCCACTCAACAGGGATATCTTTAATGAATTCAAAAGCTTCAGGATGTTTTTCATAATGTTTTGGAAGGTCAGCAGCCATTTGCATAGGAGAATAGTAAACAACATAGAGAGCTAACTCCTTAGCAATGGTAGAAGGAACAATTGCATTCGTATCAATCTTGTCTGATCCAGGGCTGATAAATCTAAAATTTTTTAACTGAAATATACCTGGAGTATAGTCCATTGGTCCACTAAGAAGCCTTGTGAAGGGTAGGTCTGCAGCATGATTGATTCCGTTTGAAGAAAAACCATTAAACTCTTGTCCTTTTGCTCCCTCTCTTGATATGAAATTTGGATATTTTCTTCTTAAACCAGTATCTTTAATGGGTTCGTGAGTGATTATATTTAATTTATACTTTGCAGCCATTTCTATAACTTTTTGGAAATGTTTAATCATAAATTGTCCGTGGTGCCACTCTTTTGAAATTGTACCATTTTCATTCAATACTCTTATATTTTTACTAACATCATTGACATATCCAGTTTTTATATTTTTAACGCCCAATCTATTATACATTTTAAATGCATCTTCCATCTGAAGTTCATAATTTTGTATTTGCCCCCCTGTCTCATGGTGTCCAACAAGATTTACTCCTTTTGAGTTACCATATTCAGATAAATATTCTATATCAAAATCATCTACAGTTTCTGTAAAACTAAAAGGTTTTCCATCACCTGAACAACACCACTCAGGGTGCCAACCCTTATTCCAACCCTCTACAAGAAGTCCATCAAAATTATGTTTTGAGGCAAAATCCAAATAATACTTCACCTTTTTATTATTTGCTCCATGATTTTCTGATTGCCACCAAGTTGACTCGTTAGTTCCAATCATTTCCCACCACACCCCCATATATTTTCCTGGCTTAACCCATGAGTAATCTTGACTTTTATCTGGATCTTCATTCAGATTTAGAATTATATCTGAGTCAATAAGTTTAGATGAATTATCAGCTACTTGAATATATCTCCACGGGGAATTTATTTTTTTCTCCAATTTTACTTTTGTTCCGTCGCTCCAAGGGTAAAGTTCTACCTCTAATAAACCATTACCCTTAGGGGCTAACGTCATGCTGGAATAGTTAATAAGATTTGCCTCATGAATACTAATGAATAAACCATTTTCTTTCTTAATAGTTAGAGGTGTGTGTGCAGCATCTATGCCTAGTGAGTCGTATGAAATGTTTTCAACATTTTCTGAAAAATATTTTTTTGAAATTTGATCTATTGATGAATTTGCATATAAAAATTCATACCTTCTGTATGAGAAAGCGGGTATCCACCAGGCAGAATCTTGAGAGGAAAGATTAAACTGAGTATATTCATTAATTATATCATAGTTTTTAATATTTTCATGATTTGGTATTGAGTATTTAAAAGCTATACCATCATCATAAACCCTAAAAATTATTTCATAGATAATATTATCTCTAGATAAACTAATTGAAAGTTTATTATAGACATCATTAATTTCGCTTTTCTCTCCAATGAATGGAAACCACTTATTACTAATTTTTTCTTTTGATGTTTTATAAACCTTTAAACCTTCACCAAGGTCTTTTCCATCCCCTAGAACCATTCCTAATCTTGACCAATCTGTAATTGACTTATCTGACTTATCTACTTTATAAAATGCTTTTCCATCTTCAATTTTAAAGATTAATTTAATTTTATTGTCAGGTGATTTTATTATATAATTACTGCTATCTGTACACGATATAAGTAAAATCATTAATAATGTAAAGAAAATTTTTGTTAAGTTCATGGTTAGTTTATATGGCTAATATAATTTATGTTTTATTAATATATTAATTTGTGAGATTCTTATTCTTTGTCCCTTTTGTATTAATCTCTTATAATTTATTTCCACAAAGTTTCTTAGAGTTAGGGAAGGCTAACAGTTTTAAAACTATGAGATTTAATGAGGGAGAAAATTTAAGATTCAAAAAGTTTAATGAAAAATATTTTATATCTGCTAGAATATCAGGTATATCTGATAAAATGATAAAATTTAATAACATAGAGATACCTGTAGAAGATATTGAAATTATAGATGTTAGAGAAAAATCATCAAATTTTATGAGAAGATTTGGAACTTATTTCTCAGGTGCATCAGCAGGGTATTTTCTTATTGATTTTATAAATCTTTCAGTTGTTCAGAAAGCTTCAGCAGCTGATGTTTATGATAATAAAATATTAATAGGATGCTCAGTTGGTATCGGCTTAGGTTTTGGTTTGAGGCAGATAAAAAGAAAATATTTTAAGAGAAAAAAGTTAAATAGAATATGGATTCAAGATTCTTTTTAATTGTTATACTTTTTTTCTTTTTTTCTTGTGATGATTTATCATGCAGGTTTAATAAAGTTCCAGACCCTCCTTATCCAAATCCAGATAATACTGAAAATTTTAAAAATAATATCACAAATCAAGTTACATACATATATGAATGTCTTAATAGTGATATATATAATAAACAATTTGTCGCTTTTACGTATACGGTACATAGAGATATTTCCAAACCAGGTCAAAGTAATATTAATTGTTGGAGAGAGTCTGTATATGTTACACTAGGTAATTGCTAATGAAAGAAAATATTTATTCACTATTTATTATAATCATTTCTTTATTTCTTACATATCTAATATCATCTGGTTCAATCAATTTTTTTGATTACAAATCGGTATATGTATTATGGTTATTAATATTTATTATTCATATTCTAGTTTTTATACCATCATATATTTATCAGACAGAACATTATTATGATTTAACTGGTGGAATTACTTTTGTATCCTCCGTTCTCTTCCTTCTTATAGGTAGGTATTTTTATTTCAATTCTATTGATAATGTTTCTCTTGTTGTCTCTCTTTTGGTGTCAATATGGACGATTAGACTAAGTTCTTTCCTTTTTTTGAGAGTTAAAAAAGTTGGTAAAGACGTAAGGTTTACTGAGATAAAAAAAGATTTCAAGAGATTTCTTTTTGCCTTCCTACTTTCTGGTTTCTGGGTATTCATGTGCTTATTACCTACCACTGTTATAATGACAAGTTCAGTTTTAATAGAGTTTAATATTTTAATAATATTTGGAATTATATTATGGTTAATTGGTTTTGTATTTGAGGTTGTTGCCGATGTGCAAAAAACAGAGTTTAATAAAAAAAATAAAGGAAAATTTATCTCATCTGGTTTGTGGTCTCTCTCAAGGCATCCAAATTATTTTGGTGAGTTTACCCTTTGGACAGGTTTAGCCATAATATCAATTTCTTTTTTGAATGGAGTTATGTACGTAGTTCTTTTATCGCCAATTTTTATTTATTTTTTATTAAACAAAGTTAGTGGTGTTAATTTGCTTGAAGAAATTGGAGAAAAGAGGTGGGGTAGCAAAAAAGAATACCAAGACTATAAAAAAAATACACCTGTCTTTTTTCCTAAATTATTTTAATTTTTTGTTTTGATAAGAATTACTCCATCTCTTCCGTCTGAGCCGTAGAGACTAAGCTGAGATGCGCTTTTTAATAATCTAATTGACTCAATATTTTCAGGTTGAACGACTTGATATGCAGAAGAGTAGTTACCAACTCTTGCCCCATTTACATAAAAAACAACCTCTTTATATAACTTTATACTTGTCTGTCCTCTTAGGTATACCTGAGCATCTCTTTCACTAACTCCTCCTATTCTTAAACCAGGAATAGATCTAAGTCTATCTAGCAGTCCTAAAGTAGTTGAATTTTCATTTGAAGAATAATTATGAGGTGTACTTACTTCACACGCTAGGTTAATTATTAATATTATATAGAATATTTTTTTCATAGTTACTGTGTTTTAATTTCTATAACCCCTCCTGAGCCCATAAAACCATACATTGAGAGGTCAACTGGATTTTTTAATATTTTAATACTTTTTATTTTTAATGGGTCAAGTATACTAGATATTTTTGAGTAGTTACCAACTTGAATACCATCAAGGATAAATAGTATCTCCTTTGGGAAATTAATGCTTGATACACCTTTCATAAAAACTTTTGCATTATCTCCATATCCTTCAACATAAATTCCAGGATTTGATCTAATTCTGTTAATTAAACTCACATTAGATTTTTGTTTTACCTCATATTCTGAATTTAAGTTATATGTATTATTTTGACTTTTATTAATTATACAGCCTGAAAGAATGAAAATTAAACTTAAAGTAAAGTATTTATTTTTCATTTTTTTTTCTAAATTCAATCACACAATAAATCATAATTAGTAGTAGAAGAATATAATTTGATCCTTTTATTATCATGTCACCAAAAACATAAGTTTTAGGATTAAAAATCATTTCAATAGTATTTTCTCCTTTATCTATTTCAAGTCCTCTTAAAATATAATTTGTTCTAACTAATTTTTTTTCTTTACCATTAACATAAACTTTCCATCCATTTGGGTAATATATTTCTGAAAAAACAACAAATCCATCAAATGAATTAGACGACTTATATAATAAACGCTTAGGTGAGTGTTCAATTAAACTTATTTTACCATCAATATTATATTCATTTCCATTTTTTAAATTAAACCTAGACACATCTACTATCGCTTCTCTCTTAGTATTAATGCTTGTCATCAATTCCATTTCCTCCTCTGCTGAATTAACCTCAAAAACCTTATTGATAAACCAAGCATTACCGTTAGAGTAATTATTTTTCACGACGTTATTTTTTTCATTTCCAAACTGAATAAATCCAACATTAAGCATATTTAACAAATGATTTTCTGAAAAATTTATGCTATTTTCTCTTAATTCACTAACTAAATTATTTCTTTCCTCAGGAAATATGTTTTCAATTATATCCTGATATCTTCTCATCTTTGCACCGTGATATCCTCCTATAGAAGAGTGATAGTAAGATGTTCTGGCATCATTAAATGTGTTTTGAAGATTATATACTCTTTTCCTTTCTATATTATTTTCAAGAATGAATTGATCAGCTTCAGACATTTTTACCTCTAATTCCTTTACCTTTTTGAAAGAACAGTCTCCGTAAACCTCACAAACGGAATCATTTTTTAATATAAATGAGTTATTTATAAAGTGATCAACTAACATTATACCAACTAGACATATTCCAAATATGGATTTTGATATTTTATTATAAAGTATTCCAAATGACAGAATAACTAAGATTATTATGAAAATTCCACCTCTAACTAAGTCACCTAAATAGAGGCTTTTTCTGTCATCTATCAAAGAGTTAACAAACCATTCAGGATAACTTGAAAAGTTAGAATCTACCTTTCCAGTAAAGCTTAATACAAAATATGATATTGATACTAATACATATATTCCCAAGGTAAAGTATATAGATTTAATAAATTCATTTTTATATTTTTCAGGACTCTTAATAAATTTTTGAAGTGCTAGAGAGGAAAGTAGTACAACAGAAAAAATGGATATTATTATTATAAATGTTACTGATCTGAATTTGTTATATCCAGGTAGATAGTCAAAGAATATATTATTGATAAACTCAAGATTACTTCCCATACTGAGTAAAACACTTGTTATTAATAAATACAACAACCAGTTTTTTTCATGAGATTTTAAAATTATGAGTCCAAAAATTAACAAGAAAATACAAATAGAACCAGCATAATAGGGTGCAGTAAGTGGCTGATCTCCCCAATAAGTAGGAACCCTTCTTAGCTGATTATTAATCTGATTGGTTGCAACATTATTTTTTCTAAGAGCTTTTCCTAAATGAGAGTCTTTCCCTAAATTTTCTTGACTTGATCCCCCAAGAATATGAGGAAAAAATAATGTTAGTGGCTCAAAAATTCCATTGCTATATTGGAAAGCGTACTGTTTATCTAATCCACTTCTACCAACATCTAAATCGGACTTTCCTCTTATTGATTCATCTGAGTATTCAAGGATAGCCCAAATTTCACCAAAAAATGTACCAACTGAAATTAAAGCGGCAACTACAAGTAATGATATCCTCTTTATAAAATAGGTTACTCTCTTTTCCTTGTGAAAGTAGATAAGTTGTGATACTCCATAAAAAATTAAAATAAACAAAGTATAATATGTTATTTGGAGATGATTTAGCCTTAATTGAAGAGCTAGAGCTAAAGCAGTAACTATAAATCCAAGATTTCTATTTTTATGGATACAAGTATGAACTCCAGCAATAATTAATGGCATGTAGGCTATTGCACCTATTCTTGCATTATGACCTGCTCCAATTCCAACTATCATGTAAGAAGATAAAGTGAATGCAATAGTCCCAAAAACAGCAATTTCTTGTCTGACATTAAATGCTATCAGCATAAAATAAAAACTTATAAAGGATATTAGTAATATATTGGTTGGATGGGGGAAGAAAAAGCTATAAAATTTATGGATATATCCCATTATATCATTTGACCATTTCACATCTATGAGATATCCTGGCATGCCTGAGAACATTGAATTTGACCAAAGAGCTTCTTCACCATTAACTTTCCTAAACTCAGATGATTCTCTTGCAGAGTAGCTCCATTGTTCTATGTCATGTTGTTTAAGTTGCTTATTTGAGAGAATTACAGGATTAAAAATGTAAATATTTAATCCTATGAATAGAAAAATTGATAGTAAATGTTTAAGATATTTTATATTCAATTTTTTTTTTTTGAAATATAAATACTATTAATGAAATAAATGAATCATTATTTCCTTTAATTATTATTTTTGTTGTGAATGTTTGAAAATTTAAGTAATAAATTAGACAGAGCCTTTAAAGTCTTAAAGGGTCAAGGTAGAATCACTGAGATTAATATTGCTTCTACTATTAAAGAGATTAGAAGAGCTCTCATAGATGCTGACGTTAGCTACAAGGTTGCAAAGGAGATCACCTCAAATATAAAAGATAAGGCAATGGGTCAGAATGTACTAATTTCTGTCTCTCCTGGCCAACTATTAACTAAAATTGTTGCAGATGAACTTACCGATTTAATGGGTGGCGAGTCTGCTGAATTATCCCTTGAAGGAAACCCTAATGTCATCCTACTTTCTGGTCTCCAGGGCTCTGGTAAGACAACATTCTGTGGTAAACTTGGAAAATACTTAACAAAGAAAGGAAAGAAAACTCTAATGGTTGCCTGTGATGTTTACAGGCCTGCTGCGATTGAACAACTTCATGTCATTGGTGAGGATTTAAAGATTGAAGTATTTTCAGATAAAAAATCTAAATCACCTTTAAATATTGCAAAAAAGGCTATTCAATATGCAAAAAGTAAAGGGTTTAAATCAGTTATAATTGATACAGCAGGTAGGTTAGCAATTGATGAGGAAATGATGAAAGAGATCAAGGGATTAAAATCTAATTTAAAACCTCAAGAAACACTTTTTGTTGTTGACTCGATGATAGGTCAAGATGCAGTTTTAACTGCAAAGACTTTTAATGAGGCAATTGATTACGATGGTGTAGTATTAACTAAATTAGATGGTGACTCAAGGGGAGGTTCTGCCCTTTCAATCAGAAAGGTTGTAAATAAACCAATAAAATTTATTAGTACAGGTGAGAAGATGGACGCATTAGATGTATTCCATCCTGATAGAATGGCTAAAAGAATACTTGGAATGGGTGACGTTATTAGCCTGGTTGAGAGAGCTCAACAAAATTTTGATGAGGAGGAGGCAAGGAAGCTCCAGAAAAAAATGTTTGAGAATACCTTTGGTTTAGATGATTTCTTATCACAAATCCAAAAAATAAAAAAAATGGGTAACATTAAAGATCTTCTAGGTATGATGCCAGGTGTATCTTCAAAAATTAAAGATGTAGATGTGGACGATGAATCATTTAAACCTATAGAGTCAATAATTTATTCAATGACTCCATTAGAGAGAAAAAATCCTGATATATTAAATGGTAATAGAAAGAAAAGAATTGCAATGGGTAGTGGAACATCGGTACAAGAAGTTAACCAGCTCTTAAAACAATTTAATCAGATGCGTAAGATGATGAAGATGATGAAAAAATCAGGTCCGTCAGGTATGATGTCTGCTTTAGGTTTATCAGACAAACAAAACTAGTTCTTGTAGGTAACTGTTTTTATAGCTTTCATAGCTTTCTCAACACTAGGTAGAATTTCTTTTATTAGAGTAGGGGCATAATGGAAGGGTACATCTTCACATGTTATCCTGTGGACAGGTGCATCTAAATAATCAAATGCAAACCTTTGGATATGGTGACTTATTTCAGAGGAGATCGAAGCAAGAGGCCATGCTTCCTCAATAATAACCAGTCTGTTAGTCTTTTTAACTGATTTTATTATACTTTTATAGTCAATCGGTCTCACGGACCTTAGATCTATTACTTCTACACTTATATTTTCTTTCTTTGCTTCGTTATAGGTTTCTTCTGCCACTTTCATCATCTTTCCAAATGACACTAGAGTCACATCGTTTCCTTCATGAACAATATTCGATTCACCAATTGGTATAAGATATTCTTGTTCTGGAACATTTCCTTTATCGCCATACATTAACTCAGATTCCATAAAGATAACTGGATCATCATCTCTAATTGAAGTTTTAAGAAGTCCTTTTGCATCGTATGGGTTTGATGGAACTACAACTTTTAGACCAGGTGTGTTTGCATACCAATTTTCAAAATTTTGAGAATGTTGTGCACCTAGCTGTCCTGCATTACCAGTTGGGCCTCTAAAAACAGCTGGTATATTAAATTGTCCACCAGACATTTGATACATTTTTGCTGCACCATTTATAATTTGATCTATTGCAACTAGGGAGAAATTAAATGTCATAAACTCTACAATTGGTCTTAGGCCATTCATTGCTGAGCCTATACCAATCCCTGTAAATCCAGTTTCTGCAATAGGGGTATCTATTACCCTTTCTGGACCGAATTCATCAAGCATTCCTAGACTAACCTTATAAGCTCCATTGTATTCAGCTACTTCTTCTCCTATTAAATAAACGTCTTTATCTAACCTCATCTCCTCAACCATTGCTTCTCTTAATGCTTCTCTAAATTGAATCTCTCTCATACTCGGCAAAAATAAAAAAAGGCCTTGATTATCAAGGCCTTTTAGATAAATAATTTCTTAAAAATTAATTCATAGCAGACTGAACTGCGTCTGAGTAATTTAGGAATTCAACATCATTGACAAGTCTTTCCTTTAACCACCCATCTTCGTCTTTTGATAAAGCAGTTTTAAGATTCTCACCTACAGCATTTGAATCACCTTCTCTTGCTGATATTATAGCATGAATGTAATCAATTCCTCCATTTTCTTTCCATCCACTTTCTTTGAATTGTTTTCTTAGTGCAGCCATTTCCTTCTTAGCTTCGTCAATATTTCCAGACATTAATTGAACAATACCTTTTCTCCACTTAGCCCAACCTCTATGTCCGACTTTATTAAGATGAGTTATAGCATTTTCATAATCACCAAGTGGGATTGAAACTGTTCCTTTAGCCATATTGTATCTTCCCTCTGCGTAAGTGAGATCTAAATCAGCTGCTTTGTTAATGTGTTCGTTAGCAAGAGTCCAATCGTATTGCATTGCTGCAATAGCAGCTAAATTCAAATGGGCTTCTGCATTCTCATTTTTAGTATTAGAAATGTCCAATTGAGTTTTACCAGCTTCTAATAATTTTAGCTGAGCATCAGATCCTTCTTCTTCTTCTCTTGCAAGCTCAATATGTACTGATCCAAAATCGTTATGTGCTTGCCATGTACCTCCCCATTTAACAGCTGAGCCATAAATTGAGGCTTTTTCAGCAAGATCAGGAGTTAGAGTTCCAGCAAATAAAAGTTCTCCATGAGATAGTGCATCTGAGGAAGCTTCTCCAGATACTATGTTCTGAGCAATAGCTAAAATCTCATTATTAGGTTTCTTTTCAATAACTGTTACAACTTCAGTTCTTGCATTTCTAAGGTCAGGGTATACCTCTTTCATTAATATTTTGTAAGATGATAACTTAGAAAGTGATTTCTCTTTATCTACAAATGATCCACCACCATTGACAATAGCTAATATCTGAGATTTATCAGAACTTGAAATTGCATCAGAGCTTTTTAACCCACTTCTAAGTGCATCCCAATTCTCCACAACAGGCACTAAATTAAAACTTACCTGATCTGCTTCGTCCTTATAGTCGTATTTGTCCATCTGCGCTCTGTAGTACTTTTCAATACTTGAAGATCTCCTAGATGCTAATGATTCATTAACTTTAGTTGAACCCTCAGGTGAATGGGCACCAACTATATTTACACCTTTTGTGATATTCTTCTCTGCTAGGAATGCTGAGAAATTTTCTCCTCTATCACTTTTTTTCTCCGATCCTCTTAATAGGGAACTACCTTGGTTAAAATAAAAATCTACTGATGTAGTTTCTGTCTCTTCAGCGTCTGTATATCCTGGATAAGCTTTAGGCGTAGGTATAGCAGTTGCTCTTGTAAATGTAATTGTGTTATTTACACCATCAGCAACATCAGATTCATCTGTATTCAGGCTCTTTCCTGTTGCTACAACTTTTGCAGTACCTACAACTGTTAACTTTCCTGGAGCACCGCCCATTGTTTCTCTATTATAAGGAACTGAAAGTGTTTGTGTTGACGATGAGGTAGATGAAGAGCTGTTAGGATAATCAGTAGCTTTAAATTCAACTGATCCAACGTCATTCCCATCAAATTCAAAATTTAATGTGTAACTAGTTCCTTTCGGTAGCATGCCTTTGGGAAGAGTAGTCTGGACATCAAAGGATACGTTAGATCCAGCTAATGCTATTGGACTAGGGTTAACATTTACTTGTTGTTGTTTAGATAATTCTATCATCTTTTTCAGTGGATTACATGCAGTAAACATCACGAAAGAGAAGATGATTATATTTAGAATATTAATATTTTTCATAGTTAAATTAATTAAGTAATTACTTATCAAGTTCCAAAAATACATATTTTTATCTATTTATAGAATAAATATTTATAAATCACTAAACCTTTTTTTATTCAATATAAAGTATTTAAAAGGTAATATGATTCCTTTTGGTTTTGCATAATTTAAAATACTGACTCTTTTTTTGAGAATAGTAATTGGTATTTTTAAAATAAATTCAAAATAAGCTCTAAATACTGATCCTATGTGTCCAATATTATTATTATCATAACTTATTTTAATTGATCCAAAAATATCAAGAAATAACCTAATAAAAATTTTAATGAAAGCAAAAATTAGGTTTTCATTTTTCAAAATCATAATCAGATTGTTTCTGAAGTTAAGGAATGTTTTTTTTGGATTTGTTTTATTTAAAGTCTCTCCTCCTGAATGATATATAATACTTTTAGGTTGACAAAAGTTTTTATATTGTAAGTTTTTTAACCTCCAACATAAATCTACCTCTTCCATGTGAGCAAAAAAATCTTTGTCAAACCCTTCAAGTTTTTTGAAGATTTTGGATTTAATCATGAAGCAACAACCAGAAGTCCAAAAAACTTCTTTTAGATCATCATATTGTCCATAGTCTTCCTCTAAAAAATCAAACACTCTTCCCCTGCAAAATGGGTAACCTAAAAAATCAATATATCCACCAGCTCCTCCAGCATAGTCAAATAATTTCTTGTTCTTAAAATATTTAATCTTTGGTTGGCAAGTTGCAAAACTTTCATCAGACTCAAGAAGTTCAAACATGGGACTTAGCCAATTTTCAGTAACTTCAACATCATTATTCAGTAAGACATAATAATCTGTATCAATTTTTTTAAGTCCCACATTGTACCCATCAGCGTACCCATAATTTTTATCATTTTTAATTACTTCAATATCAGGGTATGTTTTAGAGATAAACGAGACTGATTCGTCGCTTGAGTTATTATCAATAATGTATATCCTTGATAGCTTTTTATCAGAATATTTAAGTACAGATGGTAGGAATTTTTTTAGAAGTTCATGACCATTATAATTCAAAATTACTACAGCTATTCTCTTATTAGATAGCATTATTTGAAGATATTTCCTAAATCAAAACCTGGAATGTTAGGTATTATATCTCCAGTTTTTTCTTTAATAAATTCATTTGATTTTATTTCAACTTCTTTCAGAGCTTTATTAACAGCTGCTACAGTTAGATCTTCAACCATTTCAATTTCATTGATTATGCTTTCATCAATTTTAATTGATATCACTTCTTTTTTTCCATTTACTTCAACTTTCACAAGACCAGCACCAGAATCAGATTCAACTTTAATTGTATCTAATTGATCTTTAATTTCTTTCATTTTTTCTTGAGCTTCTTTGACTTTGCCCATCATTTTCATCATGTCAAACATATAATATTATTTAATTAATAAAAATTTCCCTTTTTGATTAACTTCTTTTCCATCTATGCTAAAATTTAAAATGTAAATATATGAACCTTGTGTTATTATGTCATCATAATAACCATTCCATCCAATATTTATATCATCACTCTCAAAAATCTTAATACCATTCATATCATATATTAATAAATTATAATCTTTTACACTTTTAGGAAAAGGCTTAAATTCATCATTAAGACCGTCCCCATTTGGTGAAAAAGTATTAGCAATTGGTAATGGATTGTAATTTTCATTAATAATTAAACAATCTGTATTTGATATAGATTTTTTTCCTTCCTTATAACCTACCGCTTTATAACAATACTCTTCACCTTTAATTAAGTTATAATTATCTACAATATTTTCTTTTGAAGATGAAAATATTTTTTGGTTTTTATAAATAATTAATGAATCAAATTCATTTTCGTAATTCAAATCTACTCTAACTCCTTCCTCATATTCATATGTATTTACATATAATAAATATATTTTATCTTCAATTTTCTCATTTTGACATAAATAATTTTTTTCTATGCTAACATATTTATCTGAAAATGTTTTATTGGATATTTTAATTTCTGAATCACTGAAGTAAATATATGATGGTGAGAAAAAACTTGAGTCAATTCTTCCATCTACGTATATATTATAGTTAGTGCTTTTTTCAGGTTTATAAAATAGATTAAATGAAGTCCTGTCATCTGAAACTATAACGGAGTCAATAAATGAATTAGAATTTAAATTTATAGATGATACAGAGAAACTCATTTCAAAACAACTCTTATCATTATCATTAAATTTACCTTTAATTACACCATTAATTTTATTTTCAGAATCTAACAATGTCCCGTATTCTAAATCATTTTTTCCTGAAATAAGCTCTTTAATAAATTTATTGTCTACATACAGATTATATCCTTCGTAGTAATCATCTGATATTATAAATTCTAATTTATTATCAAGACAATTATTAATAATTAAATTAATTTCTTTTGACTCAAATACCTCTACTTCTAATATGTCTATTTTTTCTGTATTATCAACATTAATTGCTTGAGCAATGGTATATATTCCAGGAGTGGTATAAGAATTTTTTGAATATGATGAAGGATTAAATGTTGGATTATTTATATCATAATAAAAATCATATTGTATTACAGTGGCCGTTGAATCAACATCTTCACTAACTATTTCAATATTTAGTGGTGAGCAGCCTTGAATTTCATTTATTTCAAATCTACCAAGGTTACTTTTCTGAGATATTAGATTTAATGGAAATAAATTATAAAATATTAAAAAAAAAAAATACCTATACATTTGTCTTTAATGACTTCATTGTCGCTATAATTTCATCTATAGAATTCTTAACCTGTGTTCCATTTTCCATATTTTTAAAAGTATAGCTATTAGATTTAATTTCATCTTCACCAATAATCATAACGTATGAGATATTATTTTTATTTGCATATTTTAATTGTTTTTTTAGTTTGATATCGTCAGATATTAAGTCTACGCTAATATTTTCATCTCTGAGTTTTTTTGCTATACTAAAGCAATTCGGTAAATATTTTGAATCTAAGTAGGATATTAATATTTTATTTTTTAAGAATTCTATAAAAGGATCTTCCTTATCTTTTAACAACTCAAAAATTCTTTCTATTCCAAATGATATTCCTATTCCAGGCATATTTTTTAATCCAAAATTCTCTGTTAAATTATCATATCTTCCACCTCCACATAGACTACCAATATTACTTTTATTTGACTTAACTTCAAATATGGAAGATGTGTAGTAAGACAGACCCCTTGCAAGGCTAAAATCAATAGTAAAATTATTATTTACTTCTATTAATTTTTTTATCTCTTTGATACCATCCATGCCAATCTCTGAATCACTAATTATTTTTTCAATAAAATTTATTTTTTCCAGATTAGAACCATTGAAATTAAATAATTCTGTTATAGATCTAACTGATTTAGAATTGTAACCTTTTTTTATTAATTCTTTCTCAAATTTTTCTAGACCTATTTTATCTATTTTATCTATTAAAATACATAAATCGTTGAAATCATTAGATAAACCGTAGACTTCAGCAATACCCTGTAAAATTTTCCTGTTATTTAATTTAAAATCGATACCATCTATTTTGAGTTTATTAAATAGTGTATAAACAAGATCAATTATCTCTGCCTCACAAACTACAGAGTTCGTACCAATATAATCGACATCACATTGATAAAATTCTCTAAATCTTCCCTTCTGAGGTCTGTCAGCTCTCCAAACTGGTTGTATCTGATATCTTTTAAATGGTATTGATATTTTATCTTGATTCATAGAAACAAATCTGGCAAGAGGGACAGTTAGATCATATCGAAGTGCTTTATTTGATATTTTTGATTTTAATAATAGTGATTCTTTAAAATCATTTTTATCAGATTTTTTAAGAAAATCACCTGAATTCAATATCCTAAAAATTAACTTGTCACCTTCGTCACCATAATTTCCAGTTAGCGTATCAATGTTTTCAATTGACGGAGTTTGAATAGATCTAAATCCAAAGAGATCAAAAACATTCCTAAATATATTAATGACATATTCTCTTAATTCCATTTCTTCAGGCCCAAAATCTCTTGTACCTTTTGCAAGTGATGGTTTAATCTTATTCATTTTTTTAAAATTTATTACAAAGCTAGCAAATGATTTACATTATTTTTTATTT
>MDSV01156896.1_pt1 | contig 16187 bp, 18 predicted proteins | sample 810851 | NCBI WGS metagenome assembly MDSV01 (sample SAMN05326640, study PRJNA326480) | marine metagenome | isolation source: seawater | place: Atlantic Ocean: North East | collected 2012 | reverse complement strand
ACATTACGTTATTAACAACTTTTTGGAAATCCAATTTAACCCTAACACTTTCAAAAGTTTTTCTTGTAAAACCGTCTATATCAAAATTTATAACATCTAAAAGGTTTTCATCGATTATTTTTCTAGAACGATCTTCCCCTAAGAGCTGTGAGTTTGTAGATAGGTATAATTTCACATTCGGTAGTTTCTGCCTTACCATACGAAACTTCTCAATCATATGTTTATCTACGGTAGAATCACCCATCCAAAATAAATTAATTTTCTTCAAAGGCATTCCAATACAATCATCTAAAATCTTTTCTAAAGTCTCCATGGACATATTTTCTTTTTTTCTGTCCATTTCTGGTTGAGGACACATAATGCATTTAGCATTACATGCACTCGAGAACTCTATTGATAAAACTTTGGGAAATCTTTTTTTATATGCCTTCAAAACATTTAGCAATATCTTCTTGAATATTTTCATTTAAATTTCACCTGATTTATATAAACAATCCACAAATAAATTAAAGCCTTTTGAGCAGTTTTCTTTCCAGTTATCAGCTGCGTCATTATCTGCATTATCCGATATATATTTATAACAAGCAAACTCTACATCATAAAGTTTGCATGTTTTTGCTATTGCATATGCCTCCATATCTACAACATCTGATGAAATAATATTTTTATCAGATACAAAATAATCTCCTGAGGCACATGAATAACCTTGGTTTTCCTCTAAAACGATTTCTTGAATATCATCATATGGAGTTATTCCTCTATCGAACCCAAGTGGAGTACAGTCAATATCATGCTGGAAAAACTTATTAACTCTAATAATACCGGATAGTTTAGTGTTTATAGCACCGCATGAACCATAGTTAATAATCTTTTTTGGATTATAAGACTTAATTATCTCGACGGACTTTATTGCTGCATTAATCTTGCCTAAACCAGAGTAAAATATATTCTCTGTATTTTCTGCTTCAAACGGTAAAGCACAGATAACGAACACACCGTTATCCTTAAGTTTACAAAAAAAATCTTCAATATTAATTTCATCATTTAGTCCATTATCATCATACATATTGTTATTATAAATCATTTTTACCCCTATGGTGTGTGGATAAGAGATATATACATGCTGATTGCTAGTAGGGGGTTGGGGTGCATGTACCTATAGGTATAGCACGCAGGTACAGTTTTACATAAATCACTTAACAGTAATTATAATTTTCTCAGAGATAATTGGTGGTACATGTGGTACATGAGCAAAATCACCTAAAAGTAATTGTAAACTATGGACACCAGGCTCTAAAGTTAACACTGTTTCGGTTTGCCCACCTCCGAAATGAAGATGATTAGAGTCGGCTGGTATAGGTAAATTCATATCAGGAAGACTATTTTGATTAACCAATAAATGATGATGCCCTGAATTTTTCATTTCTACTCCAGCAGCAACTATATCAACTGATTTAGATCCGAATTTGACTGTAAACGGGCTGGTTACCTCATCACCATTCTCAGGGCTAATTATATAAACCTGGGGTTCATCATCTGTACTCATGCTAGCAGAATTCACTTGATGAGTTTGGAGTAAATAAATTACTGCTAGAACAAATACAATAGCAAAGTCATATATTTTCATACTTCAAATATAACATTAATTATTTTAAGTTACATGATATCAATATTAAAATTTTATCTGTAAAATAAGGATAATTTAGAGGTAGAGATGGACCCACTATCACAAGGTATTGTAGGTGCTGTTGCTGCTCAACAGCCCTCAAAGAAAGGACAATTGCTTATAGTAACGATTGTGGGTTTTTTATCAGGAATGGCTCCTGATATTGATATATTTTTTAGGTCAGACGAAGATCCTTTGCTCTATTTTGAATTTCATAGACAATTTACCCATTCTCTTATTTTTATCCCTTTTGGTGGCCTCATCTGCGCGACAATATTCTATAATTTGTTTCTTCGTAAAAAAAATATTTCATTTAGACAAACCTACATATTTGCCACGTTGGGATATGCTACACATGGACTACTAGATTCATCTACGTCTTATGGTACTCAGTTATTTTGGCCTTTTACTGATGAAAGAGTAGCATGGAATCTGATATCTATAATTGATCCAATATTTACAATTCCTTTATTAATACTGGTTTTTTTTGCAATGATTAAAAACAACAAAACTTATTCATATCTGTCTTTACTTTGGATTACTATATATATGACATTTGGTTTTATACAGAAAGATAGAGCAGAAATTATTGGCAAACAAATTGCATCTTCAAGAGGACATATGATTGAAAAAATTGAAGCTAAACCAAGTTTCGCAAATTCAATCGTGTGGAAAATAATTTATACTACTAAGTCAAGTTATCATATTGATGCAGTTAAACTCGGTTTTGATACTAAAATTTATGAAGGAACAACAATTAAAAAATTAAGTTTGGCGGAATCTTATCCTTGGTTAAACCCCCTTTCACAACAAGCTATAGATGTTGAGAGATTTAGATGGTTTTCAAATGGTTATTTGGCTAAATCAACTACTATGCCAAATCAGATTCTTGATGTCAGATTTTCCGTTCTCCCAAATGAAGGCCATGGCCTATGGGGCATAGAACTGAATCCAAATGGTGATATGAAAGAACATGTAAAAACTATTTCAAATAGGAAGAGAAATTTAAAAACTTATCAAAAACTTTGGAGAATGATAATAGACTAATACCTATTTCGTTACTTGCTATTTAAGAGATTTTCATTCAAGCTATTTAAAATTAACTATTAATCATAAGGAAATGAGAGTAATAAATCAGTCATACTTAAAGCAAGTCTATCAAATTTTAACAGATAGTCACATTTGTCTTTCAAATAAAAGATTAAGGAGAATGGCATACTTTGATGTCTACCTCCAGCAATATACTCAGAATCTTCTTTATAATAAATACAAGAAAATTGTCACTAATGATGCATCAAATAACCAAACCATAGTACTGATTACAGCTATTGCAATAATACTAACAATGGTGGTTATTGTTTATAGGCTCAATATTTAAACTGACAATAACTAACTAAATCAGCACTAATTCTTTTTTTGGCACGAATAATGCATGTATATGAGTATTAAGAGTACTTACTCGCTCTTAATTTGTGTATGCATGGACTAGGCTATATTCTCCTCTCCCCCGAAGCCTAGTCCGTCGCATAAGATTACAAGGTTACAATTTTATATATATAAAACTATCCCAGGTTAGTTAGCCATATGGTCTGGTATGGCGCGAGATGTACATTAGATTGATTATTATTTATCCTATTTTGACTAATAAGATCGGTCCATTGATTGGCTGTATTTAGATTTATATCAAGCAAAGACAGTTCGATATTCTTCTCAGTTAAATTAGAGATGCAAAATATGTCTTGTTTCTTATCTAAGCTTTGCCTCCAGACTCCATATAAACTAGTGCCTAAATGAAGTGTAAATTGAGTCGCATTTGGGTGAAAAGCAAGTTGTTTTTTTCTTATAGAAAGTAATTTCTTTAAAGAGCTGTAAATTTGAACTTGTTTGTTAGCTCCATCTAAAAAGTCGATCTCCTTTAATGATATTACTCCTCTATTTAATGATCTTTTATGGTTAGTTTTTTTGTAGAGATTGTAATCATTTTCTGTGCCAAAAAGACTATGGATATAAAAAGCAGGAACGCCTTCCAATGACATCATTATAGTATGTATGCAAACAAATCTATCTATCACAAGATTATTCTCTTTACTAAATGTTTCTCTCATAGCATCAAATAAAGATATGTTTATTTCATAGGGTTTATCTACATTAGTATTTCCCATATGATAGCTAATTTTTCCTCCATTTCTCTCCATTAACTCTATAAAAGAATCTATCTCCATGTCGGATAAGAAAGATTCTACGGGACGCAATCCAATTCCATCATGAGATGCTATAAAATTAAGATACGATGTTCCTGACTGAGAAGGTGGCATACTCATTGTAAGGTTTTCCAAGTGCGATGAGTTTCCAGATAAAATAGAATATATTAATATAGGTGGAAGAGAAAAATTATAAATCCAATGAGCTTCATTCGCATTTCCGAAGTATGATACATTTTCTCTTGCTGGGACATTTGTTTCGGTTACCAAAATTGCTTTTGGAGACAAGCAATCCAATATTGTTCTAAATAGCCGAACAATCTCATGAGTTTTATATAGATTTATACAACTTGTTCCAATTTTCTTCCATAAAAAAGCGACAGCATCAAACCGAAAGGTCGTAATACCTTTTGATAAATAAAAAATAACTATATCAATAAACTCCATGAGTACTTGCGGATTATTGAAATTATAATCAACTTGATCGGGGCCAAAGGTACACCATACATACCTCTCTCCATCATTTGTAGTGAAAGAGTTTAAGAGAGGGCTTGTTCTAGGCCTAACCACTTTAGATATATCAAATTTTTGCTCAAAACTTAAAAAATAATCATGTCCATTGCCAGAGCCTTTTAAGAAATTATTAAACCATATGCCTTTCGATGAGCCATGATTAATTACTACATCCGCCATTAAACAAAATTTCTCAGAAATATTGCAAATATCTTCCCACCCACCAAATTCCTCGTCAACGCTATAATAATCTTTAACCGCAAAACCGTAATCAGAACTAGAAGGGCAAAAAGGTAGTATATGAACAGTATCGATAAAATCTTTACAATGTAATGACAGAAATTTGTCTAGTGATTTTAATGGCGAGTCAGAGTCATTATAAATAGAATTTGCATACGTAATTAATACCACAGTCTTTTCTGACCAGATGCTATGATTTAAAGACTCAGAAGATATCGTGGTTGAATCATATTTTATAACTTTATCAAATAAATTTTTTGATAAACTGTTGACTTGATCAGAACTTATAACGCCATGATAGATTCTATCGATATGTTGATTAATTCTTTTTTTTAGATTGTCTTTATCCAAATCTTACTTAACCTTTCTTATTTAAGCCTTTGAATCAGAGTCAACAATACTCAAAAGTTTATCTTTTATTTCAGGTACTGCAGTCTGAACGCGGTTCCAATTAGTAATTAGGGGGTTTTGATTTGGGTTATCCAAAAATTGTTGTCCTGCTGTAATTATGTTATTTGAAAATAATTCTATTGCAATTTCTTCTTCATTTATATTTAATTCTAATCCATTGATTTTTGCATCATTGTGGTATATCTCTAACAAGTCTAGTGCCGTTCTATAATAGGTTGCCTTGATAGTCCTTAATGTATTGTAAGTAAATGTATCACCTTGAGCAGCTAACTTTCTTATCAAGGTTTTGGTAATATCTATCGACATTTTTGACAACCCTTTATCCTGATCATCTAAAGAGAGATTTTGATGTTTATGGTCATACGTATCAGCTATGTCTACCTGGCAGATTCTATTGTATGCTTGGTTCCTTTGCATTTCAGATAGTAACCCAATTTCCAAACCCCAATCACAAGGTATTCTTATTTCTTTTAGCAATCTGCTTCTAAAAGAAAATTCTCCGGCTAATGGATATCTGAAAACATCAATAAATTCAATATAGTCTCTATGGCCAAGAACTTTTTTGAAAGTTTTAAGTAACGGCGTGACAAGTAATCGGGTAACTCGCCCACTAAGAGTGTTTTCTCTAATTCTCGGATAATATCCTTTGCAAAACTCATAATTGAAATTAGGGTTAGCAACTGGATAAACAAGCCTTGCTAACAATTCTCTGGTATATGTTGTTATATCGCAATCATGAAGAGCAACACAACTAGCTTCATCTCTGGCAAATAAATATCCCATACAGTACCAAACATTTTTGCCTTTTCCAGATTCATTTGGTGCAAGACCAATTTTTTTTAGCTCCATATCCAATTTCTTCATACTCGGGCTGTCATTCCATATAATAGAATGAGACTGATTTAAGTGTGAGAAAAATTTTTTTGCTTTTAAAAATTCGGATTTATTTGCTTTATCCAAGCCTATTACAATGTGATTTAAATATTTAACTTCACTCAAACAATCTACAATATTTTTCAATGCTGGCCCCTCTAATTCTGAATATAGGGACGGAAGTATAAGCTCAATAGGTGAATCTTTAGAAAAAGTTCTGAGCTCGCTCTCGATATCATCAATAGAACGATTAGAAAAATTATGTAGTGTACTTATTACTCCATTCTGGTGAAAATCTGCCATATCAACTCCTTACCGCGTTAAAGACTTTATCAATACATTCTTGCCATCCAGTAGGCGCTTCATTATCACTGGTGATAATATTTTCCATGGAAAAATGCTTGGCTAATCTTTTATTATTATCAGATTTAACTACGCATGGATAATCTGCAACCTTCAACATCTCAAGATCATTGCTACTATCACCTATTGCAACAGTATTAAAAATTCTATCGCGCGAGATACTCATAAGTTTGTCCATAAATATTTTCATAGCAATACCTTTATTAAATTTTGAACATATATGGCAAAACCTACCTCCTCTAATAATACTTAAATCATGGATTTCTAAAACTTCTTCTAATTCTCTAAATTTAGTATCTGATGATTTCCAGATAAATAAAATCGTAAAATCTCTTCTAGAAGCTAGTGTTAAATTTTTTCCTTCTAATCCAGACACCTTAATTTGATCTTTTATATCAAGGTCATCAAAAAATATTAAGTCATTAGCATAAGAGCTCATCAGGATTTTCTTAATTTTTTCATAATAACTAGATAACCTTGTGGATTCATAGATGACATCATAATTCTCTCTAGTTGTCTCACAATCAACAAATATATTTTTTGGACTATAGATACCACCACCTGTCTCACAAATAAATGGGAAGAAGCTAGCTTCATTTTTAAACATATTGTCTATCTCATAATATGTCTTACTTGAATTAAAAATTACAAAATGCTTGGCATCAACTAATTTATTCGCCAATTCTATATTTTCAGCATGCTCAAAATTATCGTTACCCATAAAAGTGCCATCAATATCTGTAAAAATTACTAAATTCATGTTATTAAGTTCATAATCCATAAACCATTCTACTACGCATATTGCAAAGAATATTTTATTTTTATCTATGTCATAAATATTTAAGCAATTTACATGCCATCTCATAGGGTTGGCATGATAAATGCTTAATATACAATATGGATAAGCTTAAATTTCATATGCATACTGTTTTTAGAGAGACTGAAAATGTAGTTTTTTATGATATTTCTATACCCCAATGCAATGCATCAGATCTTGTCATTCATGAATCAGCTGCAACGTCACCCCCAAATGATTCAAATGGCAATAAGCAATTTTATATTCACCATCATCAGATTGATAATAATAGAGTAATTGAGGGCGAGCGTACATTTGAGCTTATTAATTTAGACTGGGACAATCCTTATCAAATAGTTCATCTAAAGAGAAATAATGGTGCGTTGGTAATACCCAAGGGAACCTATCATCGGTCCGTATCAGGATTAGATGGGTCTATAGTTATAAATCAAGCTATTAGAGATGACTTATTTAAACCTGATTTAGAATTTAAACCTGTATCCATTAGTGATAACCAAAAACTTAATGAAATTATCCTAAATACTAAACCAATAATAAGATAATATTTCATCATTCTGTCTATAGCACCCAAACTATATTATAATTTGGGTGCTTGAGTACTTCCGATTTACTTGATTAGAACATATGTTGTAAAGACATCGTTACACCAAAGTTAGCTCCTGGTAATGGCACATGGTCTTTTACCAGTGATGCATGGTTTCTCATCGTCTTGTTTAGAAGATTATTACCATACAAATTAATGAGTAAGTCTCGATTAGAGTTAAGGGTAATTTTCTTCGAATATCCAAGATTTAAATCAATATGTGAATTAGTCTTGGTCTCAATTGATGACATATCTCCTTGTGATTCAGTGTAAACAAAATCTAAATTAAATATATCATTAGTTGTATTTTCATATTCAAAAGATAAAACATTTTTAGCAGGATTAATTCTTGGAATATATGTATCATCTTCAAATACTCCAGAAATATCATCTCTACTTATTGTAACCAATAACTCTCCGTCACCTATATTAAATAACCTTGACATTGAAATCTCATAACCTTGCATAACAGCATCTTTCTGACTCCAATTTGCATCAGTTTTACCAGCGGTTGTTGTAGCTTCATCTTTTAAATATATATAACCATTAATGCTATTACGATACAGATTTAAGTTTATATCTATGTCATTGATATTATATTGTAGACCGAGATCAATATTTCTAGAGACCTCTCTAGACATGTTCATGTTACCACGCTCGTATCTTTGAGTAGCACCATGGCTACCACTTGCAAATAGCTCAGCTATTGATGGGCTTCTTGATACATGTGCATAACCCACACTGTATCGAAGTGAATTTCCAATTTTATGAGAATAACTTGTCCCGAAACTCAAAGCCGTATCACCATAACGTTGGTAAGTACTATCTCTAGAGTTGGTTTCATATCTTCCGGCAAAATCTAGCACGAATGGCTTACTTTTTGTTCTCAAAAAATATGAAATTGACTTATTATAAGCATTGGATGATGGTAAATATGCTCCTGTCATTGGGGACTTAATACTCTCATATTGTAATAATAATCTTTTTTCATACAAGTCATCATCTAAATTAAATTTAAATGCAAGAGCTTTGCTATTATTATCAAGAGATGCAGAGCCATCTTCTTCATGTTCTTTCAAGAAAGAATTTGAATCAGTAAAAGAATATTCAAGCGAGTTGAAATACTTACTTTTGTTAAATGAGCCTTTGATCGTGTATGTTTCAGATTCAACGCGTGTAAATAATCTATGGGCTTCTTCTTCCTCTTCATGTTCCTCCTCTTCTTCAGCATGATATGGAAGGCCATAAACTCCATCAGTGTTTTCAAAGAGTATTCCGAGGTACCCCCATGCTCTTGGGAAAGATAAACCAAGATTTATATTTTGATTTTTGAAATCTGAGTTTGCAAGTGAACTTTTTTCCTTTGTAGGATGATCTTCATCAAAAAGTGATCCGTCTGGAAGACTATAATTATCAAGATGCTGATTATTGATTGAGAAAAATATATTTGTGTTATATAGATTTTTTTTCAATAGAAAATTATGGCCAAAACCATTATTCACTGAGGTATAATCAAACCTGATTTTTTCATCAGTAAATTTACTCTTACTAATGGCATCAGAAATGATATTTACAATCCCTCCACTAACTCCTCCATGTGAAAAAATAGACGAAGGACCCTTTATGATCTCAATATGAGATATATTATTCAGATCAACATTGATTATATGATCGCCACTTATCTGGCTTAGATCATTTACACCTATATTATCTTTAAATACCCTTGTTCTATTTCCACTCAATCCACGTATAGCAGGCTGTCCTACAGCTATGCCATAGTCAGCATTAGATATGCCAGACAATCCTTTCAAATTGTCCCCTAAACTTTGATTCGTCTTAATTTCTTCATTTTGTAATATATGTATTGGCTTAGCTTCATTAATAGAATTAGTGAATATCGGTGAACTTACATCTACATCGGTTATGTTTTCACCTGACACCTGATTAACACATATACATAATAAGAAAAATAAAAATGTATTTTTGTACATGATTACTCCATTTAATAAATTAATTTAAAATATTATATTTATATAGTTGGAGGTGATCTTGGATGATATATGGAACAAAGAACCTGAGATTTTAGTTCGATAAATTCGGATTTAAAAATAATAGAAAATAATATGAATTCTATAATCCAAACAAATTGAATTTTTAAAATAGGTATAATATTTTTTTTAAAATAACACTCGACGCAACTGCAATCACTATCGTGTTCATTATGAATAAACAGCTTAATAAAGTTAAGCCATACATTACGATTATGTATACAATGTTTATGATTATGTGTACAACTATGCCCCATAATTCTTATATTCTACTCTCTAAAGTTATCAAATTGAAGAGGGATATTATATTTTTCATCTTTAATTAGCTGAATAGTATCTTGGAGCATATCTCGTTTTTTACCCGTAACTCTTATTCCATCTCCTTGAATTGCAGCTTGAACCTTCATTTTTGATTGTTTAATAAGAGATGTAATCTTTTTTGCTAATTCTCTATCTATCCCTTCTAGTAATTCAATTTCTTGTCTTGCAGTATTGTTTGAAACTTCTATCTTTCCAGGTTTTAGTATCCTAATATCCATTTTTCTTTTTGTGATAGCGTCTTGTAAAACAGATGCCATTTGTTTGATGTGAAAATCTTCTTTTGCAGTTAAAAGTATTTGATTCTGATTTAATTTAAATTCAGCCTCTGCATCTTTAAAATCAAATCTATTATTAAGCACTCTATTAGCCTGATCAACAACATTAGTGAGCTCGTGTTTATCAATCTCAGATTTAATATCAAATGATGGCATTATCTTATTATATCAAGACTATGTTATAACTGAATACTAAGATGACATATTTAATACTTATTGTGAGCCTTGAAGTTGAATATTTATTTCTTTATCAAGCGTCTCTTCGCCTTTAAAGTTACTTTTAACACCTTTTATCATAGACGCATCAGCAAAATCGAAGCCACACCCCATTCTTACATATTTATCATCAATGCTGCACTTATGAGATGGGTCAAATCCTACCCAACCTAAATCTTTTATAAATATCTCGACCCAGGCATGAGTATCATTATCTCCATGGCCTGAATCATCGGCTAAAAAACCATTTACGTATCTTGCTGGATAATCATTATGTCTAGCTAATGAGATCAAAATATGAGCAAAATCTTGACAAACACCTGTACCAAGAGATATTGCATGTTGCGCATCTGTCTTAATGTCAGTTGAGCCGGATAAATATTTGATTGAATCTCCAACAACTGTATTCATAGTATGACAAAATTCTATTGAGTTGGTTTTTGCCTTAGATTTTTTATTGATTAGGCTTATTATTTTTTTATTAGGTTTTGTCAAAATTGTTTGTCTTAAAAAACAATCAGGATGCACTGTCTCATGAAGGCCTTTCATAACACCAAAGGTATTTTTTGTATGAATTATTCCCTTCGTTGTAATTATTTGCTTCTTTATTAGATTCTGCAGATAAATATTATTTATTTGATTACCTAAACAATCTTTATGGCTTTCTACTATTTCTCCTTCTGATGCCTCAATGGACCATTTTATTATTTTTTGATTTATACATTCAGTAGGTGATAGCTTTAATTGTTGAACTAATCGAGGCACCTCCGATGTAAAATTATATGATGTTTTATAATTAATATTTATAATCACTTATCAGTCCCTAAAAAATAAACATTTTCTAAATCATTATAGATAGCTGAAATATCATCGATAAATTTTGTAAGAAATTCATGTAAACCAAACTCTATTATCTGATCTGCATTACTTTTACGCAGTCCTTTGTAAATAGTCTGAATTTTCTTATGAGCTTTATTGCTAGAATTATAATATTTCACTAATCTATTCATATGATGATGTATTTTATCAATTGCAAAGAAGATTGATCTGGGACAAATACTACTGAGAATTAAAAAATCGATAATCTTTTTATAATCAATATCTGAATTTCCATATGCCCATTTAAAGCCACGGTATGATGAGACGGATCTCAACATTAAACTCCATTGAAAGTTATCCACTTGACTACCAATATAACTGCTGCTGGGCAGTAGTATAAAATATTTAACATCAATTATCCTTGCTGTAAAATCTGCTCGTTCAAAATACAGTCCGAGACGTATAAAATCAAAACCATCATTAATGAGTTGGGTATTATCTATTGTTCCTTTAATTAGGTTAACTTGTCTTTTAACCCAATCGAGAATTTCCGGCAAATCTTTTGAGTTATATTTTTCTTTTTCATATTTTCCTATGTCGTGATACCAAGAGTTAACTGTATTCCAGACCTCTAAAGTAACAGCTGTTCTAACCATTTTTAGGTTTGCTCTTGCATTCATTATGCAAGATTTGATACAAGAACCATTAGTTTCATCAAATAATAGAAAATATTCTATTTTATCTTTATTAATTTCTTTATATTTAGTCAGATATTCTTCTTTAATACCTGATGCTTGCAAAATAGATTCCCATTCATTCATGTATCCTTCATGAGTGTTAGGGATTAAGTGTATTCTATAGGCAACTTCTAACAATCTCGCGATAGAGTCTGCGCGCTCAACATATCTTGCCGTCCAATATAAATTCTCAGCTGTTCTACTTAACATGGATTAATCACTAAGTACCCAAGTATCTTTCACTCCTCCACCTTGAGAGGAATTTACCACTAAAGATCCGTCTTTTAATGCAACTCTCGTAAGACCTCCAGCTACTAATTTTATTTTTCGATTACCAATAAGAGTGAAAGGTCTCAAATCAACATGACGAGGCGATAAACTATCTTTTTTAAAAATAGGAACAGTCGAGAGATCTAGTATAGGCTGGGCAATATAATTTTCAGGGTTTAATTTTATCTTCTTTGCAAAAAGATTTATTTTAGCCTTACTGGCTGAATTGCCTATCAACATTCCATAGCCACCAGAACCATGAACTTCTTTGATTACTAGTTTTTCTAAATTACTTAAAACATAATTTTTATCTTTTTCAGAACCGCACCGCCAGGTTTTAATGCTTGGCAAAATAGGTTCCTGTCCTAAATAAAACCGAATGATTTCTGGCATGTATGAATATATTGCCTTATCATCAGCGATACCAGATCCTGGCGCTGAACAAATATTAACATTTCCGGATCTGTATGAATCAAATAAACCGGGTACTCCAATAACTGATGATTGGTTAAATGATAATGGGTCAATAAAATCATCATCAATGCGTCTATATATGATATCCACTCTTTCTTTACCCTTAGTCGTCCTCATATATGTAACATTATTTTCCACTACTAAATCTGTACCTTGAACTAACTCAATACCCATAGTGTCTGCAAGAAAACTATGTTCGTAATATGCGCTGTTTAAAGGTCCAGGCGTTAGAATTACAACTTTAGGGTCCTTATCACATTTCTTTGGTGCTAAGCTTTTTAGAATATCCAATAAGTATGAAGAATAATTTTCTACTGGCTCAATATTAAGTTGCTGAAATAACTCAGGAAACATTCTCATCATAATTTCCCTATTTTCAATCATGTATGATACCCCTGATGGAGTTCTACAATTATCCTCTAAAACTTTAAATGATTTTTCGTCTGTTCTAATAATATCAGTTCCAATAATTGGGCTATAAATATTATTTGGTACCTTGAAACCAATCATTTTAATTTCATATGCTGGATTTTTGTAAATAAGATATCCTGGTATCTTTTTGGCTTTTACTATTTCACATTTATTATAAATATCTCGCAGAAAAGCATTAATTGCTAATGCTCTTTGAGTAACCCCATCTTGTATTTTCATCCATTCCATTCTGGTAATGATTCTTGGAAACATGTCAAAAGGTATTAATCTTTCTGCACTATCGAAATTATTATATACAGAAAATGTAATACCTATTTTTTTAAATAAGTTTTCAGCCTGTAATTTTTTTTTAATAACAGTATTTTGGGGCAAAGAATTTGCCCATGTCATGATATTAGAATACGGCTTCCTTATCTTTTTTTTATCAAATGCTTCGTTATACATATTCCTATTACTTGCAAAATCTATACCAATACACGTTTCCAACAGCAACTAATGGAGAAAACACCAAAATTATGGGTACCTTACCCTTGGGGTGCATTTATTTCTCTATAAAGACCCTTTTTAGGGCATTGAAAGGAATATAGCTGCCATATTTCATACTTAGAAACTTGGCACGAAATATGCATTTATTAAAGTATTGAGAGCAACCCTCTTAATGTATGTTGTGTATCTTTGAACTAGGCATGATTATTCTCCTCAAAAATAATCACCCCCGTGCCTAGTTCATCGAGCAAATAAATTACAAGATTCCGAGTCATAGTGATTCTTAAAAATAAAGGTTAATTTAATGGATAGTTATTCTTTTTGGTACCCTGCGCTTTTGTTTCCAGCTATACCATTGATGTTAATTGTATACAGCAACAAATATACAGCATTGGCTATGTTAATTAGAAAACTACATATATTAGCGAAAGAAAAAGAAAGTTACTCTACTTTATCGGCGGAGCGCATAAAGGTGCTTAATAGTAGACTCATCCTATTAAGGTGGATGCAATCAACTGCAAGTCTCAGCTTTATAGCTAACCTACTAACCATATTCCTGAGATATTTTGGGCTTAATTCATACTCATTGAGTTTTTTCGGGGTATCTGTGGTTCTGATGATAGTCTCTATTCTCTTATATGTGATAGAAACACAACAATCGCATCTTGCTTTATCAAAACACATAAATGACCTTAAGATGTTTAATAGATCAGAATGATATCTAATTCAACCTATACGCCATGATTTGATTGAAACTATTTGATGTTTAAAGTAATATACCCCCTATGGGTATAAGAAAATTATCAATTATATGTACGTTCTTGTTATTGGTCAGCGTTGTTGAAGCTAGACCGATTTCATGGTCTGGTGGATCTACATTGATGTATGAATCTAACTCCATGTTTACATCTTATTATTATCACTATTCGCCATCTTATAAATACTCTATTGGGTTAGAGTACATGGATTCTAAACATTTTGAAAAAGAATATATAAATCTAAGAACTACCTATCTCGTTGATAGAAAAAATACAAAACTATCTCAGCGTAATTTATATATCACAGGCGGCATATCTAACGAATCAAAAGATAATTTTCACTACGGCATTCATGGTGACTGGGAAACAAGGAGAATATTTACATCATTTGCCTATATCAATAAACATACACAGACAAAAGATTATTCCGAAAATGAGTTTCAGTTAGGAGTAGCTCCCTATATAGGAGACTATAATGACTTACACACGTGGCTTATGCTTAAGACAAAAAAAGATACTATAAACAATAATTGGGAAACCTATCCGTTTATTAAATTATTTAAAGGAGATTTCTTGATAGAGATAGGAACTAAGAATTCACACTGGGATGTACACTATATGGTGAGATTTTAAACAAGGAGGAAATTATGTACAAACTTTTATTACCACTACTAATACTTCAAACAAATATTTTATTTGCTTCGTCTACGCATGATCATGATTCAGATAATCATGCTTACATGCATAAAAATATTGACGGTTCTAATACTGCAATTGATCAAAATAAATATAATATTTTTGTCAAAGACCTCTCTAATGTCAAAATAGCAATTGTTGATGTTAAAGGCATGGTATGCGATTTTTGCGCTAGAGGTATAGAAAAAACATTTTATGACGATAAATCGGTTGAAAAAGTAAACGTTGATTTAGGTGCTGGTAAAGTGCTTGTAGCGTATTCAAATACGAAAAAGATAGACGTTGATGAAATAAAAAATATATTTCTCATCAACGGTCAAACAGCGACAAATGTAATAATAAAAGAACTATAAGTTATGCCACAAAAACCAGAATCAACCAAAATTGGTATTATTACTCTTTTTGCATCATCGTCAACATTAATTTGTTGCGCATTACCAGCATTATTTGTATCCATAGGCGCAGGAGCAACCCTTGCGTCTATGGTCAATATGTTTCCCCAACTTATAATTATATCCGAGTACAAAATCTACATTACAATTGGGGCTGTAATAATATTATTGATAGCTGGAGTACTTATTAAGAAATCAGAATTATTACCATGTCCAGTCGACCCTGAACTACGAGACATTTGTTTGAAAACTAGGAAAAGATCAAAAACAATGTACTATGTATCTGTTATAATCTTTGTATCAGCGAGTTTTTTCACCTATCTACTACCTATATATTTATAACTATGACAAACCATCCAGCACATAACAAACAACTTGCATCGCTTAAAAGAATTGAGGGGCAAATCAGAGGTATCATCAATATGATAAATGATGGTAAATACTGCGTTGATATCCTCAATCAAATAAAAGCTGCAAAAGCTGCTCTGGTTTCAGTAGAATCAAAAGTGTTGAAAAAACATGTTGAATCATGTGTAAAAAATTCACTTAAAAATAAAAGCGCAGTAGATGCCAAAGTAAGTGAACTCTTAAAACTT
>MDSV01167395.1_pt1 | contig 16188 bp, 9 predicted proteins | sample 810851 | NCBI WGS metagenome assembly MDSV01 (sample SAMN05326640, study PRJNA326480) | marine metagenome | isolation source: seawater | place: Atlantic Ocean: North East | collected 2012 | reverse complement strand
AGAAACAAGGATAATTGCATGTTTTGAGCTTCATACTTACAGTAGTTTAAACCCAGCTTTTCTAAATAAATATAGAGACACCTTAAATAATTTAGATGAATGTTATATATATTATTCAGAAAAAAACATGAAAATAAAGAGGTTAACACCAATTGATTCTAATCTTATTATCCAGTCATTCAATCACGCAAATTTAACAGTGATTGATAATTATGAAAAACTCAAAGAAACAATGTTCAGTCTTGATTTAACCAATTCCGTTTTACTTATGATGAGCTCAGGCAAATTTGGGGGTTTAGACCTTGAGAAACTTAAACAATATTAAATGAATAATATTAATGATATTTTTTTTGATTTAGATCATACGCTATGGGATTTTGATAAGAATTCGGATTTAACTTTCTTTAAGATTCTTAAAAAAAATAATATAAGTGTTGATGTTACCAACTTTTTAAATATTTATCACCCAATTAATAGAAAATATTGGGATATGTATCGTAAAAATAAAGTTAGTAAGGCTGATTTAAGATTTTATAGACTTTTTGATACATTTAAAAAATTAAATTTTAAAGCTAGTAACAATGTTATTCATAAGCTTTCAGAGGATTATATTAAACACCTTTCTGATTTCAATAATTTAATCCCAAACGCTTTAAGGATATTAGAGGCTCTAAAATCAAAATATAACATGCATATAATTACCAATGGATTTAAAGAGGTGCAAAAAAGAAAGCTGATTAAATCAAATTTGGCTAATTATTTCAAAACCGTTACAATTTCTGAAGATCTTGGGGTTAAAAAGCCTAATAAATTAATATTTAATCATGCAATTAAATTGGCAAAAGCATCTGTTGAAAATTCAATTATGATTGGAGATAATTATAGCGCAGATATATTAGGTGCAAATAAAATTGGGATGAAAGCAATTTATTTTAATTTTCACAAAACTGCTGAAGAAAATAGAGAAAATGTGATAATTATTGAGAATCTTGAAGAAATTTTAAAAATTCTTCCTTAAATTCTTTGCCTAACTACTTCATAAAGAAATATACCACAAGCGACAGAAACATTCAGCGATTCAATTTTTCCAAACATGGGAAGTTTTACCATTTCATTGGACAAACTCAAAACTGATTTATTAATTCCTTTTTGTTCGGACCCCATTATTATTGCTACAGGTATTCTAAAATTTACATCATAAATATTCTTTTCTGCTTTTTCTGAAGCACAAATAATCGATATATCCATAGATTGCAAATGATAAATGGCATCTTTTATATGACTTACTTTACAAATTGGAATATTAAAAATTGCTCCTGCACTTGTCTTTACTGTATCTGAGTTTATGGGAGCTGAGGAGCTATTTTGAATTATGATACCATCTACGCCGCTAATTTCTGCGGTCCTTATAATTGCACCAAAATTTCTTACATCACTTATTTGATCAAGAATTAAAATAAAAGGAATTTTAGATTTTTCAATTATCCCACTAAATTCATTTATATCATAAAACTTAACAGGTGAGATCCTCGCAATTACACCTTGGTGATTTTTTTTTGATAGCCTATCAAGCTTTTGAGTTGGCACATATGAAAAGTTTATTTTATTTTTTCTGATTAGAGATTCTAATTGACCAATCAATTTTCCTTTCAGGCCTGTTTGAATATAAACCTTATCAATATCTTTTTGTGAATTTATAGCTTCAATAATAGCTCTTATTCCGAAAATTTCAGTTCTCTTCTCCATCATTTATTTAATTCAAATACTTCTAGTCTTGAGTTGTTGTTAGCAACTAATAATTTAGGGTTTTTATGATTTATAATTTTTAGAGACTTTGTATTTCCAGAAAGATACAATCCACTCTCATTAGGCCCTATTGCATTATAATTTTTATTCTTATCTGAAATTAAAATCAGAGCAAATTGATTGTCTAATCTTGGAGTTTCAACTTCTGTATTATATATATTTCCTCCTACAATTACATCTTCATAGCCATCTCCATTTATATCATAAGTGTCACTTGTTAATATAGGAATCGACTGAGCAAGTGGAGGTAGTTTTTCAATTTCAAATTTGTTTTCACCCTTATTTATTAAAATAATTGATTCAAAGCTTGTAACTTTTCTTTCATAGGCATCAACTATTTCATCTCCATATATATCTTCAATAGATGCATTTGCAAATTCTTCAAATGTTGGAATTTTTTCAGAAATAAATGGCATTTGCTGAGTAGAGCACTCCTTACCCCTGAGTGGAACATAATTCCCCTCATACTTATAACTCAAAACCAAATCATGTGTTCCATTTCTGTCAAAATCATTTCCAAATATTTTTAGTGGTTTTTTGTTACTAGTTTTATACTTTGAGTTTTTTCCAATATTTCCAATTAAATAATCATATAGTCCGTCATTGTTAATATCAGTTTCTTGAATATTAAACCACAACCCGTAAAGGCTATGAAGATTACTTTTAGAACTAATATTTTTAAATTTCCCATTTTCATTTAAAAATAAACCAATATTTGTCCATTCACCTACAGCTATAAAATCACTCCAGCCATCATTATTAAAATCAGTTGATATAATCTTGTTTACAATTCCAAAATTTTCAAATTCTGGAGCAATATTATATGTATTATTATAAAACTTTCCAGAAATATTTTCATATATAATAGAAGGTTCATGTATCGGATATTTCCCAGTTTTAATTCTATTTCCAACTATTATATCTTTATCGCCATCATTATCAAAATCAATTGAAGCTACTGTCTTTCCGCTAATCGTGTAGTTCTCAATATCATTTTGAATGTCCTTAATAAAATTTCCCTTTCCATCATTCAAATATATTCTGTCACTTAACTCAACGGATCTATTTATAAATTCATTTCCACCACTTACAACATATAAGTCTAAATCATTGTCATTATCTATATCAATAAAAATAGATTCCATATCTTCATTTGCAGAATCTCTGTTAAATGACTCAATATTTTTTTCAATTATTCTATCATCGTTAGAAATAAATATTTTGGAGTTTTGTTTGTGAGCTCCACCGATAAATATATCTTCTTTTCCATCATTATTAACATCTCCTACCGAAATATATGGCCCTAGAGTTGATTGCTTATAGGGTAGTAATATTTCTGTACTGAAATCATTATATTTATTTTCTATGTGAGCATATTCTATAAAGCCACTAATTTTACTAAAAATTTTATTTGATTTGACTTCTTCTTTTTGTAATGACTTTGAGTCTTTTTCATTAACAATTATTGTTTTATTAGTTTCAATATCGTAAATCACTTCTTTTTTTCCTGAATTCCATTCGATCACTAAAGAGTCGATTTTAGAAGTTTTTCCTAATCCGAAGTACAACTCGTTAGAAACAGATGATAAATATCCTCTAACACGCTTAGATTCCTTAGATTTAGAATTGTTTTCAAAATAGATAGTTCCTTTTGCAAAACTTTCCGAAAGATTTCCAACAGTTTGGACTACTAAATAGTTTCCAAGCTCATTTTCCACAGATAAATTTTTATAAATAAATGCATTTTCATCAATATTATTAACTATTATTTCTAAATCACCATCATTGTCAAGATCAGCATAAGCTGCACCATTTGAAAAACTTGGATCATTTAGCTCAGATTTATAACCAACTTCACTAAAAGTTAAATTCCCTTTATTTTTAAACAATAAATTTGGTAATTTTTCAGATGGTAACTCATCATAAAGCATTTTTTTTATTTCTAAAGGAACCTTATTATTATATTCTTTTTTAGCATTATTAATTTTGATTCTTGAATCATTGTCTGAGCCATATTTTCTGTATCCATTGGTGACAAAGATATCCTCTTTACCATCCAAATTATAATCAAAAATTAATCCTGCCCAACTCCAATCTGTTTTGGCAATATTAAGTTGGTGTGAAATATTATGATATTTATCATTGCCTAAATTTAATTGTAAAGAATTGAACATATATTGATAGTGCTGATCTAGTTTATTTGTTAATAGATCAAAATTTGAAGTATTCATTGATGCCATCAGAGTTTTTGACCTTACGTGATCACTCGAAGCCATGTCTAAAACAAAAATATCACTAAGATTATCATTATTAATATCTTCAATATCAACACCCATTCCAAAAAATGATATCTGCTTTGTTGATTCTTTTATTTTATTAGAAAATGTACCATCTTGATTATTTATATACATAGCATCTTTTACGAAATAATCATTAGCTATATAAATATCTGGCCAATTATCATTATTCACATCACTTACACATAAGCCTAATCCAAAGGTAGGGCCTAATAAGCCTGCCTTTTCAGTAACATTTACAAAATCTCCTTCAATTTGTTCATACAGATGAGATGAGTTATTTATCAATACCTTTTCATTATTAAATTTTTTAAAAAAAGATACAGGATCATACCCGTAAAATTCATTTTCATTCATTACAATACAATCTAAATCACCATCTTTATCAAAGTCAAAAAATGCTGATTGTGTACTAATACCTATATCTGCCAAACCATATTCTTCAGCTTTATCGCTAAAGGTTAGATTTTGGTTATTAATAAGCAGTAAATTTTTTCTATATTCAGACTTATAGGGGCCACCCTGTGATATGTATATATCTAACCATCCATCATTATTCACATCGGCAAAAGTCACACCACTAGACCATTTTTTATTTTTAGAATTAATATTACTTAACTCACTAATATCTTCAAATTTGAGATTTCCCTTATTTAAATAAAGCTTATTTGGTTTTTGATTTGCACAAAATAAAATATCTTTTAGTCCATCATTATTTATATCTGCAATACCAACACCTGATCCATTATAAAAATAATCATAATCAAAAAGATTTTCTTGGGTCTCTAAATTCGGAAGAATTTCATTGTAAAAATCAATTCCAGTTTTTTCTGAATTAAGTTTTTTAAGAGGAATAATATCATATTTTTTATCATTTTCTCCACAGCTATAAATCAAAGAAATTATTAATATAATTGATAATAAATATGATTTTTTCATATTACAAATTTAATCAATTGATAAAAAAAAAGAGCTTTACAGAAAGTAAAGCTCTTTTTTTTTTTTTGATTGAAGTTAATTATTCTGCGCAAACAGCTACAGGTAATAATCCAACTCCAACTGCTCCATAACCATCTTCAGCTAAGAATCCATCACCATAAGGTCCAGATCCATCATCAAGGAATGTTCCAGAAGAATATGCAATTTCACCACCAGGACCAACAATGATTAAACCTATTTCACCATATTGGTCACCTGGCCAGTTCCAAGTTGCAGATTCAGTTCCAGCAGGAATATCAACAGTAGTAACGGCAAAGTATCCATCGGAAGTAGGCGTACAATCAAAATCGTAAGTACCCCATTGCGAGCACATAGCTACCTGAACGATAGTTCCGTCAATATTGACAGAAAGTCCTTGTGAATAATCTCCAGTTTGCCAACCATCTCCATAGTTATCATACATGTGTACAGTGTATGTTCCAGGAGCAGGAGAACATGTTAACAATGCGTTGTACTGAAAAGGAGAAGAAAAGAATCCACCGGTGATGATACCAGCAGCGGAATCAGGTCCATATACTCTTCCATCTGTTAATACAACTTCTAGTTCAACAACAACAACATCACCTGGCTCATAGTCAGCAGCAGTAAGACCCATTGCTGATGCTGCAGCACCAAAAGTCATGTTTATAGTAGCCCTTGGAAGACCTACTGGACCAACTGTTGTTTCACTTGCAGGTATTGAATAAACAAAAGCAGAAGCTTCAGTTGTACCATTTTCAGGACTGAAATCCCTAAATCTAGCGTTTACTCTAATTTCTGATAATAAACCACCATCAGCCTCGTCCTGTTCCTCAACAGTTGCGATAAATGCACTGTTTGGATCACTAGAGTTTAATACTGCGTTATCAACAGAAATTGTTCTAAGAATTGCCCCAGTTTCGTAATCTAATACAGTATCAATAACATTTTCACTGTCATGACAAGAAAAGTTAACGATGAATACAGAAGCAAATAATAATTTAAATATATTTTTCATAGTTTCTATTTTATTAGTTAGCAGGATTTACTACTCCATTATCCCAGAAGACTAGAGTGTTATTATCTTGTCTTTGAATAATACTTGGGTTAGCACTTATTTCACTAGATGGGTAAGTACCAGTTCTTGGAAATAATCCTGATTCATTATTGTCCATTAGACCTCTTGATAGGTGTCTTGGATGTCCGGTTCTTCTCATGAAGTTCCAAGCATCATTAGCACCTCCATAAAGAGCAACAAAATATTGTTCCCCTAATACATCAAGCTTATCTTTAGTAGTTGATGGAGCTAATGGATCTGATGTGTTCGATAAAGGAGCAGCATCAAATTCAGCTAACTTCAACGCAATAAAGTCACTAACATCAGTTGCTGTAGCAAAGTAGTTAGAGTCGGCATCTGGATCAACAGATCCCATCGATAAAACTTTATCAAAGGAGTGCTGCATTCCAATCTCCATCATAGCTCTAGCAGTAGCTACATCTCCAAGCCACATAGCAGCTTCAGCTTTCATAAAGTGTACGTAAGATGATAGGTAAATTGGCCATATTCCAGCTCCGCCTCCACCATTACCTTGACCAACGGCACCTTTAATACCATCACCTGTAGCACCAATCGAACCATAATTATCATAATTTGGAACATCTGGCTGATTATCAAAACTACCACCAGCAGGATAGACACCACGAGCGGTTCTTAAAAATCCATCTGGAGGTGTACCTTCATCATTACCGTGGTGTCTTCCCCAGTAACCTAAGTTACCAGCACACCATCTTCCAACAAATCCATAAGCATCTTCACCATCTTCAGTGAAGTCTAAGTGGAAGGGTTGAAGTTGTAACGAACATTGTAAAGTCTCACCATTAGCAGTAGTACTTGCATCGAAGCCCCAGCTAATTGGCCATACATATGGACCTGCTTCAAAACCGTACATCATACCTGTTTGACCTGGTGTAATCCAACTTTGTCTGTAGAAGTAATATCTTCTTCTAGGATCATCTGTTGTTACATCTCTTTGCGCAGCACCATCTTCTTCGTTACCAACACCAGGGTAGGGAGTAGTTATAGAATACCATTCATCTATATCACCTACCATGACATCCATTAACCAAGACGAAGGATATCCATTAGCACCCGAGACGGTATAATCACTTCTATACCATGGGTGACGAGTATCAGGCTGTAATTCTTGTGTTCCATAATTAAATTGCATGTCAGCATCAGGAGTGTCAATTACTCCACCTTGTGCTAGTGCACCAGCATAATCACCGGTAGTTAACATTGCACGCATTTTAAGAGTGTTAACAAGTTTCAACCATTTTGATGCATCACCAGAGTAGAATAGGTCATCACCACCACCAGCAGCATTTAAATAAGATTCAGCCTCATCTAGCATTGCTAAAGCCGCCGCATAAACATCAGCATCATCATCAACAGACGGGGATGGATATTCAGCAGGGTTGTTTGCTTCACTCCAAGGAATATCACCAACAGAATCGACTAAGCCCATAAGAACATGTGCAGCCATAGTTTTAGAAATTCCCAAATGGAAAGCTAATAAATTATCTTCACCATTTTGAGCTTCAATAGCAGCAATATCAGGTAGCATACCAGAGTATAGATTACTCCAAGCACCACTAACAGTACCACTACTAAAATTTTGGTAGTAATCTCTACCAAACATGTAGTTTATTCTTGCAAGTGCAGCACCATTTGATTGCATATCTTGCATAGCTCCAAGATAATTTACTTGAACTTGATTTAATAATAGATCTGCATCTGCAAGATCTGGTGACAATGCATTAGGACTTACTAGATCTTCTAACTCTGTGGTTTCACATGAGTAGAACATAGTAGCACTCGCTATGATTGTCATTACAAAATATTTAAAAATTCTTTTCATAATTTATTAATTTATATGTTATTAAAATGATGCCTTAACACTAATTCCATACCTTTTTGAACTAGGTCCATTAAGGAAATCAAATCCTCTGTCATTTCCAACTCCAGTACCCGCTACATTCGGATCAAAGTTTGCACGATCAGGAGTATTATATGCATCATACCATAAGTTAAATCCTGTTGCAGTCACAGATAATGCTCCAAATGGAGTTTTATCTAAAAACTTCTGAGGGAAAGAATAAGAAAGAGATAACTCTTGTAACCTTATTACTGATCCATCATATACAGATAATTCACCAGGTCCATAAAGAACATTACTAAAGTAATATGTAGAATTATTTATCTGTAAATTGTTAGGTGAACCATCAGCTAAAACACCAGGTAGAATAAATGTATTCTTTCTGTCAACAACTATGTTTCCACGACCTTGAATTGTAGCTAATGTCTTTGAAAGAATATCTCCACCAGCAGTATGACTTAACTGGAAACCTAATGTAAAGTCTTTATACTTAATAGTATTAATAAAGTTCATGATATAATCAGGCTCAGGATCACCAATAATTGGGGTAATACTTCTTGAACCTTCAGTACCAATTGGAACTTCATTACCATTTGCATCAATTGACATTGTTTGCTCTACTCCATAACTACCAGAAGCATTTACAACAAAGTTTCCATTATCATCTCTTTCGATTCTTGAACCAACAATTACACCAAGAGGGAAACCTTCAATTGCAGCATTACCACCAAGGTATCCACCACCAGCACCACCATAAATAATTTGATCATCTTCTTGTTCAGTTACCATTGATTTACTCTTTGAAAAATTAACTCTTGCATTCCAACTTAGACCATCAACATTTACTGGTAATATTTCAAACATTTCAAGATCAAGATCGATTTCAATACCGTCACCTTCAATTTTACCTATGTTATCTTGAGTGGATGTATATCCAGTTGAAGTAGGAAGTGGTTTGAAAACAATTAAGTCTTTACTTGTTCTTTCAAAGTAAGATGCATTAATTCCAATTCTGTTTTTCCATACTCTAGCGTCAACACCAAACTCAAGCTCTCCAAGTAATTCAGGTTTAAGATTTGGGTTTGCTTGGAAGTTACTTACATAATTCGTAATAATACCACCGTTTGCACCACCATTAACATTTGTACTTTGTCCAACAGTATTAACAGTAGGGTAACCACCAGTAAATCCAGCCGATGTACCATAACCTGCTCTAACTTTTAAGTAAGATAAGTTTTCAGACTTAAAGTTTTCATCCATTGATGTGGGTAAGAAAGATACACTCATACTAGGATAGAACATACTATTGTTTTCACTTGGAAGGTTAGAAACCCAATCGTTTCTAGCCTGAAGGGTGACAAATAAGAAGTCTTTAAAATCTAAATCAGCACTACCAAAAGCTCCTAATGTGTTAAGAGCTGAATGAAAAGATATTGGCAATTGATTTTCATAATTAAAGTGTTGAATAACTCCAAATACAATTTGACCAGAGCTTGCAACACCCTCACGATTATAAGTTCTTCTATTAGACGTAGCACCAACATTAAATGTTAATCCTAAATCATCACTTAAATCATAGCTACCGTTTAAACTAGCATAATGATTATGAATTTGTACATTATTGTCCCATGTATTCAGGTAACCAAATATTGCCTCGTTAAATGTGACACCATTCTTATTTGCATAAGCTTTGTTTCTCTCATTATATGAGTCAATTCCATATCTGTAGGTTAGTGAAAGATTATCGTTAAACTCATATGTCAAGCTAGTAGTAGCATTAATTCTATTAACAACTTGACCACCTTGAGAGTTTGCAACAGACCATCTAGGGTTAATCATATCATTTGCATCCCTATAGTATATACTACCACCGTTTTCAGGAATAGTAAAAGGTAAGCCCATCAAGTCAACATTTCTAGGTGTAAAAAATACATTACCGAAAGTTGACCATTCTAAATCTCCATCTCCAGCAGAAGCACCTACGGGAGGCGATACAAATGATGTGTTACTGTAGTTCATAGAACCTTGAACAGTAAACTTGTTGGAAAGTTGAGCTCTACCACCAACAGAAAGATTGTTTCTTCTTAGACTGTTACCAGGGGTAAAACCTTCTTCATCTAAGTTACCATAATTAACATTATATGAAATTTTACCATCGTCAGAAGCACCTCTTATATTTATAGATGTATTAGAAACGCCACCTGATCTAAAGAAATTTTCAGCACTATTGTAAGGTCTCCAAGCATACCTTTCACCAGTATACTGATTATTAAGTACATTATTTCCTCCTAGGAAGTTATTCAAGAAGGCAGAAGACCCATATGGATGTTCTACAGTTCCATCTGGCTGAATAATTCCAGCTGGATCGTTTAGATAACCATCAACACCATCAGCAGCAAAAGCAGGCCCCCAATTACTAAAGAACCAACCAAATGACTGGTCAAAACCTCCACCATAGACGTTTTGATAATCTGGTAATGAAGCAATTTCATTAACAAAATAAGACTGATTTACAGTTATTTCTGTTTTTTTAGGTCCTTTTGCTTTTAAAGATCCGGATTTTGTAGTAATAACAATTACACCGTTCTTTCCAGCTGTTCCGTAAAGGGTAGCAGCTGCCAAGCCTTTAAGGACATTTACACTTTCAATATTATTTGGGTCTAAATCTAAAAATCTACTAGATCCAAGATTTCCACCGATTGCACCACTTTGTGAGTTGGTTTCAGTACTGTAAGGAATACCATCAACAACAAAAAGAGCCTGGTTATTACCGTTAATAGAAGTATAACCTCTAATAACTACATTTGTTGCAGATCCTGAAGTACCAGACTGGCTTGTGATATTAACACCAGATGCTTTACCAGATAAGACTCTAGCAACGTCACCCTCAGTTCTTTGTTCCATTTCTTCTCCAGCAACTTCACTAACAGCGTAACCAAGAGCTTTTCTTTCTCTTGTAATACCCTGAGCAGTTACAACAACCTCTTCTAATTGTGCAACATCTTCACTCATAGTAACATTAATTGTGTCGGATGATCCAACTGATCTAGTTTCAGTTGTGTATCCAACATAACTAAATGTCAACACAGATCCCTCATCGACCATAATGCTATAATTACCATCAAAATCAGATTGAGTACCAGAAGTTGTGCCTTGCACAATAATATTCACTCCGGCAACAGGCATTCCTGACTCATCAGAAACTGTTCCTGAAACCGCTTTGTCTTGTGCAAATGTAACCTGCACAAAAAACGCTAATAATAGCGTCAAAATTCCATTAAACTTTGTTTTCATTTTAATTATATTTGAATTAGTCCAAAGACAAAAATCATAAATTAATGTTAATTAAACAACAATAAATGATAAAAATTTAAGTTTTTTTTAAGATATCTCTATTAATTAATCAGAAAAAAGATATAAAATTAACACTTAAAATAGCATTTTTCAAACTAAATTTATTGCCCCAAAAATTACCCTTAGTATAATTTACAGAAATAATTCCGCTTTCTGTTTTAGAAGTAAAACCGAAACCACCTGAATAAATATGTTCTTTTAAATTGATGATTTCATTATTGTATTCAGCTAAATCAAAAATGCTATAAATATATATATTATCATTTAAGTAATAATTTAAATTTGTATTGAGCAAATGATATTCATTAGTTAATATTGCATTTTCATCAAAACCTCTTATCGAATTTATACCTCCAATTCTCAAGAGCTCATTATTTACTAGATTTTTTGACTTTATTTTTTCCGACTTAAACTTTGTGTCAAATTTTAGTTTGGATGAAAAATTAAACTTCTTTACAATTTCAATTTTAATTTTTTCTGTTTTAGCTCTGTCTTGAAGTTGTTTTTTTCTGCCATAAGTGTATTTCAATAGAAATTTAAAATCATCTGAAAAATGACTTTCATAATAATCAGATTGATTATAACCAGAAAAAAAATTTAATAAATTACTCTCATAATTTTCAATATTTTCAAAAATTTGATTAGAATTTGATTTTATTTTTTGAATACCAATTCCTGTTTTTATTTTCCCAAAATTTTTATCTAACTCAATTAAGGACTCTCTCGACTGAAATGTTGAATCCTTTTGAATCAGATTTAACCCAATCCTCATATTAATCTTTGAACTTAAAAAAAAAGGTATATATATTTGGGAATTTATGGATCTGTCCTGGTTTTTGTTTGCATTGTAATTAAAATTTATTATTTCACCCCGATTAAATGTGTTTAGTAAATTAATATTAGCATAACCCTGAAAATTAATTTTTCCTGAATTTTCATCTGAGTCGAATCCTATAATCCCATCAAACGAATTTCTTCTTATCTTTTTAATGTAAAGGTAAATTGAAGTTGAATCATTTGTAAATAGAATTTCAGGATCTTTAATCTTTCTTGCAAATTGAAGCCTATTTATTTTATTTGATTCAGATTTTAGTAAATTAATATCAAGAAAATTATTTTTCTTTTTAAAAAATATATTTTTTAAAAATTTTTCTGGGAAATTTTCATATCCTTTAACAATAATTTTGTCGTAATACCTCCTTGTTCCCAATTCAATGTTAATTTCTGACTGAACCAATTCTTCATTTAAAACATCTTTAAATACTAATTTAATATCAGCAAAAGGATAACCTTTTTTGGAAAATAACTCAGCTAAATTTTTTAAAAAAAACTCACTTTCTTCAAATTTTATGTAATTATTAGATTGTTTATATTTATTAAAGATTGAAATAATCTCAAAATCTAAATCCATAATATTTATAATTTCAACAAACATTATTTTTTTATTTTTTTTTATTGACACATCATAATTAAATGAATCATTTTTAATAAACGATTCAACTTTTGCTGAAATGTATCCTTGACTTTTTAGTAAGGAAATACTATCATCTATACTTAAAACTAAACTCTCATAACTTTTGTATTTATTCTCGATTATATTTTTATCATCAGAAATCTTAAATTCTAGTGTATATTCTTGACAATAAATAAAATTTGTAATTAAAAACATGTTGATTATAATCACACAAATATTAATGTATATTTTAATAAAATTCATTTCAAGAGTGGAACGTTAATTAATTGATTTTAATATAATTAAATATTTTTTTTTCAAAAAGTTTGAAAATTTAAGATGGATCATTTGAATAATTGATTTAAATTTCTAACTTTGCGCGCCTCTTAAAAATTAGAGGAGTAAAAAATATTTTTAAATATGCCAACTATATCGCAACTAGTTAGAAAAGGTAGATCTAGGATTTCTAAGAAAAGTAAGTCTGCTGCTTTAAATTCTTGCCCTCAGAGAAGAGGCGTCTGTACTAGGGTTTATACTACAACTCCTAAGAAGCCAAACTCTGCGATGAGAAAAGTTGCCCGAGTAAGATTAACAAACGGAAACGAGGTTAATGCCTATATTCCTGGTGAAGGTCATAACCTCCAAGAACATTCAATTGTGTTGGTTAGGGGCGGTAGGGTAAAAGATTTACCTGGTGTTAGATATCATATAATCAGAGGAGCTCTTGATACTGCTGGAGTTGAAGGAAGAACGCAAAGACGGTCTAAATATGGGGCAAAAAGACCAAAAAAATAGTTGATATAATTAAGATTCTAAAAAAATGAGAAAAAAACAGGCAAAAAAACGTCCATTACTTCCAGACCCTAGATTTAATGATAAACTTGTAACTAGATTTGTCAACATGTTAATGCTCAGTGGGAAAAAGTCTGTTGCTTTTAGAGTATTTTATGATGCTATTGATATCATAGATTCAAAAAAAAATGATGATGAAAAGTCAGCATTAGAAGTTTGGAAAGATGCATTATCTAATGTAATGCCTCATGTTGAAGTTAGGAGCAGACGTGTTGGTGGTGCTACATTTCAAATTCCAAGTCCTATCAGATCTGATAGAAAAATTTCAATTGCTATGAAGTGGCTTATCAATTACTCGAGAAAAAGAAATGAGAAATCAATGGCTCTAAAATTAGCTGCTGAGTCGCTAGCAGCTTCTAAAGAAGAAGGTGCTGCTGTCAAGAAGAAAGTTGATACTCATAAAATGGCAGAGGCTAATAAAGCATTTTCACATTTTAGATTTTAATATCATGGCTAGAGACTTAAAATACACTAGAAATATAGGAATTGCTGCACATATTGATGCAGGTAAAACTACAACTACTGAAAGAATTCTTTATTACACTGGTGTTTCACATAAAATTGGTGAAGTTCATGATGGTGCTGCAACTATGGATTGGATGGAGCAAGAACAGGAAAGAGGAATTACAATTACCTCAGCCGCTACTACCTGTAAATGGGATTTTCCAACTGATAATGGAAAAAAGAATGATTATTCAAAAGAATATCATTTTAATATTATTGACACACCTGGTCACGTTGACTTTACTGTTGAAGTAAATAGATCTTTGAGAGTTTTAGATGGACTTGTATTTCTATTTAGCGCAGTTGACGGAGTTGAGCCACAATCTGAAACAAATTGGAGGCTTGCAGATAACTATAAAGTTCCAAGAATAGGTTTTGTTAATAAAATGGATAGACAAGGATCAAATTTTCAGATGGTTTGTAATCAGGTAAAGGAAATGTTAGGATCAAACGCCGTTCAAATCGTTTTGCCAATTGGTGAAGAGGCCGATTTTAAGGGAATTGTTGATTTAATTAAGAATAGGGCGATTATATGGCACGAAGAATCAATGGGTTCAACATTTGATGTTGTTGAAATTCCAGATAATTTAAAAGAAGAAGCAAAAAAGTACAGGGGTTTACTTATTGAAGAAGTTGCATCTTATGATGATGATCTTCTAGAGAAGTATATGGAAGATGAAAATTCTATTACTGAAGATGAAATCCACAATGCTTTGCGCGCTGCAGTCATGGATATGGCAATAATCCCCATGATTTGTGGCTCAGCATTTAAAAACAAAGGGGTACAATTTTTATTAGATGCTGTTTGTAGATATTTACCTTCTCCCATAGATAAGGAAGCAATTATTGGAACTAACCCCGATAATGATGAAGAGATTTCAAGAAAGCCATCTGTTGATGAGCCATTTGCTGCTCTGGCATTTAAAATTGCTACTGATCCTTTTGTGGGTAGACTTGCTTTCTTTAGGGTTTATTCTGGAAAACTTCCTGCTGGCTCTTACGTTTTAAATAACAGATCCGGTAAAAAAGAAAGAATTTCAAGAATTTATCAAATGCACTCTAATAAACAAAATGCTATCGATGTTATTGAAGCTGGAGATATTGGTGCTGCTGTAGGATTTAAAGATATCAAAACTGGTGATAGCTTAACAGCTGAAAAAGCACCTATTGTGTTGGAAAGTATGGATTTTCCTGACCCAGTTATTGGAATTGCAGTTGAAGCTAAAACAAAAGCTGATGTTGATAAATTAGGTATGGCTTTGGCTAAGTTATCTGAAGAGGACCCAACATTTACTGTTAGAACTGATGAAGCTTCTGGACAAACTATTATCTCGGGTATGGGAGAACTTCATTTAGATATTATTGTTGACAGATTAAAAAGAGAATTCAAGGTTGAAGTAAACGAAGGTGAGCCAATGGTAGAGTACAAAGAGGCTATCACTTTAAAAGCTGACCACCGTGAGGTTTATAAAAAACAGTCTGGGGGTAGAGGTAAATTTGCAGATATTGCTTTTACAGTTGAACCTGCAGAAGAAGGAACACAAGGTTTAGAATTTATTTCAAATATTAAAGGAGGAAATGTTCCTAAAGAATTTATTCCATCTGTCGAAAAAGGATTTAAAATGGCTATGCAAAATGGGCCATTGGCAGGATATGAAGTTGATTCAATGAAAGTAACTCTTAATGATGGATCTTATCATGACGTTGATTCTGATCAATTATCATTTGAGTTGGCTGCAAAGATTGGTTTTAAAAATGCTTCAAAGCTTGCAAAGTTTGTGATTATGGAGCCTATTATGAAACTTGAGGTTTTAACTCCTGAAGAAAATATGGGTGACATAGTCGGTGATTTAAATAGAAGAAGAGGTCAGGTTAATGATATGGGTGATCGGGCTGGTTCAAAAGTTGTCAAGGCTGATGTTCCTTTATCTGAAATGTTTGGTTATGTAACATCATTAAGAACGTTATCATCAGGTAGAGCAACATCAACTATGGAATTTTCGCACTATGCAGCGACCCCTTCAAATGT
>MDSV01131457.1_pt1 | contig 16189 bp, 20 predicted proteins | sample 810851 | NCBI WGS metagenome assembly MDSV01 (sample SAMN05326640, study PRJNA326480) | marine metagenome | isolation source: seawater | place: Atlantic Ocean: North East | collected 2012 | reverse complement strand
AGATTTAAAAAAAAACTTATGTAGAGAATTGGTGATCCCAAATGAAATCTATTTAGAAAAAATAAGTTTAGTAAAAATTTATAAAAATATAGAGCAATGGGAAACTTTTGAGACTTTTTGTTTAAAAAAATAAAGGCATTACCAAGATTCTGACCAAGGTCTCAAATCAAGCTCGAAAGACCACGTACTTCTTTTTTGGTTATGAAGCATTAAAAAATTATCAGCAATGTGAGCAATATTTAATTTTCCGTCTTCACCTTTGCTTGCTGCAAATTCAGGGAATCTAAGATTTACTTTATCGCCATCAATTATTCCATCTATGATAACGTTGGCTACGTGGACTCCTTTGCTTCCAAATTCTTTTGCGAGTCCCTGGGCAAGCGATCTTTCTGCGCTTTTAGCTGAAGCAAATGCTGTAAAAGGAGGCCTTGATCTTAAGGAAGCCGTAGCCCCTGTAAAAATTAAAGAGCCGCCGTTGTTATTCACTAACCTTGGAATGGCTTGTTGCGCAACTAGGAAGGCTCCTTTAGCACAAACCTCCCAAAGATCTTGAAAAAAGGGTAAATCCATTTCAAGAAATGGTTTAGCGTTGTTATTTCCAGCGTTATAAATAACTGAGTTGAGATTTTTAGAGTTTTTATCAACTGCATCAAAGATTTTCTCTACATCTTCTTCTTTTGTTACATCACCAACAAGACCAGTAATTTTGCCCTTTTCTGTTTTTATTTTATTCAAAGCATCCATATTCTCTTCACTTCGACCGCACCCAAAGACAGAGTAACCGTCGGCAGCAAAAGCCTTGCAAAGGGCAACTCCCAAACCTTCTTCAGGGCCTACTCCTAAAACCAAAACAGATTTATCCTTTTCCATAATAAAATTATATTAAACTTGAATCGATTAAGGGGAGGAAAATTTTATGAACTTTTGGTTTTTAATTTCTGGAGCAGCTTTGTCTTTAGTAGGAATGATGTTTCATGGAATCGTTGGACAACAAAAATATATGGGAGCAATACGTGCTAGTGATTTACCGGTTAGATCCAAGTCTTTGAGCCTTTTATCTTGGCATATTTTTACAATTTTTTTATTTGTGAGCGGCGCAACTCTCTTGATGGCTGCTTTCAATTCAGAATCTATTTTGGCTGTCTTTCCAATAATAGGAGTTAATTTCTTAGGAGCTATATTATTTTTTAGCTTAAGTTTTGGAAATCATCGCGATTTAATTTTTTTGCCTGGAGGCTATTTAATGGGCGGAACCGCAGTGTTGGCCTGGTTGGGTATATAAGCATTGCAGCGCTATATATTTTTTATTAGACTTGTGGCCCAACTTTACCTATGAACCTCCAATTAAGATCAGACAAGTTTGCAATTTCCTTATCGCTTGTATGTGTCGCGCACTGTTTTTTTGTTCCTTCATTTATAATTTTGTCTTCAGGACTTTATGTAACAGCTATAGACAACGAATTGGTTCACAACTTGATTTTATTTTTTGCAGTGCCGGTTAGCTTATTGGCTTTGAGCCTTGGCTATAAAAATCACGGCAAGTCGTTATATTTCCTTGTTGGGTTAATTGGTTTGGTCATTCTTTGTGGAGCGGTCTTTATTGGGGAACCGCTTTATGGCGAAACCGGAGAAAGATTGTTTACTTTGGCAGGATCGTTGTTAGTAGTTTTTGCACACTACAAAAATCATCAGGTTTGCAAAGAGATTAATTGTGATTGTCACGAATAAAATTGAATTTTCAGACTTTTTTAAATTTTTAATTGGAGAGAAAAATGGGAGATAAGAAATTTGACGTTATCGTTTATGGAGCAACAGGTTATACCGGTAAGCTTGTTGTTGAATACATGATCTCAAATTATAAAAATGCAGATAACATAAGATGGGCTATTGCAGGAAGAAGTGAAGCAAAGCTCAAATCAGTTGCAGATACATTTAACCTGTCTGAATCGATTGAAGCAATAGTTGTTGATAGTAACAATCAAGTCAGTGTAGACAGTATGGTTGAGCAATCAAAATGCGTCTTGACTACCGTTGGGCCCTATCAATTGTATGGCTCAAATATTCTGAAAGCCTGCGCTGAGTCTGGTACAGATTATGTAGATCTTTGTGGTGAACCAGCTTGGATGCATCAGATGATTCAAGAGCATGATCAGAAAGCCAAAGACTCAGGCGCAAGAATTGTTTTTTCGTGTGGTTTTGACAGCATACCTTTTGACCTTGGTGTTTATCTAGTGCAAAAAAAAGCTGAAGCTAGCCAGGGCAGCCCTGCCAAAAATGTTCGGGGTAGAGTAAGAGCGATGAATGGAGAATTTTCTGGAGGTACCGCAGCCTCTTTGACAGCGACAATGGCTTCACTAAAGAAAAAACCAGAATTGATAGAGGTATTAGGCAACCCTTTCTCTTTAGCCAACGGGTTTCAGGGTCCCCAACAGCCGAATGACTCAAAACCCATATTTGATGAGAAACTCGAGACTTGGGTCTCTCCTTTTTTTATGGCACCAATCAATACTAAAAACATACACCGCTCAAATGCTTTATTGGATCATGCCTATGGACAAGATTTTTGTTACAACGAAATGTGGATTCAAGGTTCTGGAGGTGCCGGAAAAGCAGCAGCCGAAGCAATTGCTGGAGCAAACCCTTTAGCAGATGCGCCTCAGCCTGGAGAAGGACCTTCGAAGGAGTCTAGAGAAAATGGAAATTACGACGTTCTATTCTGTGCTGATTTAGATGACGATTCAGTTTTAAGTGTTTCGGTGAAAGGAGATATGGATCCTGGATACGGCTCTACTTCAAAGATGATTGCCGAGAGCGCCTTATGTTTAGTTCAAGACTGCACAGAACTTGAGGGCGGGATCTATACTCCAGCCGCTTCCATGGGGGAAAAGCTTATATCAAGATTAGAGGCCAATGCTGGGCTCACCTTTACTGAAGAAAATTAGAACTATATGAGCTTAGAAATCACTCTGATCTACACTATTTTATTAGTGTCTTTTACATTAGTTTTATCTGTCAGGGTTTTGGATTTGAGAAATAGTCCCGTAACAAAATTCTTGCACCCTAAAGATCGAAAAATAAATCCTGAAATGCTTCAACGTGCAATTAGAGCTCACGGAAATTTAATTGAATATGCGCCCTTATTTTTAATTTTATTATTTCTATGTGAGCTCAGTAATTTAAACTCACTTTACTTGCATGTTGCGGGAATATTTTTTTTCTTAGGTAGATTGATGCATGGGATAGGCTTTGGCTTTACGCTTCATAGCCCAATACTGAGAATAGGGGGGATGTCTTTGACCTTTTTAGGGTTTTTGATTTTATTAATCCTCGCTAGTTATCAACTAGTTATAGCGTCTTAATTTTAATCTTTTAAAAAACCTTTCATAAATTCTGGAACTATGTTCGCTCTTGAGTGATCAGATACGCGCACGCACTTGTTTTCCATTGAGCCCAAACCTTCTATGGAGGAGGTGAGCACATCTCCATCTTTGAGAAATTTGCCTGAAGCTATTCCAACTCCGCTTGGAGTTCCAGTCCAAATGGTATCGCCGATGTTAAGTGAAACAATTTCTGAAAGGTAAGAAATAATGGAAGAAACATTAAAGATTAGATCACTCGTATTACTTTTTTGCACAGTTTCCCCGTTTAATTTGCATTCAATGTCTAAGTTTTCACAATTTTCTAATAAGTCTAGAGAGACCAATGCAGGCCCCATTGGCCCATAAGTATCGAAAGACTTACCTAAATTAAACATTGCTGGAGTTGTAGCGAATTGAGTTGGTCTGTCAGAAATATCTTGTCCAACACATAAACCCGCGACGTGTTCAAGAGCATTTTCTTTAGAAATATTTTTTCCTTCTTTTCCTATGACCACAACTAACTCTACTTCCCAATCAACATAATCACTTCTCATTTCTACGTTAGCTTTAGGCCCAACAAAACACGACGTATGTTTTGTAAAAATCATAGGAACCTCAGGAATATCCATACCGCTTTCCTCTGCATGCTTCCTGTAATTTAAACCTACTGCATAACAATTAGGACTTTTTGGAACAGGATTACCAAGTTCTATTTCAGATAAATTGCCAGTGGCATTTTCTCCAGAAAGAGTGGCATACAACTCGCTTAGCTCGCTCTGGAATTTAAGCGCTTCTACGCTATCTGAACTGATAGCTCCATTTGATAAGCTTGCTACATCAAAATAATGATCATCCTTGATTAAAACGGCTTTGCCGCCAACTGTTCCTAATTTAAAGCTCATTTATGTTCCTCAATCGTTATAGTTTTAAGAGATCTAAAAAGTCTCGAAAAAAGGTTGTACAAAGTAAAGGTAAACCTTTTTAGATATATTTAAGCATATTTTTATTACTGTGGATTAAAACAAAATAATAAATTTTTAGAGCGTGATAATATAATTTCGTAATGAATAAAGGTTTAGAAAATATTTTGTCGAGAAATTCACCGAGAGAGCTTTCGGAACCAATACCAAGTTCAGAAGAGATGGAACTTGTATACAAAGCAGCCCTAAGAGCCCCAGATCATGCCTGGCAAAGACCTTCAAGATTTATAGAAATTACAGGAAGCGGGTTAGAAAAGTTATCAAAAATTTTTAAAAAATTTGCTGAAGAAAATATAGAACATCTGAGCGAAGAAGTATTAAAAAAATATGAGGCCGCACCTTTTCGTGCGCCGATGGTAATTGTTTTGATTTCTGAAATAAAAGAACATCCAAAGGTGCCTGAAATCGAACAAATGTTTTCTACAGCTGCAGCTGCAGAAAATATTTTATTAGCGTTACATTCATTAGGATATGCAGGGGTTTGGCGCACAGGTAAATTTGCACTCGAGGATAAGATTTCTAAATACCTAGACCTAACTGCAAATCAGAAAGTCATTGGTTATCTCTACGTAGGAACTCCAACCGGAAAGCAAAAAAAAATCCCTGAAATGAACCCAAATGATTATGTGACTAAATGGAAATAAATTGAATATGGAATTTTTAAAGGTCATTAAAGAAGAAAACATATGTTGGGTCTATTTGAATCGACCAGATTCTATGAATGCGCTTAACGAAGGCCTTTTAAAAGAGCTAACAGAATTCAATAATTCCCTTAAAAATGATTATGATTCGAAAGTGATCGTTTACACAGGAGAAGGAAAAAATTTTTCTGCAGGGGCAGACATTAAGGAAAATACTTTGCCGGAATCAAAACTTAAAGCTTGGCGATCAAATGTTGGAAAGCCGGCAGTGATGTCCTTCTTAGAAGTAAACCAAATCACTATTGCAGCTATCAATGGCTACTGCTTAGGTGGGGCAGCATGCTTCGCTTCCGCTTGCGATTTTCGCATAGCAACTGAGGAAGCTTTGTTGGGATATCCAGAAATTAACTTGGGAATGAATTTGAACTGGTTTGGATTGCCATTAGCAGTAAGATTAGTTGGGCCCGCAAAAGCTAAAAAGTTAGTCATTGGCGGAGAACAAGAAACGTCTTCCAAGTTATTGGAATGGGGGTTCTATGACGAAGTTTGTAAAAATTCGCACCTTTTAGATGGCGCCAAAAGAATGGCCGAATTTTATGCTTCTAAATCAGCATTACCTGCTCAAATGATTAAAAAGAGTATCAACACCATTACATATAACGCCGATTTATCGGCAATGCATATGGACTATGATCAATTTTTATTAACCAGAGAAAAATAGTTTGAATATTTTGCTTATATCTCTATCTTTAATTCTTTTTTCTCTCTTCATCATTTATTTTTATTTCGCTTTAAAACTTATAGACCCTAATAAAATTCGCATACCTGAAAGTGGAAACTTTGCAGATCTAAAAAATGGAAAATTATATTATCGATGGTTTTCTCCAAAAACAGAAAACGGAGAAATATTAGTTCTAGTTCATGGGTTTTCGACTCCTAGCGTTGTTTGGGAGGGAGTACTGCCGTTCTTGCTTGAAGAAGGTTTCAAAGTATTGGTTTATGACCACTATGGGAGGGGCTACTCATCGCGGCCAGAGGTGAAATATACCAAGGATTTATTTGTAGATTCATTAGATGAGCTTATCGAGCATCAACAAATAAATCAGAAAATAAATTTAGTTGGCTATTCAATGGGAGGTCCGATAGTTGCTGGTTTCGCTGAGAAACATATAGAAAAAGTGAGGTCTGTCAGCTTTATTGCTCCAGCAGGATATATGAGTTTGTCTGTGCCTTGGTACCAAAAACTTTTTTATCGATTTCTTACAATGCCTATGATTAGACAGTTCATTGGAGTTGTAGCGCCTTCAATATTCTACGGGGGGAACGCCACACTTACTTTATCGACTTTAGAAGATGAAAAACATGTTCCTCAAGAAAGACTTAATGAAATTTATAGAGAGCAAATGAAATATGAAGGTTTTACTAGATCATTGTTGTCCACGATAAAAAATTTCAATTTGTTTCAAGACAAAAGTAGTTTTAAAGATATAGGTAATTCAGAAATACCTTGTTCGGTAATATGGGGCACTAGCGATGAAACGGTTTCATTTGATGGATACGAAGAAATGCAAAAAGATTTTGATAATCTTTTCAGCACAGTCATTGAAAATGGTTTTCATGACATTACGTATTCAATGCCTACTAGAGTTGCAAGACATTTATTGAGTTTTTTAAAACAACTATGAAGCTTGTATCAATTTACTTCTTAAGTTTTTTGGTCTTTTCGTCCTTTATAAGCTCTGTCGAACTTGAAGAGCTTTCTTATGGCGATCATGAAAAACAGAAGGTAGATTTTTATCCTGGAAGTTCGGATAAAGTTTTGATTTGGATTCATGGAGGCGGCTGGATTTTTAGTGGTAAAAGGGAAACAAGATGGATAAGAAGACTGGAGCGTTATTTCAAGGTTAATGAAGAATTGAATATATTTTCTATAGGATATCGTTATGGGAGAAATACTGCTCCACAAGCTGCTGAAGACACTTTATGTGCTTATCAATTAATTTCAAATGAAATAAAACAAAGGGGCCTTTCTACTGAGGATGTTACGTTGATGGGTTTGAGCGCAGGCGGTCATCTTGCATTATTTGCAGGGTTTAAAAATTCAGGAGACTTTGAGTTTTCTTGTAAGTCTTCGATAGCTCCTAAAGCCATTATTAATTTTTTTGGAATTGTCGACATTGAAGACAATTTTAATTTCTTGAAAAAAAACAGACCCTTTTTAAATTACATCAACATATGGATTCCTCCAAATAAAACTATTCAAGAAATATCCGAAAAATACTCACCTATTGAAATCATCCACAAGAAAGTCCCAAAAGTCATAACTGTTCATGGAACAGACGATACTCTAGTTCCTTACAAACATGCGTTGAGGTTAGATGAAGTTTTAAAACCAAAGCATGTATTAATTACAGTTGATGGAGGAGAGCATTGGCGCTTTTCTGACGAAGAGCATCTTGAGATAAAAAAACAAATTGATGAATTTATGATGAAAGAAGTTTGGACTGATTAGATGAATTATTGGCGAGCGAACCTTTTAATCTTATCAATTCTCCTATTCATCTGGTTTTTAGTTTCATTTGGGTTCGGAATTATTTGGTCTAAAGAATTGGATGCAATAATGATCGGGGGTTTTAAGTTAGGTTTTTGGTTTGCACAACAGGGCAGTATTTATGTATTTGTGATTTTAATATTTGTTTACGTATTTCTTATGAATAGATTGGATAAGAAATATAAATCTAAAAAAGAAGACTAATGGACGCACAACTTCTCACTTTTATTTTTGTTGGCATTAGCTTCTCGCTCTACATTGGAATAGCTATTTGGTCTCGAGCTAAATCGACTAGCGACTTTTATATTGCCGACAAAGGGGTAAACCCAATTGCTAATGGCATGGCTACCGCAGCAGATTGGATGTCTGCAGCTTCCTTTATATCAATGGCCGGTATCATTTCATTTTTAGGTAAAGATGGGTCGGTTTACTTGATGGGTTGGACCGGTGGGTATGTACTCTTAGCTTTATTGCTAGCGCCTTACCTAAGAAAGTTTGGACAATACACTGTCCCAGATTTTATTGGTACTAGATATTATTCTGATGCAGCCAGATTAGTTGCAGTGTTGTGCCTAATTTTTATTTCATTTACTTATATTGCCGGCCAAATGAGAGGGGTAGGCATTGTCTTTTCGAGATTCTTAGAAGTTGATATTGAATTAGGAGTCATCATAGGGATGGGAATTGTATTTTTTTATGCGGTTTTAGGTGGCATGAAAGGCATTACCTATACACAAGTCGCGCAGTATTGTGTTCTTATTTTTGCGTATTTAGTTCCAGCAATTTTTATTTCGATATTAATTACAAACAACCCTATTCCTCAATTGGGATTTGGAGATCAAATTTCCGGATCATCTACTTATCTTTTAGAAAAATTGGATCGACTCAATGTTGAACTAGGTTTTGACGAATACACTTCCAACACAAAAAGTAATATAGATGTTTTTTTTATCACTGCTGCTTTAATGTTTGGAACTGCAGGATTGCCACATGTAATAGTAAGATTTTTTACTGTTCCAAAAGTTAGTGACGCTAGAAGATCTGCTGGCTACGCTTTAATTTTTATTGCGCTTTTGTATACAACGGCACCAGCAGTCTCAGCTTTTGCTAGGGTAAATTTTATTGAATCAGTTCAGGAAGTGGAATATGAAAATGCGCCAGGATGGTTTAAGAATTGGGAACAAATAGGACTTATTGCATGGAAGGACAAAAACGATGATGGAAAGATAAATTATTCTGCAGGAGAGGCTTTAGATGGCGTTAAACCCAACTATAGTGATGAACTGGGAATATATGGCGAAAGAGAGGTCACGAATAAGCCTAATTTATACAATTCAAACGAAGTTTATATCGACAGAGACATTATGGTGCTAGCAAATCCTGAAATTGCAAAGTTACCAAATTGGGTAGTTGCTTTAGTTGCTGCAGGGGCCTTAGCAGCTGCTTTATCGACTGCTGCTGGGTTACTTTTAGTCATTTCTGCTTCTATTTCGCACGATTTAATGAAGAAAACTTTGATGCCTAACATAAGTGAAAGACAAGAATTATTATTTGCCCGAATAGCGGCAGCAATGGCAATAATGGTTGCAGGCTTGTTTGGAATTTATCCTCCTGGATTTGTGGCTCAAGTTGTTGCCTTTGCTTTTGGTTTAGCAGCTTCCACAATATTTCCTGTATTGTTTTTGGGAATTTTTTATAAGAGGCTTAATAAAGAGGGAGCAATTGCGGGCATGCTATCGGGTTTGATAGTAACAGCGAGTTATATAGTATTTTTTAAATTTGTAGATCCTGAATTGAATACTTCAGATTATTGGTTATTTGGTATTTCTCCAGAAGGTTTTGGTTTCTTTGGAATGTTTGTTAACTTTGGGGTCGCGTTATTTGTTAGTTTTCTTTTTAAAGCTCCACCAAAAAAAGTTTATGAGCTTGTCGATGAGATAAGACAGCCTTAAATTTATTTAAATTTTTTCCTCATGTTTCTCACCGCTTCCATTCCAAAAATTGGTTTTTTCCCTTTAGGCACTGTATTACCTTTCTGAATAAGTTCTTCGAAAGAGGCTCCTTTTTTGAATAATTCATATAAGGTCTCAACGTCCATATTTGTTCCTACAGGTTCATCAGAAAAGTCCGGCGCAATATTTTTTTTAAATTCCTCAGCCGAACGAAAATGCTCAAAAAATATCTCAACTAAATTGCCATCAGGATCTTTGTAATACATTCCAGTAATCCATCCATGATTAATCGTCCAATATGGCAACAAGCCTTTTTTCTTTGCAGAAAAATAGAATTCAAACCATTTATCAATTGGATTTAATTTATAAGAAATATGATCAAGACCAATAATTGAAGGAAATGATCTGTTTAGCCAATTCTTAAGTTTCATCAATTGTTTTGGGATAAAGCTTAAATTTTTATAAACAGGGTAGGTATTTGCAATTGCTACTCGGTGGTGTTCTTCGTCAAAAGCTAGAAAAGTTAGTTCGTTACTCTCATACAAAGGTTCACAGCCAAATAATTTTGAATAAAATTCAATCATTAGCTCATAGTTCATTGTTTTGAAAGCTACATGATGAAATTCGTCTGGAGCATCAGAAGATTTAAGATTTTGATAAATATCTAGATTTAATTTTTTTTCAACTGCCATACTCAAATTCTAACCTATAAACAAAACAGCTTGATTATTTTGTTAGTTAGTTTTTTACGAATATAATTCAGCCATGACTTCCCTAACAGTTAACGAGGTATATGCCATAGGAGCACCAATAATTCTTGCAATGATATTTGCCGAAGTTTTTATTTCAAATATAAAGAACAAGGCTCTGTATAAGCAAGGCGATACACTATGTACTACTGGATTATTATCAGGAAATATATTGATGAGTTTTGCAGCAAAAGGAGGAATTTTAGCATTTCACTTTTTCTTGTACGACTACAGAATACTAGACCTTGCTAATATTTTGCCGCTTTGGGTTATGTGGGTTCTCACTTTTATTTTTATTGATTTAATTTTTTATATATATCACCGCCTATCGCATAGGGTTAGATTTCTTTGGGCTGTTCATATGAGTCACCACTCCAGCGAAGAAATGAATTTCGCTGTTTCCTTCAGACAAGCCTGGTTTGGCCCTATTTCCAAGGTACCTTTTTTTATGGTCATGCCTATTATTGGTTTCGATCCTACAATAATTGCAGTCGCCGGAGTGATTAGTACGCTATGGGGCATAGTCGGACACACACAAATTGTAGGAAAGTTAGGGGCGCTTGAGTATGTTTTTAATACGCCTTCTCATCATAGAGTTCATCACGGATCAAATCCCCAATATATCGATAAAAATTATGGAAACTTATTAATAATTTGGGACAAAATGTTTGGGACTTTTCAGCCAGAAAAAAAACCAGTGACTTTTGGATTGGTAAATAATGTAAATACCTTTAACCCAATCAGAATTACTTTTATGGGATGGACTGCAATGTTAAAAGACATGAAAAATTCTGCAAATTATAAAGAGTCTTTGAAAATATTTTTTGGTCCTCCAAATACCAAAACAAGAAGCGGATCTTTCTAAAAATTTTATTCTAAAATTATTTTTACTCCGCCTAAAGATATTTCATCATTTACTAAAAAGCCCTTTGATTTTGCTTTTTCGAGAACGGCATTGCGATCAAGCGTTTTAATTACAAATGCATAAATCCCATCTTCTTTAGAGTTTGAATCTTTAATAAAACTAATGTTAGATTGATCGAGAGAAATATTAAGTGTAGCTTCAGAATCTCTTTCTTTTCCAAGTGCAAGCTCCCATTGAGAACACAACTTATCCGGATCGCTTGATTGAAGAATAACTCCTGAAATACAGTCGACTAGAGAGTTATTAATATGTTCTTGCCACTTTGTACCTGCCCAAAGCCATTCGTTTTCAGGAATCATTTTATCTAAAGATAAAATGGCTCCGCCTACTTGTTTAGGATGAAGATGTATTGTCCTCGCGTGAATACCTTCTTCTTGCCTGTCTCCATTCCAAATAATTTTTATTTCTGAATTTTCAACTCTCTCATTTTCTTGTTCGAAATTTTCGACGTCTACAATAATCATATAACCGCCTTCGCCACCAGTTTTTTCAAAAAATCTTTCTGCAGTAGTATTTTCTTTAACTGGCATGACAATTTCAAAAAATGTGTCGTTTAGAGGAATTAAAACATTTTCTAAACCAAAGCTTATTAACCCAGGATCGTTGTATGCTTCTTTGAGATCAAAAACATCACAAATTTCTTTAGCGAGCCTATCTCTCTCTTTTGATACAAATACTAACTGTCTTAATCTCATAATATTTGTAGAATAACAAATAAAAAACTAGTGAGGAATAAATGAAACATTTAGATACGGGAACAGATCACCTAATTGCGAAAATAGAAAACAACGTTGGGTATTTAATTATGAATCGACCTGAAGCAAGAAACGCAATGTCATCAGAAATGAACGGCGCTTTGCAAGAAAAAATAGCTGAGTTTGAATTAGATGAAGAAGTTAGATGTATCGTTTTAACAGGTGCCGGTAATGCATTTTGTGCAGGCGGAGACGTGAAAGGAATGAATGCAAAGAATGAAGGGGACGGTGAAAAAGATACAATCGATAAGGCTATTCATAGACAAAGAGATAATCAACGTGGCACTTCTGGCAAATTATATAAAATGCCTAAACCGACAATAGCCTCGCTTTCAGGTGCAGCAGCAGGAGCTGGTTTGTCTTACGCATTGTCTTGTGATTTGAGGATTATGTCATCAGCTGCTTTTATGACGACGGCTTTTGCCAAAGTTGGATTTTCTGGAGACTATGGCGGGACATACTTTATGTCGCAACTAATCGGTTCGGCTAAGGCGAGAGAATTATATTTTCTATCGGATCGAGTATCAGCGGAGGAAGCATTGAATCTAGGACTGACAAATTGGGTGGTTGAAGCAGATAATTTAGAAGCTAAAACAAAGGAAATCGCAGAACAACTAGCAGCCGGTCCGTCCGTTGCATTTAGATATATGAAGGAAAATTTAAATCGAGCGATGAATGGCGATGTCGATGAGTGTCTTGATCTTGAAGCAACGCATCATGTGCATTGTGGTCAAACAACGGATCATAAAAACGCTGTTAAAGCTTTTGTAGAAAAACAACAACCAGAATTTTCAGGGAAATAATTAATAATGAATTCAATTTTAATTTTTTGTTCTGGGCTTATTTCTGGGATGATAATTTTCCAGTCTGCCCTGGTAGCTCCAACAGTTTTTAAAGTCATTCCAGAAGATCAGGCAGGCCCATTTTTGAGGAGCATATTTCCTAAATTATTTTTCACGATAGCTCTCATTGGTGCTTTTTCTTTTTTAGTTGCTTTATTTAGCAATGACTTATTGCTCACTTTAATTCCATTAAGCACAGTTATACTCATGGCAACTTGTTACTGCTTAATTCCAATGACCAACAGAGCAAGAGACAAAGGAGACACCTTACTATTTAATAGGCTACATTTAATAAGCGTTGCGCTAACGGTTTTAGTTTTGCTTGGAAATATTTCTTTAATGATATTTATTTAATTATGAATCAGTTAAATATTTTTGGAGAGCCCATAGAAGAATGCTGTTCTAATCCGATTACAGGGTTTTTCCGCGATGGGTTTTGTCGAACTGACGAAATGGACCGGGGGCTTCATATAGTTTGTGCTCAAATGACCGAAGATTTTTTAGAGTTTTCAAAATTACGAGGCAATGATCTTTCAACACCAAAACCTGAATTTAATTTTCCTGGTTTAAAGGAGGGCGATCATTGGTGTATTTGTGCTGAAAGGTGGAAAGAAGCCTTTGAAAATAACAAAGCTCCTAAGTTATTTTTACGTAGAAGCAATCAAAAGATTTTGGAACTTATTGATTTGGAAATATTAAAAAAGTTTTCTCTAGATCTTTCGTAAAGTTAAGAAGAAGTGCGATTAAATTGCTGCTTCTTTCTGCTTCCATGTTTAAGATAGACCTCTCGAGCAACTTTCTTAAAATCATTATTTTTTCTCATAGCCCAGATCGTATCTCTGGCCTTCTTTGCTGAAAGTTTTGGATCAATAATCTGGTCAAAGTAGAGATCCTTTAATTCTGCGTTATGAATCAAATCAGTTCCAACATTTTTAAGTTCAGGAATTATTTTTTTTGTCCATTCAGCAGTTGGATCCTGATCTAAGCTTTGTTTAAAGACTGAATAAATTCTAGGCAAATTAATTCCAGTAACCCCACTTTGCATTTGAACTTGGCTGATGTGAATTCCAGGTTCAAAATCTGTAAAGAGTTCTGCAAGCAAAGGCGAAGTTTTCTGCCAAGGTTGCCATAGATTGTAACTGGCAAAAGACATGATCATTGCTCTCATTCTAAAATTTATCCACCCATTAGAATTTAAATATGAAATACAAGCATCTAAAAAAGGGAATCCAGTTTGACCTTTTATCCATTTTTCTATTAATTCAGAATTTTCTTCAGTTCTTAATTCATCGCAAAAAGGATGCATTGATCTAAATTCAAGTTCTGGCTCAGTTTCAAGTTTTTGTACAAAGTGACAATGCCAGTGGAGTCTTTTTTTGAAAGAATAAAGATCCTTTTTAAAAGGCGAAAAGGATAAAATATTATTTAGTTCTTGATAGATTTTTCTTATCGAAATTGAACCAAAGGCGATATGTGGAGAAAGTCTAGAGCAAGCTATTTCTGCTTCTCTTGGACAAGACATTTTTTTACTGTATCCATCAACGCGATATTCAAAGAAAGATCCAAGTAATTCAGAGGCTAACTTTTCTCCACCTTTTTGTATCCTGCTGAGATTAAGAGCATTAATATTTAAACTTTGTTCAAAATCTTCGAAATTTAAAAGAGGCAATTTCTTGTCAAAAGTCGAATTACATGGCGAGCTTAATAAAGGTCTGCTCATTATTAAATTCCAGTCTCTCGACCAGTTGTCTCTATTAAATTTGTGAAGTTGAAGGCCGAAATTATCATAAATATCTACTTCATCACCTTTAAAGTTACTTAAAAATTTTTTCAAATCCCTGCGGTGATAAAGGTTATCAGTGCAATGATTGAGATGAATTTTTGAGCAGGGTAATTCTTTATTTAAAAAGAGGCTTAACTCTTCAAATGAACCTTCAAAAATAAGAATTTTAGAATTTAATTTTTTTAAATTTTGTTCAAGCTCTTTTAAACAATCAACCGCAAACTTTAATTGTCTCGGAGATCTTCCATATGATTGCCAGTAATTTTTATCGTAAACGTAAATGACGCAATAATTTCCTTTCTTAGAGCCATAAAACAGGGCAGGATTATCTAACAACCTTAGATCTCTCTGCAAAACTATTACGTCCATAAGAGCAAGAATCTTACTTTAAAATTTTTAGAAATCACCTTATAAGAATATAAAAAGAATTTGCTAGAATAGGCTAATCAAATGATAGATTATTTAAGAGCGCAAAAAGTCATTCACTGGCTAATGGCGATTGTCATTATGTTAGATTTGAATGTTGCACAGAAGTTTGGCGGGAATATGGAGCTTTGGGATCGATTAGAATCTAGAGTTGATCATGCCACCGCAGGATTAATAGTAACTTTCTTATTTATTTTAAGAATATTTCTAAGATTTTTATATGGCGCACCGAGCTTGCCTGAATCAATGCCTGGTTGGCAGGTAGTGATGGCAAAGACTGGCCATTACGGTTTGTATTTTTTAATGGGACTTTTGATTGTTTCCGGAATAGCATCTGCAAATTTCACAAGCGAACCAATAGTAGTCTTTGGCGCTTTGAATTTATCATCAGAGGTAGATAATTCGACTATGTTTAATTTGATAAGAGGCGTACATGAATTTGCAACAAATGCGATTATCGCGTTGATAGTGATACATATTTTAGCTGCCCTCTATCATCACTTTATCGTTAAGGACGATACAACTAAAAACATGACTAAGTTTTGGACAAGAAAAATTGTGAAATGATCGAATATGAAATTCAACGGATATATAGAAGGATATTTTGGGAAGCTGCTATCTTGGGGTGAGCGAGAGGAAATTTTAAAACAGATAGTTCATCAAAAACTTAATACTTATTTTTATTGTCCAAAGGAAGATCCCTATCATCGACTAAACTGGAAGGATCCTTACCCAGAACAGATAAACAAACGTCTGGGTGAATTCAACAAAAATTGTAAAGTAAATAAGGTTAAGTTTCTTTTTGGAATTTCACCTGGTATCGATTTTCAAAATTCTTACGACGAGTTGTTTAAGAAAATTTCTGAGGCCGAATTATTAGAGATTTCAGATGTAGTTATTCTTTTTGATGATCTTTTTCAACAGCAAAGTGGAAAGGATCATGCTGAGATTGTTAACAGATGTAATGATAAGTACAAAGATATAAACTTTTATTGCGTTCCATCAGAATACTGTGAGCAACTCGCAAAACCGACTTTTTCAGAAAGCATTTATTTAAAAGAGTTATCGAAAAATTTGAGTGATGAAATTCCATTGTTTTGGACGGGTTCAAAAGTTGTGTCTTCAAGCTACCCTCAAGAAGCGATTGAAGGATGGAGTGAAGCGCTTAATCATAAACTCATTATTTGGGATAACTTTTATGCCAATGATTATTGCGTTCCTAAAGT